>Ga0213865_10001778_pt1 | contig 13851 bp, 12 predicted proteins | sample PICome_6_FD_160100 | JGI IMG/M metagenome (GOLD analysis project Ga0213865, IMG submission 160100) | Coastal seawater microbial communities near Pivers Island, North Carolina, United States - PICO282 | ecosystem: Environmental > Aquatic > Marine > Coastal | place: USA: North Carolina...
TCTTGGCCGGCGCGAAATTCCGCGGTGAATTTGAAGAGCGTCTCAAAGCAGTTCTTAAAGAGCTGTCCCAACAGGAGGGGCAGACTATCTTATTTATCGATGAAATCCACACTATGGTTGGGGCCGGAAAGGCTGAGGGTGCTATGGATGCCGGCAATATGCTCAAACCTGCCCTAGCTAGGGGGGAGCTGCACTGTGTGGGGGCCACAACACTGGATGAATATCGTCAATATATTGAAAAAGATGCGGCCCTTGAGCGGCGCTTTCAAAAGGTCTTGGTGGAAGAGCCCACCGAGACTGACACCATCGCTATTTTGCGCGGACTCAAAGAGCGCTATGAGGTCCATCATGGCGTGGAGATCACTGATAGCGCTATTGTCTCTGCTGCCAGACTTTCGCAGCGCTATATCAGTGATCGTCAGTTGCCGGATAAAGCGATTGATTTGATTGATGAGGCTGGCAGTCGCATCCGTATGGAGATTGACTCCAAGCCAGAGCAGATGGACCGTCTTGAGCGACGTCTGATACAGCTGAAAATTGAGCGCGAGGCGGTTAAAAAAGATCAGGATAAGGCAGCTGCTAAGCGCGAGAAAAAGCTTGAGCAGGATATAGCCGTGCTGGAGAAAGAGTACGCCGATCTCGATGAGATTTGGAAAGCTGAAAAAGCCTCCGTGGAGGGCGCTACTCACCTAAAAACTGAACTGGAGCAGGCGAGGGTTGACTTGGAGGCGGCTCGACGTGAGGGCGACCTAGAGAAGATGGCGCAAATTCAGTACAGCGTGATCCCCAAATTGGAGGAACAGTTAGTCAAGGCTGCATCAGAGGAGCAGGTGGAAAAACAGTTACTGAGAAATAAGGTAACCGAGGAGGAGATAGCTGAGGTGGTATCCAAATGGACAGGTATTCCGGTAACTAAAATGCTTGAGGGTGAGCGAGATAAGCTGTTGCGTATGGAGCAGTCCCTGCATCAGCGATGTATGGGTCAGACAGAGGCGGTGATAGCGGTTGCCAATGCCGTGCGCCGTGCCCGCGCCGGATTGTCCGATCCCAATAGGCCCAACGGCTCCTTTCTATTTTTAGGGCCCACTGGGGTTGGCAAAACTGAGCTGTGCAAGGCGTTGGCAGAATTCCTATTTGACAGCGAAGAGGCCATGGTGCGCATCGATATGTCGGAATTTATGGAAAAGCACAGTGTGGCGCGATTAATTGGTGCCCCGCCCGGTTATGTGGGCTACGAAGAGGGGGGGTATCTCACCGAGGCGGTGCGCCGCCGTCCCTATGCGGTGCTATTGCTGGACGAAATTGAAAAAGCCCATGGCGATGTCTTTAACATTCTGTTGCAGGTGCTAGACGATGGCCGGCTTACCGATGGTCAGGGGCGCACTGTAGACTTTAAAAATACCGTGGTTGTTATGACCTCCAACTTGGGTTCCGATGTAATTCAGATGCTCTCGGGTGAGGAGAACTACAGCACCATGAAATCGGCGGTGATGGATGTGGTAACCGGACATTTCCGGCCGGAGTTTATCAATCGAGTGGATGAAACCGTGGTGTTCCATCCCCTTAGCAAGGAGCATCTACAGGGTATTGCCAATTTGCAGTTGCAGGGTTTGAGCCAAAGGTTATCGGAACAAGAGCTCTCTCTCAGTGTTAGTGATGAAGTTATGGGGCAACTGCTAGAGGAGGGCTTTGATCCGATCTATGGCGCTCGGCCGCTAAAGCGCAGTATTCAGCAGATGATTGAGAACCCCTTGGCGGAAACGCTACTGGCCGGAAACTTTGCTCCCGGCGCCAAGATCACTGCCAATCTGGAAGACGGTGCTGTAGTTTTTCGGTGATTGAGGGAGGACGTGGTCCTCGAGATTTATTAGCTAATAAATTGCTCAGGGGGCATAAAGATTAGCCGCACGATCAATTTGTCTGCTTTGGGGTCAACTGCCATCATCAGCACATTGATATGCTCGTCAATTTGTACTCCGCTGGGTATATTAAACAGGATGCCGCCGGTCTCTTGATTGGTCAGGGTATTGAGCTGTTTGAGCTCTCGATCTTTGCGAATTTCGGTCTCAAATTTCTGCAGTAGTGCCTTGATCGACACCTCGAAGTTAGGGAAGTTAAACTGGCCGCGATACTCTTCGCGGTCCAGTTCTAGCATCACCGGTATAGCCGCCCCTGAGCTCTCAGCACTCAATTGACCGCCCTTGACCGTCTCACCCTGTTTCAGTTGTTTAAATAACTTTTTGGCACCCTCGGGTTTCTGCTTAAAAAATCCTGCAGTGATTAGGTTGGCCCCGAGATTAAACAGTTTTCGAGTGTCTATTTTGACGGTCTGATCTTCGTTCATAACGCTATAGGATGATTTTAAACAATTAGGTTATACCGCTCGCTGAGTATCTGGATAATCTCAGCCTTGGGGTTGTCCGATAGTGGCAGGGGTTGTCCGGTAATTTTTTCCGCCAGTCCCACATAGGTATCAGATACTTGCATCATTACCGATTCGGGCAATTCATTTTCTGCCGCCAATTGATAGCGTTCATCCATACGGTTTTTGTCTAACAGAATATCGGGATCGGGGAAGTGTTGCAGTAGCAACTGTCGGAAACCCTCTTTGGAGTTTTCCACTACCTTGCCCTCTCTGAATTGAGGCCCATCCCAGATGCGCGAGGAATCGGGAGTCCCCACCTCATCCATATAGATCAGTTTGCGGTTGCCGGCGCGGTCATTGACATAGCCAAATTCAAATTTGGTATCCACAAAAATTTGGTCTAATTTAGCCAGCTCATCGCTGATTACATCAAAACCCTGCTCCAGAAGCTTCTCGTAGAGGTCGATGTCCTCGGGGCTGTGGAACTTAAAGGCACTGTAGTTCTGCTCAATATCAGATCGAGAGATATTTACATCATCCACCTCCGGAACACCCGGAATGCCCTTGAGAATGCCTTTGGTCGAAGGTGTGATCAGTAAGTCGGATAATTTTTGGTCCTTGCTCAGGCCGTCTGGTAGTTCTATGCCGCAGAACAGGCGTTCACCCTTGGCATAGGAGCGCCACATAGATCCGGTGATATATTGGCGACAGATGGCCTCAATCATCACCGGTTGCGCCTTTTGAACAATCCACACCAGGGGGTGGGGGATATCTAGGATATGGCTGTCGGCGAGATTATTTTCCCGAAAAAGCTTAAACCAATGATTTGAAATAGCGTTGAGGGCCGCTCCCTTGCCAGGTACACCGCGCATACCGCCCTGACCCTGCCAGATGCATTCAAAGGCGGAGATCCGATCACTAATCACCATAATGGCTAGGGGTGAGTCCTCCGCCACATCATAGTTATTCTGTTGAATTAAACGCCGACTATCCGCCTCATTCAGCCAGTAGACGGAGCGGACTTTACCACTGTGCACTGGCAGATCACTGCGAATCGGCAAATCATTGTTTACAGACAATACTTTATCAGCAAGGTTTGACATCTTATTGGACCCAGTTATCTAATCTAAAAGGTTTTAACTTTAAATTTGTTTTCAAAGCGCGGTTTGAAAAGACTGTCAGGCGAAGTTTCGAGGCCTCATGTGACTGGAATTATTCTACCAATTCAAGGATTAGCAGGCAAAGATATTCAATGCATGCTTGGCATAAATAATGATTTGATTAATCATAAAAAGATAATTTATGAGTATAAAAAAAGATTTAGCATCAATAGGCGTTTTGGCTGCGTATAGAGCTTTAAATAAACCGCTGAAAATAGAGATAAATTTATGAAAACCATTTTGCTATCGGGAGGAAGCGGCTTTATCGGCACGCATTTCTGTCGCGCGGCAGCCGCCAAAGGTTGGCAACTCATTGTCTTAACTCGAGATGCTGCTGCCGCTGCCAAGCGACTGCCGGTACAGACTGCCCTGATCGAAAGCCTCGATCAATTAGATAAACACTCACCGGCAGATGTGCTGATTAATTTGGCCGGCCAGTCACTGGCAGATGGTCGCTGGAATCAGCGCCGCAAACAGCAAATTATTGACAGTCGCATTGGTACCACCCAAGCGCTCTTCCAGCACTTTAAGCACCACCCCGAAGCCGCTCCTAAAGTGGTGATCAGTGGCTCTGCAATTGGCTACTACGGCGGCGGTAGGGGTGGGGATTTGGAGGTTGCTGAGGATGGGTCCAAGGTGGATAACTTCTCCCATCAGCTCTGTGCCGCCTGGGAAAACAGTGCCAAGCCCTTTATTACTCTGGGTTCAAGAGTTTGTCTGTTAAGAACCGGTATTGTTCTCGGCGAGCAGGGAGCTTTAAGCAAAATGCTCCCCGCATTCAAATTGGGTTTAGGTGGCCCAATGGGTGATGGCGGTCAATGGATGCCTTGGATCCACATTGAGGATATGGTTGAGATTATTATGTACTGTATTGAGCAGGAAAAGTTGCAAGGGCCAGTTAATGCCACTGCACCACAGCCATCTACCAATCGAGATTTTGCGGCAGCATTGGGCGCAGTTTTAAACCGCCCCTCAGCACTGGCGATGCCCGCAGCTGTAGTTAAACTGCTGTTTGGTCAAATGGGCGATGAATTATTGTTGCAAGGGCAGCGAATTGTGCCCAAGAAATTACAGGATTTTGGCTTTGAATTTCACTATGATAACCTTCAAGTTGCCTTAACCCATCTGTTAAAACAATAAGTAAAAATTATGAACAACCTTTTTAAGAATAAAACCGTGGTGATTACCGGCGCCTCGGCAGGGGTCGGTGCCGCCTGTGCTCGCGCTTTTGCCGCTCAGGGAGCAAACTTGGTGCTGGTAGCTCGAGGACAGTCGGGTCTGGATGCAATAGCCAGTGAATTGGCGTCGAGCTGCCAAGTTCACACCTGTGCTATGGATGTGGCTAACACCGATCACTGTCTGAAACTGCTGGATGAAGCGGTGCAGCAGTTCGGTACTCTCGATGTATTGGTCAATAATGCCGGCATGCACAGCCGTGGTGACGTGGAAAAAGTCCCCTGTGAAGATGTTGCGGCTATGGTGGATATCAATCTCAGGGCGCCGCTGGTGTTATCTGCGGCCGCTATACCCTATCTGCGCCAATCCACCGCGCCAGCTATTGTGATGGTGGGTTCCTTAGCTGGCAGGGCACCCCTTCAGGGTGGGGCCACTTATTCCGCCACCAAAGCTGGACTGCGAGCCTTTACCTATGCCATTGCCGACGAATTGAGAGGCTATGGGATCAATGTGGGCGTTGTATCTCCTGGCCCTATAGATACCGGTTTCATTATGGATCAAATTGATCAGGTGGAAGATATTGTGTTCTCTCAGCCCATGAGTAGCGCGGATCAGGTGGCTGATGCGGTGTTGAAGCTTGCCTCGGGAGGGCGTGAAGAAATCTGCATGCCCAAATTTAGTGGGTTCCTCACTACGCTCAGCTACCTGTTTCCTGGTCTGCGAAGGGCGCTGCGGCCGCAGATGTATAAAATTGGCCGCAAAAATAAAGATAAATACCGCGATCGCGGTTAGAAATTTGAGGAGTACTTTACGGAGTTACCTTGTTCGATTATATAGGGGCAAGAATTTTTTAAGCTACTAAAATAACTATATATCAATGAACTACATTGTACTTATAAAGTACTTTATAGATAAAAAGTTGTACCGGCTGACTAAACCCTATCAATCTGTTTAATTCACTGCCCCTTCTTGGTAATCAAAAAATCAGAGTCGCTTATTGGTTGATTTCCCTATAAATCTCAATCAACATAAGGGCATTCACTGTTTAGTTTTCACAACCTTAAACCTCGCGCAGCAACAATGAAGCTTAATTTCACCCAGCAGGGCGCCGGTGCGCCGATAATTCTTTTACATGGTATGTTCGGTTCCCTGAGCAATTTGGGTAACTTGGCCAGAGCCCTGGCAGGCAATTATCATGTGATCAGTGTGGACTTGCGAAATCATGGCGAGTCGCCCCACGAGCAGAGAATGGATCTTGAGGTCATGGCGCTGGATATTGTTGAGCTATTAGATGCTCTAGAGATTGATAGTGGTGCTCTGGTTGGTCACTCCCTGGGCGGCAAGGTGGCGATGCAGGTGGCGATGAATAATCCCTCCAGAGTTTCCTGTTTGGTGGTAGCTGATATTGCGCCTGTTGATTATTCGCAGCAAGTCAATGATGCTGTGCTCAGTGCCCTTCAGCAATTGTCTCGACAAGTTATAGACAGCCGTAAAGCCGCCGATGCGGTGCTGGCTAAGTTTCCGATTGATGCGCCGACTCGGGGTTTTGTACTCAAAAATTTGCGCCGTTTAAATGATCGCCAGTTTGATTTAAAGCTCAATATGCAGTCTATTTCTGCCAATTACGCTACGGAGTTGACCAGGGCCCCAGTTGGGCAACCCTATTCGGGGGCTACCCTGTTTGTAAAGGGAGAAAATTCAGCCTACATACAAGCCAAGCATAGGGTGACAATCGAGACACTTTTCCCCTGTAGCAATATTGCGGTTATAGAGGGGGCGGGTCACTGGTTGCATGCTGAACAGCCGGAGCGGTTTAATAACTTATTATGCAGCTTTCTCAGCGCAAATTTATGAACAATTGATTCAATCCATTGTAGAATTCACTTTTTCCCTTTTGGAGTTCAGGAAACCGAGATGTTTGAGCGTTTGAAACCTATTGCAGGAGACCCTATTCTGGGTCTGATGGCGGCCTACAGAGCCGATACCAGAGAGCAAAAAATTGATTTGGGTGTAGGTGTCTACCAGGATAATAGGGGTCAGACGCCAATTATGCAGTCGGTAAAGCGCGCAGAATCGCTGTTAATGGATTTGGAGCAGACCAAGTCCTATCAGGGAATAGCCGGTGACGAAGTCTATAATCAGCAGATGATGGCACTGTTGTTTGGTGCCAATCACAGTATCCTCAGTTCAAATCGTTTGGTGACGCTTCAGGCTCCCGGTGGGTCCGGTTCGTTGCGTGTAGGCGCTGAGGTTATTCGTCGAGCCAGACCTGAGGCGAAGTTGTGGGTTGGTGTGCCAACTTGGCCCAACCATGTGCCTCTGTTGGGTAGTGCGGGTTTTGAAATCAAAGAGTATCCCTACTACGATTACAGCACCCACGGTTTAAACATCGATGCAATGCTGGAGGCGCTCAGTCAAGTGCCCGCCGGTGATGTGGTGCTGCTTCACGGCTGTTGTCATAACCCAACTGGTGCCGATTTGACCCCGGCCCACTGGGATCAGATTGCCGATTTGGCCTTGGAGAGGGGATTTGTGCCATTTATTGATATCGCCTATCAAGGCTTGGGTGAAGGCTTAGATGCCGATGCCTATGGTTTGCGAATGATGGCTGATAGACTTCCCGAATTAATCATCGCCTCCTCTTGTTCTAAAAATTTCGGCCTGTATCGCGAGCGCACTGGTTCCATTACCCTAATTACCGAGAATCCTGAAACCGCCGCCAATGTCAAAGCTCTGTCGATGTCCATTGCGCGGCAGATGTACTCCATGCCCCCGGCTCACGGTGCGCTGTTGGTGGGAATGATTTTGGCTGATGACAAACTGCGTGGTGCTTGGGAGGCAGAACTGGAGATGGTTAGGTTGCGAATCCAGTCGATGCGGACCCTGCTCACCGAAGGTATTGAGGGCAATTCCGCCGGTGTAGATTTCAGTCATATTCAGCAACAGCGGGGGATGTTTTCATTTTTGGGCATTAGCGCCGATCAATTGCAGCGACTGCGAGAGGAGTTTGCGATCTATATTGTCGGTTCGACCCGAATCAATCTGGCGGGTATCAATGCCAATAACATAGATTATCTCAGTCAGTCCATGCTGACCGTGCTCAATCGATAGCGCTGTCCTGCACGGGGAATAGATCGCCGACAATTTTTGCCAGTGTCTGCGCTGGGGTCTGGTGATCGCAATCAATGGTAATATCCGCATACTCTTGATACAGCGGTCTGCGCTCTGCAAACAGATTTGCGAAGCTTTGATCAGGGCGGCAGGCGATGCCGCGCTGATCAAAATCGGTCACCCGCTCGGTCAATGTTGTCAGACTGAGGTCGAGGAAAATCACTGTGCCATTGGCTTTAAGCTGTTGCATGCCGGCCTCGGAGTAGACGGCGCTGCCGCCAGTGGCAATCACCTTGCCGTTGCCGGATATGTTGATTAGCACCTGTTCTTCAATACGCCGCAGATTGCGATAATCTGTACGCTCAAGGATTTCTTGTAGGGTCGCGCCCTGATCGACTTGGATTAAAATGTCGGTATCCACAAAATCCGCGCCCAGTTGCTTGGCAAGCAGAATACCCAGAGTGCTTTTCCCTGCTCCAGGCATACCGATAAGTACAATATTTTTTGCTATCAATGTATTCGATTACCTTGTTACTATCACACTGCCACTGAGGCAAAGCTGCCTTAACTGCAACGCCGTTTTGCGCAATGATTGAATCAGCAGGCGACATATTAACCGAATTGTGCGACAAGCTTGTATAATTAACAGACTATGAACACTACCAACCCAAGTAAATCTCATTTCCAGCGGATCGGTCTGCTTAGCAGCCAAAATCGACCTCAGGTGAAAATGGCTATCCGCAAGTTGCAGGACTTGCTAGATGCCGAGCAGCGTCAGATTTTGTTTGAAGAGCAGACTGCACAACTCGTCGATGGGCGGGTTCAGCAGACAATGCCCCTGGATAAGTTGTTGCAGGTGGTTGATTTAGTCATTGTGGTGGGCGGTGATGGCAGTATGCTCAGTGCCTGCCGCAAGATCGCTTCCAGCAATGTGCCACTGTTGGGCATTAACTTAGGCCGCCTTGGGTTTCTCACCGATATTTCCCCGGATGAGATAGAGCAGCGAGTAAAACCGGTGCTGGAGGGTCAATTTAAGAAAACCCAGCGCTTTATGCTCAGCACTCAGATTTCCAGAAATGGCGTCGAAATAGGTTCTGGCGCAGCATTGAATGATATTGTTTTGCACCCCGGTATGTCGGTGCGCATGATGGAGTTTGAGCTCTATGTAGATGGAGATTTTGTCTACAGTCAGCGCTCCGATGGGCTGATCGTGTCAACTCCCACCGGTTCCACTGCCTACGCGCTGTCAGCGGGAGGGCCACTGCTGTTTCCCGAGCTAGATGCGGTGGTGGTGGTGCCTTTAAATCCCCATACCCTGAGTAGTCGGCCCATAGCACTCCACGGCAGTGCACAAATAGAGTTGCGAGTCAGTTCGAGGAATGAGTTACATCCCCTAGTGACTTGCGATGGCCACAATGACTTCAATACGGAGCCTGGAGATATTATTCGTATCCGCAAGCATCCCCATGCTATCTCACTAATCCACCCCGCAGACCACAACTTTTATGATGTTTGTAGGACCAAGCTGGGCTGGGGTAGCCGTTTGGATGCGAAAAACAGTGCTGCGCAGGACTGACTGAACACAGATTTTCTATGGCGATAATGAACGACAATCACTGGTGGTCGCTGGTCAAATCGAATCCAGTGGTGGCGCTGCTTATCTGTGGCTCCGCTATCGGTGCTCTGGTGGTTGAGGTGAGCCAACCCATTCCCAACTATCTTTTCTACAACGGCTTGCAAGAGGGTAATTATCTGCGTCTGATTACGCCAATATTCCTGCACTTTGGCCTGGTACATCTGGTGTTTAACTGCCTGTGGTTAGCGATATTGGGATCGAGAATTGAGACCCAGCAGGGCGCTTTACACTTGTTATTTCTCATTCTATTGAGTGGTGCGGGCTCCAATATGCTGCAGTACAACTGGTCTGGCTCGATGTATTTTGGTGGCATGTCGGGCGTGATCTACGCATTGCTGGGCTATCTGTGGATTCTGCATAAATTAAAACCCCATAGCTATACAGCGCTGCCCAGCGGACTGATGGGATTTATGCTGGGTTGGTTGCTGCTGTGTATGACCGGTATTCTTGAGGTGGCATTGGGGATTGCGGTCGCCAATGCCGCTCATGCCGGTGGCCTGGTGATCGGGTTAATCCTGGGGGCAGTATTTGCACTAGTAGGTTCGGACAAGAATATGAGTCCCTGAGGCAGGTTTTCAGGGCAAATAATTATTGGTTAGCGAGTGGGTATGGATTTTAAGCAGTTAATAGACGGTATTACCCCTGAGGTTTATCAGCAACTCCAGCGGGCGGTGGAAATTGGTAAATGGCCGGATGGACGCAGTCTGACCGAGGAGCAGCGATCTCTTTGCATGCAGGCTATTATTGCCTTCGATCAGCGCCAGCCAGAGCAGCATCGCACCGGTTATGTGCCGCCGAAAAATACCGATTGTGATATCCCTGACGGCCAACAGCCTTTGAAGTGGAAGCACTGATGGCAGTTTCAGTTTTGGGACACTTGGCCAAAATGCAGACTCAGCTAGGGCCACAGGTGCGGTATTCACTGTCTGTAGATGATCAGTTATTGCCTCTCAATGACCTGTTGGGCAAGCCTGTCACTCTGGAGTATTTGGGGGAGATCCACTGCATTCACTGTGGTCGCCGCAGTAAAAAGAGCTTTAATCAGGGCTACTGCTATCCCTGTTTTACCAAGCTCCCCCAGTGCGACAGTTGCATTATGAGCCCGGAAAAGTGTCACTATCATCAGGGCACCTGCCGCGATCCTGCCTGGGGTGATCAATACTGTTTTACCGATCACTTTGTCTATTTAGCTAACAGCTCTGGGGTCAAAGTGGGCATTACCCGAGGGTCGCAGGTGCCTACTCGCTGGATCGATCAAGGGGCTACCCAAGCACTGCCTATTTTTCGCGTGCAGACCCGCTATCAGGCAGGGCTGATCGAGGACTGTCTGCGCGCGCATATCGCCGATAGAACCCACTGGCAGAAAATGCTCAAGGGCAATGCTGAGCCAGTGGACTTGGCAGCGCTGCGCGACCAACTTTTTGCGCTGTCTGAAGCGGACTTGAGTCTGTTGGAGCAGGAGTTTGGTCTGCAGGCACTGCAGCGACTCTACTCGGAGGCCACCGTGGAAATCAGCTTTCCGGTATTGCAATTTCCCGAAAAGGTTAAAAGCTTTAATCTCGATAAGCAGCCGCTGATTGAAGGGCTGTTGCAGGGCATTAAAGGTCAGTACCTAATCTTCGACACCGGCGTGATTAACATTCGCAAATACACCGGTTATCGTGTGCAATTTAGCGCCGACTAACCCTTAACCACTTACTCTATTACCCGTCACTAAAAGGAACCAAACATTGCGAGATGCAACACCCCAAACCATCTATCTCAAAGACTACCAGCCCGCTAATTTTCTGATCGACCAAACTGATTTGGTGTTTGATCTCAGGGATCAGCACTGCGAGGTAACCGCCACCCTGCATCTGCGGCGCAATCCACAGGCTGACAGTGTCAGTGATCAAGGGAAGAGGTCACCTCTGGTTTTAGATGGTGGTGCCAATGTTGAGCTGCAGTGGGTTGAAGTGGATGGTCAGCGGTTGGCGGACAGTGCCTATCAGCGCACTGAGGAATCCCTAGTTATTCCCGAACTTGCCGATCACTGTGTTATCACTACCCAGGCAATTATCAGGCCCCATCTGAATACCACCATGATGGGACTGTACCGATCGCGCACTATGTACTGCACCCAGTGTGAAGCCGAGGGCTTTCGCGATATCACCTTTTACCTAGATCGTCCTGATGTGATGTCAGAGTTTACCACTAAGGTAATAGCTGACCAGCAGGCCTTCCCAGTATTGCTTTCCAACGGTAACCCCATCGAGCACGGCACTCTAGATAATGGACGGCATTTTGTCACTTGGCATGACCCCTTTAAAAAGCCCGCCTATTTATTTGCGCTGGTGGCTGGCGATCTGGCCACCGTGGAAGATAGTTTTACTACCCAGTCGGGTAGGGAAGTCAGCTTGCAGATATTTGTCGAGGAAAAAGATCTGGATAAATGCGATCACGCCATGCGCTCGCTTAAGAATGCTATGGCCTGGGACGAACAGGTCTATGGCCGCGAGTACGATCTGGATATCTTTATGATCGTCGCTGTCGACGACTTCAATATGGGGGCAATGGAAAATAAAGGCCTGAATATCTTTAATACCTCAGCGGTGCTGGCCAATCCAGAGACCACCACCGATGCCGCCTTTCAGCGGGTTGAGGGCATTGTTGCCCATGAGTACTTCCACAACTGGTCGGGCAACCGTGTTACCTGCCGGGATTGGTTTCAGCTCAGTTTAAAAGAGGGCTTTACTGTCTATCGAGATGCCCAGTTCTCTGCCGATATGAACTCGGCGGTAGTTAAGCGCATTGAAGATGTGGTTTATCTGCGCACCCATCAGTTTGCCGAGGATGCCGGCCCTATGGCCCATCCGGTGCAGCCCGATTCCTATATGGAGATCAATAATTTCTACACCCTGACTGTGTATGAAAAGGGTGCGGAAATTGTCGGTATGATCCACAGCCTGCTGGGCGATCAGCTATTTCGGCAGGGCAGTGATCTGTATTTTTCTCGCCACGATGGGCAGGCAGTAACTATCGAGGAATTTGTCGGTGCTATGGAATCGGTTAGTGGTAGGGATCTCCAGCAGTTCCGCCGCTGGTACAAGCAGTCTGGTACACCCTGCGTTGAGGTGACAAGCCATTACGATGCCGAGGCGCAAACCTATGAGTTAACCTTTACCCAGAGCTGCCCAGATACCCCTGGGCAGACCGATAAAAACCCCTTTGTGATTCCAATCAAACTGGGCTTGGTAGGTGAAGACGGTGAGGATTTGCCACTGAATAGCGATGGCGACACCACGCTAGTGCTAGCACTTCAGGAGCAGACGCAGACGGTGATTTTTTACAATATCCACCAACAGCCAGTGCCCTCGCTGTTAAGGGAGTTTTCGGCACCGGTTAAACTCAGCTATGACTACAGTAATCAGCAACTAGCCCATTTGATGGCCCATGATTCCGATGGCTTTAACCGCTGGAATGCCGGTCAGAGCCTTAGTTTTGCGGTATTAGACCAGCTGATTGAGGTTGAGCTCAAGGGAGACAGTTTGCCGGTGGACTCCCAATTTATCGACGTATTTGCGGGGCTGTTAGCGGACCCCGATCTGGATCCGGCGATGGTTAATCTGATGTTGCAGTTGCCCAGTGAGGCACAGCTCCATGAGCGCGCACAGCCGATCCATGTCGAAGCTATCCATGCCGCTCGCAAGAAGGCCCGCGCCGCCATTGCCAGTTCGCTTAAAGAGCCGCTGCTAGCGGCCTATCAGCGATTGACGGAGGAGCGGGATTACGCCCCAGTCGCCGAACAAATTGGCCCCAGAGCACTGCGCAATACTGCCCTCGGCTATCTGATGTTGACCGACTGCGGCCCCGATCTGGCATGGCAGCAATTTAATAGCGCCACCAATATGACCGACCGCGCCGCCGCACTGGCCAGCTTGGTTAACTGTCCGGCCGCTGCAGATTACGCCGAACAGGCGCTGGCGCAGTTCTATCAGCAGTACAGCCATGAAGCGCTGGTAATCAACCTATGGCTACAGGTTCAGGCCACCAATTCTCAGCCCAATGGATTGGCTCGAGTGCAGGCACTGATGGAACATCCCGCCTATAGTGCCACCAATCCCAATAAGATCCGCAGTTTGGTAGGTGCATTCTGTAGCGCCAACCCGATAAACTTCCATAATCCCGATGGCTCTGGCTATCAGTTTTTGCAACAGCAAATTATTGCGCTGAATCAGGTTAACCCCCAGGTGGCGGCGCGCTTGGTAACCCCGCTAACTAAGTGGAAGAAGTTTGCCGAGCCCAATAAACAGTTAATGCACAGCGCGCTGTCCCAGATAGCCAATCAAGAGGATTTGGTGGTGGATGTGCGGGAGATTGTGATTAAATCCCTCTGATAGAGATCAATGTAGTATCTCACCTGT
>Ga0213865_10001779_pt1 | contig 13849 bp, 11 predicted proteins | sample PICome_6_FD_160100 | JGI IMG/M metagenome (GOLD analysis project Ga0213865, IMG submission 160100) | Coastal seawater microbial communities near Pivers Island, North Carolina, United States - PICO282 | ecosystem: Environmental > Aquatic > Marine > Coastal | place: USA: North Carolina...
AGAGAGTTGGTAAATGCTTACCAACACAAATAATACGGCGAATAATTTAACCAGTCCGTTATTTTGCATGATCGTTTGTTTTAATCAAAAAGCAAGCAAATATAACGCTTACTTCTCATACATGTACAATTGTTTGTTTACTTGAGAATTCCTGTTAGTGCTTCATTCATCGTCCGCACGGCTGAAGCACTTTTTTCAAAGCTTGCCGATTCCTTCTCATTCAGGTTTAAATCCATGATTTTTTCCCAGCCATTTTTACCGATAATTGTTGGAACTCCGATACAGATATCCGACTGACCGTATTCCCCATCGAGCATCACTGAACAGGGAATAATTCGCTTTTGATCGTGTAAAATACTATTGACTAGGTAAGCGACTGAGGCACCTGGCGCATACCATGCCGATGTACCAAGTAACTTCGTCAATGTTGCTCCCCCAACCATTGTTGCAGCAGCTAACTCTTCTAGTTTATCTGCACTGAGAATCGAAGAAATCGGAATTCCATTGTAAGTGGCAAGCCGCGTTAGCGGGATCATGGTCGTATCGCCGTGACCTCCAATGACCATCCCATGAATATCATTGGCAGGCTTATCTAAAGCCAAAGACAAATAGGTTTTAAACCGACTGCTGTCTAGGGCTCCACCCATGCCAATCACTTTATTTTTCGGCAAGCCAGTGGCTTTGAGCGTCAAATAGGTCATGGTATCCATCGGATTTGATACAACGACAATAACGGTATCAGGGGAGTGAGTCAATACCTGATCGGCAACGCTTTTGACAATTCCTGCATTGATACCAATAAGCTCCTCCCGCGTCATTCCTGGCTTGCGAGGAACCCCAGACGTAATAACAACGACATCGCTATTTGCTGTTTTTGCATAATCTGAGGTGGTACCAACAATTTTGGTATTGAATCCTAAGGTAGTGGCAGTTTGCATCATATCGAGGGCCTTCCCTTCTGCAAACCCCTCTTTGATGTCGAGCAAAACAACCTCACTCGCCATGCCTTGATAGGCAATTGCATCTGCACAAGTGGCACCGACATTACCAGCGCCAACAATGGTTACTTTCATTTTCTTTTTATTATATAGATTACTACTATGTCTTTGTTACTTAGGCGTCGATATTCGCATATTTTGCGTTTTTCTCGATAAACTCTCTACGTGGGGGTACTTCATCACCCATCAACATTGAGAAAATACGATCGGCTTCACCACCATTATCAATGGTAACTTGCCGAAGCGTGCGATGCTCGGGGTTCATTGTGGTTTCCCATAACTGAACAGCATTCATTTCACCTAGACCTTTGTAGCGCTGTACAGAGCTTCCTTGACCAAACTCATTTTGCAATAGATCGCGCTGATCGTCACTCCAAGCGTATTGCTGTTTTCCACCTTTTTTAACAAGGTAAAGTGGTGGTGTAGCAATGTAGATATAGCCGTTTTCGATAAGCTCTCGCATATAACGGAAGAAGAAAGTCAAAATCAGGGTTGAAATATGGCTTCCATCAACGTCGGCATCACACATGATCACAATTTTGTGATAGCGTAACTTTTCTAAATTTAAGGCCTTGCTGTCCTCTTCTGTTCCAATCGTAACACCCAAAGCAGTGTAGATATTGCGAATCTCTTCGTTTTCAAAGACTTTATGTTGCATTGCCTTCTCGACATTGAGAATTTTACCTCTTAGGGGAAGAATCGCTTGAAAATGACGATCTCGACCTTGCTTGGCGGTTCCACCTGCTGAGTCACCCTCAACCAAAAATACCTCGCATTCTGCGGGGTCTTGTGAAGCGCAATCTGATAATTTTCCAGGAAGACCTCCCCCACTCATTACCGTTTTTCGCTGAACCATCTCACGTGCTTTACGAGCAGCATGACGGGCTTGAGCCGCAAGAATGACCTTCTCAACAATGATTTTCGCGTCGTTCGGGTGTTCTTCCAGATAGTTTTCAAGCATTTCAGAAACAGCTTGAGAAACAGCCGAAGTAACTTCTCTATTCCCAAGTTTTGTTTTGGTCTGACCCTCAAACTGAGGTTCTGCAACCTTGACAGAAACAATTGCTGTTAATCCCTCTCTAAAGTCATCCCCTGAAATTTCAAATTTTAGCTTGTCAAGCATACCAGAGGCATCTGCATACTTTTTCAGCGTTGAAGTCAGTCCTCTTCGAAAGCCAGATAAATGTGTCCCTCCCTCATGGGTATTGATATTGTTGACGTATGAATGCAGATTTTCGTTGAAGGACGTATTGTAAACCATGGCGACTTCGACAGGGATGTCATTTTTTGATCCCTCCATCGCAATCACGTCTGCGATTAGTGGCTCACGATTTTCATCCAAAAAGCGTATAAATTCGCGCAAACCCTCCTTGGAGTGAAACAACTCCCCCTCTTCATTTGGGTCTTTTCCACGCAAATCAATCAAGCGAACCGAGATTCCTTTGTTTAGGTATGCGAGTTCACGAAGCCTTCCAGCGAGGGTATCGTAATTAAACTCTATCGTCTGTGTGAAAATGGTCGTGTCTGGCCGAAAAGTAACTACAGTACCTGTTTTGTCTGTCTTGCCAGTATTTTTAACTGCGTAAAGCGCCTTTCCACGTTCGTACTCTTGTTCCCAAATTTCTCCATCACGATGTACGGTTGCACGCAAATGTTCTGATAGCGCATTTACGCACGATACACCGACCCCGTGAAGGCCTCCAGAAACTTTATAAGAATCCTTGTCAAACTTTCCTCCAGCACCAATTTTTGTCATCACGACTTCAAGAGCTGAAACCCCTTCTTTTTTATGGATACCAACGGGGATACCTCGACCGTTATCTTCGACAGTTAATGATTGGTCAGCGTTGATAATTACCGTGATTTCATCACAGTGCCCAGCTAGGGCTTCGTCAATAGAGTTATCGACGACTTCGTAGACTAAATGGTGTAGTCCACGAACGCCAACATCTCCGATGTACATGGAGGGTCGTTTCCGAACATGTTCCATGCCCTCTAGGGCCTGTATACTGTCTGCTGAATATTGATTTTTTTGGTTGTTTTCACTCATAGTTCTTTGGTAATTTATTTAACTAAATCACAATCTATCAAAGATACTTTTTATTGAGGAAAATAACCCGATTGAGCGACCCTTATAAACGTCAAGTTATTAACAAAAATATGTGAAGAAAAAAGGAGCTAATAAGCATCATTGTGAACCGCTCCGATTGCGCGTCCTGAGGGTTCATTCATATTTTGAAAAGAGGCGTCCCAAGCGAGGGCTGTTGGTGTGCTACAAGCAACAGATGGTACAGAGGGAACGGTCAAAGCCGCAGTGTCGGATGGGAAGTGCTCTTCAAAAATCGAACGATAATAATATTCTTCTTTGGTTCTCGGGGGTTGCGTTGGGAAACGGTGATGTACAACTTCCATATCGGTATCGCTAACTTCTTTCTCAACGACTTCTTTTAAGCTGTCAATCCAGTTGTACCCTACCCCATCGCTGAATTGTTCTTTTTGACGCCAAGCAACGCTCTCTGGCAAGTATTGTTCGAAAGCTTTTCGAAGTACCCATTTCTCCATGCGTTCAGTTGTAATCATTTTATCTTTTGGATTGATTCGCATCGCTACATCCATAAACTCTTTGTCTAAAAATGGAACACGACCCTCAATTCCCCAAGCTGCTAAAGATTTGTTTGCGCGCAAACAGTCATATTGATACAATTTATCGAGCTTGCGAACGGTCTCATCATGAAATTCTTTGGCGTCAGGAGCTTTGTGAAAATACAAATAGCCCCCAAAGACCTCGTCTGCACCCTCACCAGAAAGCACCATCTTGATTCCCATTGACTTAATCACTCGTGCCAACAAATACATAGGTGTTGAAGCACGCACTGTTGTGATGTCATAAGTTTCCAAATGATAAATAACATCTCGTATCGCATCGAGCCCCTCTTGCACGGTAAAGGTCACCTCATGATGAACCGTTCCGATATGTTTGGCTACCTTTTGCGCAGCTGCCAAATCTGGTGATCCTTCTAAGCCAACAGAAAAAGAGTGTAATTGAGGCCACCATGCATCCTTCTCATCGTCAGACTCAACTCGTTTATTTGCAAACTTTTTTGCCAATGCAGAAGTAATTGATGAATCCAAACCACCTGAAAGGAGAACGCCGTAGGGAACATCACTCATCAGTTGTCTATGAACTGCATCTTCTAATGCTTGTTGTAGCTCATCAATGTCAGTTTTATTGTTTTCCACAACTCCATAGTCTCGCCAATCCCGGTTATACCATTTCGTCAGCTCGCCTTTGGCGCTGTCATAGTAATGTCCAGGAGGAAAAACTTCAATGGTCGTACAAACTCCCTCTAAGGATTTAAGCTCAGAAGCAAAATAAAGTGTTCCATTGGCATCCCATCCCATATAAAGCGGAATAATCCCCATGTGATCACGAGCAGCAAAAAAGGTGTTTTTATCTGCGTCATAAAGGACAAAAGCAAAAATCCCGTTAAGCTCATCAACAAAATTGACTCCTTTTTCTTGGTATAGTGCAAGTATCACTTCGCAATCGGAACCGGTTTGGTATACAAAAACGGATGTTTGTTTGCGTAATTCTCTATGGTTGTAAATCTCCCCGTTTGCGGCCAAAACAAGCTGCTTGTTCTCACTGTACAAGGGTTGTTTACCAGAAGCAGGGTCAACAATAGCTAGGCGCTCGTGAGCCAATATTGCATGCTTATTCACATGAATACCACTCCAGTCTGGACCGCGATGCCGAATTTGCTTCGACATGGATAAGAGTTGAGAACGTAAACCCTCGATTTCTATTTTATCATTATATGCACATACGATACCACACATATCAAATTTTTTGACAAAGATATGTTTTGCACATATAATTCAAAGGTAAAACTATATTTTTATAACTATTTTACACTAAAATTTGAATTTTAATATAATTTTTATGTTTTATAGATAAAAAATAAGTCAAAAAGTTTAAGATTGTTTGTTTGATAGTTTTTAATTTAGAGGGCTAAATCATGGATGAACAAATTATTTCGTTTGAAGGCGCCACGATCTCACAAGACAAAAAAGTGGTTTTACGTGATGTTTCTTTTACACTTGAACCGGGTGCATTTGTCTATCTGATCGGGAGGACAGGTACTGGAAAAAGTAGCTTATTAAAAACGCTTTATGGCGATATCAAGCTCAGAGAGGGAAAGGGGAAAGTAGTTGATTATGATTTACTGAAGTTGCGAGAGCGGCACATTCCAGATTTGCGACGACAACTCGGGATTGTTTTTCAAGACTTTCAACTTCTTTCTGACCGCAGCGTGGAGCGAAACCTCGACTTTGTCTTACGGGCAACGGGCTGGAAATCAGCTGACAAACGAACAGAACGTATTTTAAAGGTATTGGAAGCTGTGGGACTTGAAGACAAACTCAAATTGTTCCCGCATGAACTTTCGGGTGGAGAGCAGCAACGTATTGCGATTGCGCGCGCTTTGCTGAACGAACCAAAGCTCATCTTGGCCGACGAGCCAACGGGAAATTTAGATCCAATTACAAGCGAAGAAGTAATGAAACTCCTTCATGAAATCAACCAACAGGGAACAACGATTTTGATGGCTACGCATGACTTTGGGTTGATATCAAAATTTCCCAAAAGAACCTTGATGTGTGAGGATCAACAAGTGGTTGAGGTAAAATCAAAATCCTAAGTCTTGTTATCCATTTGCATTCCGACTTATAACACTGATTGCTCAGAACTTTTAGATATTTTGGCAGAACAGATTGCCCAACTCGAAGAAACTGTAGAGGTATTAGTCTGTGATGATTTTTCGACAGATGATGTCCGTAAGAATCAAGAAGCTTGTGAGCGAAATGGGTTTTCATTTTTTGAAAATCAATCAAATTTAGGGAGAATTTCAACAAGGATTAAATTGGCTAAAAATAGTAGTTTCAATTGGCTGCTTTTTATCGATGCTGACATGTTACCAAAGACAGATGAATATCTAATTAAATACACAAATTTCATCAACTTTAACAAAGCTGATGTCGCAATCGGCGGTTGTTGTTATCCAAACGAAATAAAGCCGTTTAATCTCCGTTTGCGGTATGGGAGGAATCGTGAGGAAATGAGCGCTAAAAAAAGACAACTCAAACCTTACAACACAGTTTTATTTGGAAATATTTTGATGAAAAAGAGATTATTTCAGGAGGTTTTTGAAGCATTTAACTACAGTGATTATGGAGAAGATGTCCACTTAAGCTCATATCTTAAATCTTCAAAAATATATGTGCTTCATTTGCCAAACGAGGCATATCACCTTGGCATTGAAAACAACAGGGAATTTGTCAAAAAAATCAAAAAATCAGGGCAGATGCACGCCAGGCTTGATTCCAATTCTACATTAGACCTATCCCATATCAAGCTTGTGAAAACAGGATCTTTTTTAAAAAAGTATAAGTTGCACAAGCTGATGAAATTTGCGTTAGCCATTACAAGTCCACTTTTAAAAACTGTGCTCATTACATTTGGTGGACCTTTACTTTTTGTTGATTTACTGAGGTTATACTATTTTTTAAAAGAAAAGTAAATGGACGTACAGTTTTCAGTTGTGATACCGCTATACAATAAGGAGGCATATGTTGCAAAAACCCTAAAAAGTGTTGTTGGGCAAACCTATCAAAACTTTGAAATTATTGTTGTAAACGACTGCTCAACTGATAGAAGTTTGGGTGTTGTTCAGGTAATTGATGATAGTCGAATTAAGATCATTTCGCATAGTGAAAACAAAGGGCTTTCTGCATCCAGAAATACAGGGATAAACGCAGCAACACACCCCTATATCGCCTTTTTGGATGCTGACGACTATTGGGATTCCACCTATTTGGAAACAATATTTAGCATTGTAAAAGAGTATCCGAACGAGTCTGTTTTTGCAACCCATTACAGAGAAAATTTCAATGGCAAATTTTTTATTCCGAAGTCAAATCTCCCTATAAGCTCAAAGGGAAAGACGTTTTTGGTTCGCGATTTTTTCGAAATTAATTTAGGACGTTTGATTCTCACGCAAAGTTGTATTGTGGTTCATAAAAGCGTCTTTAAAAAGGTCGGGTATTACGATGAAGATGTGACTTTTGCTGAAGATATTGATTTTTATGTTCGCTGTTTCTGCACTTATAATTTAGCCTATTATAATGATGTTTGTCATACTCAAAATGCAGCTATATTTGGGAGTATATCAAACAGCGTAAGCCATAGAAAAATATTTCCTAAACTTCATAAATATCTCAACTATTCAGACTCACTTGACAAGTTCATTAATTTTTATATCTACTGTATTTACAGAAGATTAAAAAACGAAAGCGCTAGAAAAGAAATGAGATTTTACAGAAAGCAAATTAAATACAAATCATTGAGTGTTTTGCAGGTTTTGTTTATTTATTTACCTCTGCCTTTTTACTTATTTCTAATAAGAATTAAAATAAGATTGCTTAATAAAGGTTACCATATTAGCTCATACTAAATGAAAGTTCTATTAATCGGCGAATACAGCAACCTCCATAATAATCTAAAAAAAGGGCTTATCGACCTAGGCCATGAGGTAACTTTAGTATCCTTTGGAGATGGTTTCAAAGATTTTTCATCTGATATAAGACTTAGTCGAAAAAAGTTTTCAAATTCTTTGTCGTTTCTAAAATCTGTTTTCAACTTTATATTTAAATATCCTTATTCTTTCTATGTAAAAAGTGTTAAATTTCAGAGAGTTATTGACAAATTTAAAGGATATGACATTGTTCAATTGATCAATGAACATGCAATTGGAGGTTTGCCAACAATCGAAAAGTTTCAAATCAAAAGATTAAAAAAAACAAATGGGGCTTTGTTTTTGCTATCATCTGGAGACGATTTTACTAGTATTTCTTATTACATGACATCCGACGAAATGAAATACTCAATAATGACTCCTCTTTTAAAGGACAAGAAATTAAATTCAAAATACTCGTATTCTTTGAAGTATTTGAGTAATTCGTTTCAAAATTTAAGTAGGCGAATACACAATATTTCTGATGGAATCATCGCCTCTGACTTTGATTATCATCTCCCATTAAAAAACAATCCAAAATATCTTGGCATGATCCCAAATCCTGTAGTTCTAGATAAACGGGTAACCAAAAAAAAATCGAACTCAAATTTGCGAATTTTATTAGGTATTAATACATCGAGTTATATAAAAAAAGGGTTAAATTATTTTGAGGATGCTTTGACTCAAATTAAGGAAAAATACCCCGAAGTAGACATTCAAATCACTAAGGATTTACCATTTGAAAATTACCTCGATCAGCTAAATCAATGTGACATCTTACTTGATCAAGTCTTTGCTTATGATCAGGGATATAATGCCTTAGAAGCAATGGCCTTGGGTAAAGTAGTGTTTACGGGCGCTGAAGATGAGTTTTTATCTCACTACAGCCTAGAAGAGGATGAGGTAGCAATTAATGCGTTACCTGATGTAAATTATCTAGTAGAAAAATTAAGTACACTGATAGGGAATCCTAAAAAAATAATTGATATCGGGAAAAATGCTAAAGCGTTTATAAAAAAACATCACGAAGCTACTGCAATCGCAAAAAAGTATGTTGACACATGGCAAAAAGCTATGTCGAATAATGCCTGAACAGCTTCCATTCCCGAATATAGTCTTCTTCACTGTATTCTTCAGACGCTAAAGCCAAACACACCGCCCCAGCAGAAAAATTGGTCATTTCACGCCATGTCATAGGTGAAATCAATAGCCCCTTTGTTGGATTGTTCATCAGAAAAGAAATTTCTTCCTGTCTATTTTTTAAAATAAGCTCAAAACTTCCACTTAAAGGAATCAATAGTTGATTCGTCTTTTTTAGTGCGTGGCCACCACGCTGACTACCACTAGGAACATCGTATAAATAAAATACACGTTTGATCTCGAATGGGAGGTTGCTGTTCTCTAAAACAGCCAAATTGCCTCTTGGGTCTTTAATATTAGGGACATCAATCCATTGCACTTCCATATGAATTATTTCGTTTATTGATTAACAAAACGATTATTAAAATTAGGCAACCGATATATCGAGTAAAGTTTGCCATTACAACTCCTTCAATACCATACAGATCAACCCAATAAAAGCTACACCCTATAAAGAGTGCGAAAGAAAAAAACTCGACTACAAAGTACTTAGTTAAAAGCTTATTAGCAACTAAGTAATATGCAAAAACAAGAAAAATAACTCTTACCCAATCCGCGCCCAATTGCCATTTAAACAACGGTGCAATACCAACAAAATCTGTCGTGAACAAAACTTTGGTAATCGGTACCCGAAAAATGTAGACTCCAATCATCGCAATCGTAACAATTGGTAAAAGTGTTTTCAGAATGGTTCTAACTTCCTTAAATAGAGAGAATGACGAATTATTTTCAGCAAACTTTGGAAGTACATATAGGGTAAATGCGTAAGAAATAAATAAAAAATAGTTTGAGGAAACTCCATTCATTGCTGTCCAGTAGCCAGCTGCATTAATATCAATTTTGTAAGTAATTAAGTAGCGTAACCATATTTCAATCGCCTGCACAAAGCCCACTGAAATCAATGTCATTAAAATAAATGGTAGTAAAGTTTTTAACTGTGAGAGTTCAGGTAAAAAGTGCAAAAACAATGAAGATTTATTTGTTGATGACTTAAAATAACTAAAATATAGTCCAAAGCCGATCATTGGTCGAATTACCAATGCAATAATAGCTCCTTGTAATCCATAAAAATATATGAGTGCAATCATTGTTGTTGCGGCAAATACATTGGTAGCTAGCTGGAGATTTGCAACTGCTTTAAATAATTTTTTACCACTCAGAACAGCTTCCATCAATACCGTTAATCCCATAAAGGGAATGGTAAATGAAAATGCCTTAATAATTGACTCATCAGAACGCTCAAAAAAAAGTTTAGTAGAAACCCAATCGATTTGCCACCAAAGAACCGCAAACATTACAGTAGAGACAACAAACATAAGAGTGAGCGTTGAATTGATAAAGGATTGATACAACTTCGAATTCCGATTTGCAGCTGTTTCTACAATGACCCCATTTTGAGACCCTACAGACGAAAAAGATGTTAGGATTTCAACGAAATTTCGGAGATTAGCAATAATTGCCAAACCCGGTGCACCTAAAAAAACCGCGATAACTTTTTGTGAAATAAGCCCGATCAAAAGTCGGAGTGTACCCACAAAACCTGTATAACGAATTAAACGATACAGAAAGTTAAATTCAAGTTCTTTTAACCACTTCACTAAAATGAGTTTAATACACGAATGATGTGATCTACTTCTTTATCACTTAAACTAGGATAGAGAGGAATACTCACCACCTCGCGATGGTAGTCCTCAGTTATGGGAAGTTTTAAGAGATTGTATTCTTTCAACGCTTCTTGCTTATGTGGTGGTGTTGGATAGTGAATCAAATATCCAACCTCATTATTTTCAAGGTGATTTATAAAGCCCACACGATCTTTTACTCGAACAACAAACAAATGAAAAACATGTGATTGATCAATTGGAGTATTTGGTAATAAAATTTTGGAGTTGTCAATGCGCTTTGCATATTGTCGAGCAATTGATATACGCCGACTTATGGCAATGGGATAATCTCGTAATTTGATACGCAAAAATCTAGCTTGTAACGCATCCAATCTCATGTTAAAACCAAGCAATTCATGTTTATTTTTTTGAGATGAACCATAATTTTGAAGTTTACGTATTGTCTGAGCAAGGTCTTCATTATTTGTTGTTACTGCTCCAGCATCTCCAAGAGCTCCAATGTTTTTTGTTGGATAGAAACTAAATGCTGCTGCGTCTCCAATAGCACCTGCTTTTTCTTCATTTTTTGAAATCGCGCCATGTGCTTGTGCAGCATCTTCAATTAGTAACAATCCTTTTGACTTGGCTAGATCTTGAAAAGCACCTGTATCAACTAGCTCCCCATATAGGTGAACAACTAAACACGCTTTGGTATTCGGAGTACAACAGGCCAATGCCAATTCTGGATCGATTCCAAAACAATTGATTTTGGGCTCTACAAAAACTGGTTTCATTCCTGATTGAATAACCGCCAAAATGGACGCTATATATGTATGAGCTGGAACAAGCACTTCATCTCCTTCTTTTAAAATCCCGAGTGATTTGTATCCTTCGAATATGAGTCGTAATGCATCAAGCCCATTACTTGTTCCAATACAATAATTCGTTCCGCAAAATGCCGCATATTCTTTTTCAAACAAATGAACATCATCACCTAAAATGAATTGCCCTTCTTTCAAAAAAAGATTTAATTCCTTTACAAAACTTTTGTTGAAGACATGGTTTTCTGCTGTTATGTTGAAAAAAGGAATCATTACAATCGAGACATTAATTTGGAATGTTTTATTGTTTTAATTTTATAAAATTCTTGAATCCCATTTGAAGAAAAAAAACTCTCCTTCCAATTTAGCAAACCACTATTTATCTGATTTCCATTATTTTCTGAGGATGAGCCAAAACTAAAAATATACTTTCCATTGTATTTAAGAATCAAATAATTTATAAGATAATCTAAGCTGCCATCTTTTCGATTTTTATCACCAGCAATGTATTGGGTGTGCACGACCTTATTGTGTATAAACAACACTACTCCCGCACGTAAATCCTCTTTCTCGTAGAGGCCATAACAAAGGATGTTTTCTGGAAAAAACTCTGCCAAAAATTGAATTTCTGAAGATTTATGAACAGGCTTAACATTGTACCTATCTAAAAGGTTTGGAATTAGAAGCTTATCCCAAAAAATCGAAAAATCTGAAATACGTTTGACTTTGAAATTCTTTTTCATCGCTTTTTTAATGTGCCTTAAACGATGTTTGTTTGGTTTGTCATAATTTCTTTTTGGAATAAAACTATATATATCGGTACGATATTTATCGGATTCTAGCCAAGAAAATATTAAGTTGGTGTCGCGACTAAGTGTAAAACAACTCGGTACATGTTTAATAATAAGGTTTTTAATTTTTTGATTCGACAAAAACTCAACTATTTTCTGATACACCTCAAGCAGATTAACGAAGAGTAAAGGTGACCTATTTAAAACTCCACCATAACTCAAACCCTGATGAGAATGGACATCACCATTTTCATCAATATTTGCAGGCATGATAGCAATTAGCTTTTGATCTTCATAAACCATCAATGAGTAATCAGTGAAACGGTCGCTGTGATATTCCATGTAGTCTCTGTAAAACAATATGGAATGTAACTCGATCTTAGAAACAAAGTCATCCCAAACATTTTTATGTTTTGCGCTGTATCTCTGAACTTTAAGGAGTTTCATTAAATAGTAAAACGCAAACTTAACAAATAAATTACCCGATTTGTTTTTCCTGACGTTTGCGCTCGTTTTCGTCGAGGTAGATTTTTCGCAATCGTTGGGAGTTGGGTGTTACCTCCACATACTCATCTTTTTGAATATACTCCAGTGCCTCCTCTAAGCTAAACTGAATCGGCGGTGCGAGCTTGACCTTATCATCAGATCCCGCTGCACGCACATTGGATAATTTTTTAGTCTTGGTTACATTGACAACCAAGTCATCCGCTCGTGAATTTTCACCAATGACTTGTCCCGTATAAATTTCCTCTCCAGGATGGATAAAAAATTTACCACGATCTTGCAATTTATCCAAGGAATAAGGGATGGCCGTCCCCTTCTCCATCGAAATCAAAGAGCCATTGATCCGTCCTTGAATTTCACCTTTGAAAGGTTCAAAAGCAATAAAACGGTGATTCATAATTGCCTCCCCCGCTGTCGCAGTGAGAAGTTGGTTTCGCAAGCCAATAATTCCACGCGATGGGATCTTGAATGAGCAAATCATTCGTCCGCCCTTTGGCTCCATCGCTACAATTTCACCCTTTCGTGTGGTAACCATTTCAACTGCTTTACCAGAAACCTCCTCAGGCAGATCAATGGTTAGTTCTTCAACTGGTTCACACTTTTTTCCATCAATCTCTTTAATAATGACTTGTGGCTGCCCGATTTGAAGTTCATAGCCCTCTCTTCGCATGGTTTCGATCAGCACGGACAAATGCAAAACCCCACGTCCATATACGATAAACTTGTCAGCTGTATCGGTTTCTTCCAATCTCATGGCAAGGTTTCGTTCGAGCTCTCTCTCCAAGCGGTCTTTGATATGACGAGACGTTACAAATTTTCCTTCCTTTCCAAAAAAGGGCGAATCATTAATTGTGAACAACATACTCATCGTGGGCTCATCAATCGCAATGGTTGGCAGCCCTTCGGGAGATTCGATATCCGCAACAGTGTCACCGATTTCAAAATCATCTAAACCGACAATGGCGCACAAGTCACCCGCTACAACCTGCTCTACCTTTTTTCTTCCAAGGCCGTCAAAGACAAGTAATTCTTTGATTTTGGACTTCACGATTGAACCATCTCTTTTAACTAATGATACTGCATCAGATGATTTTAGCACACCCCGATGTAAACGACCAATGGCAATCCGACCCGTAAATGAAGAATAATCCAATGAGGTAATCAGCATTTGTTTAGTTCCCTCTTCTACTTTTGGGGAAGGGATGTGTTTGATGACTGCATCCAGTAAGGGTTCGACCGAATCTGTTTGAACTTGATAATCCTCCGACATCCAGTTGTGTTTTGCTGATCCGTATAAGACTGGAAAATCAAGTTGCCATTCTTCCGCACCGAGCTCAAACATCAAGTCAAAAACCGCTTCATATACCTCTTCAGGAGTGCAGTTTTCTTTATCGACTTTATTGATAACGACTATGGGCT
>Ga0213865_10001780_pt1 | contig 13848 bp, 13 predicted proteins | sample PICome_6_FD_160100 | JGI IMG/M metagenome (GOLD analysis project Ga0213865, IMG submission 160100) | Coastal seawater microbial communities near Pivers Island, North Carolina, United States - PICO282 | ecosystem: Environmental > Aquatic > Marine > Coastal | place: USA: North Carolina...
CTTTAACTAAACAAGGATACTTTGTTGATCTTATAACTAGTAATGGTATAGTTGATGCAAATGTACAAAATCACAAAGTAGATTGGAATACAGTTACTACACACGAATGTGATATAATTATTGATAGTCTTGATGATAAGAAATACGATATTATCTTCTTTAATCAAAATTCTGGCGGTGGTCCAAACGATATTGCATACATACCAGGAGGTATGAATTTTCCTATAGAACATTGGAATCGTGCAAATTGGTTGAACAGTCAAATCACATACTATTTTATCAGACGTCTGGCTAACAAAATAGGCACACACACTAAAATAGGTTGGATGCTCACAGGACTTATTGACGGTAAAGATCCGGAAATGTGGAAATATGCGGGCTATGCAAGTGTAAAATCAACTAATGTGCATATTATGAGAGGATTTGCAAAGTATCACCACGGTATATTCTTTGCTATCCAACCAGGGTGGTTTCCAGAAGAAGATTTTCAAAAAGATGCAAACAACATCTTATCTACTATAGAAAAATTAGGTATTAAAGATACAGGTAGTATCTTTACCAAAGAAGGCGAAAAGTGGCATTTATAAGTATATAGATGCAGTCGTAGATAGATACATTTGATTACATACTAATACTCTACGATTTTCTTCTAGTACTGGAACACCGTGCCATGTTTTTTCTGTATTAAGCCAAAATGTTCCTTTGAATTGCTCGCCGCTTGCAATATAGTAAGGATCTTTTTCAAATTCTGATCTATAATGATGTGTTCCTATTTTATTTTCTTGTAAGTTTATAATACCTGCCCACATAGCAAATCTGTTATCTAAATGAGTTCCTTGATGAAAACCTTTTTTATCTAAACTCATAAGAATACTTTGGTGTCTTTTTAAATTATTAGAGTTGTACCAATGACTAAGTGCTTCACCCTTAGCTTCGTCTGACAAATACATTATAGGAAATCTAACAGGATCTACTTTAAGAAGTTCCATTGTAATTTTTTCGAAAGTTTTTAAAAAATACCCTGTCAATAAACCATGATTCCTAGATGGTTCATTTCTCGAATAAAAGTTTCTGCCATCTTCTACGACAAGATCATCAAATTTTAACTGTTGAAACGCTCTTTTTTCTTTATAGACACTGTCTATAATTTTTTGCGGAAATGGTTCGTAAGTAACTTCAATAATAGCAGGATCAGTATTAACTACTTCTATTAATTTTACTACCATTTTTCAATTCCGTATTCGTCCGCAAGTTCCTCAAAATGAGGTGCCATTTCAAATAAGTTTTGTTTTCTAAATTTATCATAGCCTTTTGTGATGTTAAAGAAATGTTTTAGTTCATCTACATTTATTTCTTTTTTATGTGCAGCACTTAGTTGTCTTAGTATGTCTGTTCTAGGTATTGCTTGGGTATTAGGTAATTTGTACATATTATTCATTGCACGTTCTAATACTCTTTTAGGTACAAGATTAAGTTGATTAGGTCCGCTTATGGGAATAAAGAAAAATCCTGTCTCTCGTCCGTTTGTATAGCGCATTTCATTTACAAGATCAAACATATTATGTGCATTAATATTTTGTAGCACAGGACTTACACTAAAGAAAAACTTTTTATCATCAATTATTTTACTAAGTTCTTTATAATTTTTATAAAGCTTGTCCCATTTGCCTGGATAACGAATATACTCATAACAGTCTCCAGATCCGTCAATACTTGCTTGTATGCGTACTCTAGCAAACTTTTCCCATCTATCGTAATAACTAGAAATTTTATTAACTTGTAAATTTGTATTAAAGAAAATTTCAATATTTTTTGATTGGCCAGTTTCAATTAGCAAATCTAATATTTCAAAATGCATAGGATTAATAAGAGGCTCGCCGCCTAACATATAGATATTTTTTAGATTTACAGCCTTTCTAAATAGTTCTAATATTTTTTCTTTGTCTGTATCACTATGATCAATATCTACGTCACCTTGCCAAATACCCATATCTTTTTGCTGTTTGGCTAGCAAACTACTGCTAGTAGGAGTACACATTCTACAGGCAAGATTACACTTATTTCCTAGTGTTAGATCAATATACTCAATATCTTCAAAATTAAGTTCTTTCTTAAAAGTTCTAACACCTGTAGTATTGATATTATAGTTTTTATGCCGATTTGCAACTTCTCTAAAACTCATAACACCCATGTCTTCCATTTCCCAACAACGTGAGCATTTAGGATGTCTTTCGTCTTTTAAGAACGATTCTCGGATGTCGTGTATAAATGGATTATTAATAAGGCCATTAACATCTACATCTTGAACAAAGAACGTATCTGTTAGTCCATGTCCGCCATTACAGCAGTGACGTATTTCTCCATTTGCGGAAATACTAACACTATTAAAAGGTAATACACAATAATGTTTTAAATTGTTTAAATCTTTAGTTGTCAAGGTAAGATCCTAACTTATCTCCTAGTTCTCCAAAATCTAGGCTATTATATTCAACGCCGCAACAACTGCCGCATTTAAATGGACGCATATTTTTGCTCTTTTTGTCCGTGCGCCATGTGTCTGGAATAAATTTACGGAATGCGTCTCTTTGTAAAATGTCATAAAGATTATGTTTATGCATATTAAAATTATCTACGCCGCCGTCTAAATCTAATATTTTCATATAGTTTTCATCAACAAATGCGCCTGACCCTTCTCTAGGATAAAAAGGTTCTGATCCTAAGAAACAACAAGGTGCAACAGTACCGTCTGCACTGATATAGATTTCATTAATAGGATTGTCATGTCTAGCACCTGCACAACTTCTACAAGCAACGCTAAGATTGTTTAATTCAATTTCTCTATATGCTCCATCAACAAATACTTGCTGTTTGTTATTCACGCCTTTCATTTTACGAAGTTGCTTTACACTAATACTTTGTCTATCTTGATCTTTAAAGTAAGTGGCATCTTCAAAATTGTGTTTAAATGCTGCATCTGTAGGCTGTTCTAAATCATACAAGTGTTCGCCTTTTTCATAAACAGGATAAAACCCTTGTCCTTGATCATTATAGTTTGCCCAGCGTGTTGTTTTCTTTACATTAAAGTTTTTGAAGCCCATTTTTATTGCCATATCACGTGCTTCTTCAACCTGATGCTCATTATGTTTAAACACAATAAAGTCCCAGTGTGCAACTCCGCCTGCGTCTATAAATGCTTGCGCATTTTCAATTGACTTTTTAAAGTTAGTTTTCCGTCTGTATATATGATTAGTATCTTCTAAACCGTCTAGACTGAAAGTACAATAATTTCCTTTGTTCTGTTCAGCCCGCATAACAGTACCTAAATCGTACCACCATTGCGGAGTGCGCAAACTTGCATTAGTATTACACGCTAGACCTATAGTAGGATTTACCTCGCGGACATATTGATAGATTTTTGAGAAATCTCTACAAGCACAAGGATCACCAAAATTGCCACAACTAAGTATTTTTCTTAAATTCTTAATAAACTCTTCAGGCCATGCTTTTATAAAATTATCCAGTGTCCATTCTGTATTTGCTAGTCCGGGATTTTCAAATCCATCAAAAGTATATCTAGGACACATTGGACAAGCACTATTACACTTGTCGCTCGGTTCCCAATGAACACCTTCTATTATGCCATTCCACATATATTATCCTTCGTATGTATCATAAACTTCTTTACATTGATTGTAAAATCCTTCGTACTCAGGAAATACTTCTAGTAAATTAAGTCCAACTCTTTTGTCGTTTTCTTGAAAGAAACTAAAGAAATCTCTTCTTCCCTGTTTAATCTTTTCTGGATCAACAGGATTTTCTTTCATATAATTTGTTACACGTTTAAACTTTTCATACTCGCTCGGTCTAAATAAATCCATTCGAGAATCAATAAAGTCTAGTGTATCATCCATATATCTATTAAATTCTTCAGGTAAAATGTTAATCATCCAATGAGGCGGTTCTTTAAGGTATGGAACATCAAACCCGATCGCTTCATGGCCAAATTCTTCTCTCCATTCTATAACCTTTTCTAATAGACTTTTAAAGTTAGTAACACACAGTACATTGAAAGTTACCATAATACTAACTCTGAACCCTCTGCGCATTGCTTCTTTTAGATTTCTTTCCCAATGCTCTAGTTTTAATCCTGTACGCATATACTCTGCTTGAGGACCCCATGTGTCTATGCTTGTAAATAAAGAGAAAGATTTAATTTTATTTTGATTTAATAAACTTTCAACTCTGTCATACATTTTATCAGTTTTAGCATAACTTACACCTAGATTACTATTAATATTAATATCCAACTGAGGCGCAGGTTCTTTTTCTAATAAATCAAAAAATTGCATAGCACCTGGATTCATCAAAGGTTCGCCTCCTGTGATACGTAATGTCCATAAATCTTTCTTAAGACTTGGCCACCATTTCCAAAATGCTTCTACATAAGGATTGTCATCTTTGGGCCCATAATATGTTCCGTGTTCTAAAAACTCAATACCATACTGATTGTAAGTTAAATCGTAATTACCATGCTTTTTAATTTCATCCATCCACAGCGTACTTGCTTGTGGAGAACAATACCCACATCTATAATTACAGCCGTTGCCAAAACTTACCTCTAAGTATCTAGGATTTACAGGTGCATCCCAAGGTAGTTTTGCAAGATTTTCAATTTCATCAATTGCATAATCACTTGCACTGTGAAACATTCTATCGCTTAGATGCTCTCCTGGCAAGTCTTCAATATTCCAGCAGTAATAACATTCTGCAGGGCGTCCGCCTTCTAACATTGTTTTACGCTGTTCTTTTTTCCACTGTGTGTTGTGTAATGCACTAGGGTCTTTTTTAATTTCATCTAAAGGAATATGATGAGGACGAGGATGATAACAACTGTGATTATCTCCTGTGTGCAAATATAGCGTTTGATGTAGCCATTTCATAGCACAAAAACCTGGACCTACTTTATTAAGTCTTTCTGCTACTGCATCTATTCTTTTATCTCTGCTCATAATATTCCTTACATTCGTTATAAAAGTTTGTCATGGTTGGAAATGTTTCCATAAAATTAGTATTTCGTCTTTCGTCGTGTTGCTTAAAGAACAGATAGAAATTTTTCTTAGCAGTAAGCTCTTCGTCAGTATTTAATGGCTCACTTGCCCAATCCAGGAGTCTTCTGACTTTATCAATCTCGTGATCCTTGAATCCTTTAAATCTTGTATCTGGTGTTTCTTTATTTTGTTCCATATATTCTATAGTATCACGTAATGGCTGTAGCATTTCAGGAGATGCTAGTTTCATACTTTGCCATTTAGGATCGTGTAGCATAGGAGCGTCCATCCAGATAAGCTGTCTATCATTACTATACTCTTTACGCAATCTATGTATATTTTTTATGTATAATAGTATATTAGGCAAACTAAGCAAATTAGCAGTAATAATAAATGTTAAACTGTGCTTAGATTGGTGCTTTAAATACGCTGTAACGTTCGTGTATAGCTGTTCAAAGTCTAAACCGTGTCTTATGTACTCTGCCTGTCTTCCCCAACTGTCTAAGCTACAAAACAACATAAAATGATCTACAGCATCTCTATCTGTAATATCTTTTAAATCATCCATAAACTTTTGCCATTGTCCTTTAGGAGGGCTACAGTTACTTGTTATACTAAGTTGGAGTGTATCACTTGGATTCTTCTTTACATAATCGAATACTTTGAATGTATTTTTATCCATAAGCGGTTCGCCGCCCGTCATACGAAAAGTTTGTAGTGTAGGATATATTTCTGGAAACCAATCCCAAAATGCTTGTACATAAGGATTACTAGGTGAATTGTCAATACCTAAACTATCTACCCATAAAGGATCATTATGGTTTCTGTCTGCTAGTTTATACGCTCCGTGCTTTTTAACTTCTTTGTGCCATTCTGTACTTAGATGAGGACTACAATAGCTACACTTTAAATTACATGCTTGATTAAAATTAACTTCTAAATACTTAGGCTTAGGACGTTTTGTTGTTAGTGCTTCTTGTATAAGGCCAGGCTCATATACATCTTTGCTACGATACGCTCTATCACTTATATTACCTTGATCTTCAATAGCCCAACAAAATTCACATTCGCTAGGACGTTCTCCTTTGAGCATCTTTTCACGTTGTTCTAGTTTATGCTTTGTATTATGTAGTGCGTCTGGCGATGCTTTTAATTCTTCTAACGGAATATTATGTGCTGGCGGATGATAACAACTATGCGTTTTTCCTGTTGGCATGTGTATGCTAACATTAAACCATTTTGCCAAACAAAAGCTAGGACTAACTTCATTTAATCCTTGTAATAAATCTTTTGCGTTTTCAAAATATTTGCTATCATAACGACCAGTAGTATCGCTGATCATTTCGTCGCCTTTTTGATTATTTTTCATTCGTTATCCTGTAGGATAGTTCTTCTAGTCGGGCTTTGATACGTAAATTTATAAAATCTACTTGCATCAGGATCTAATGGTTTTACAGGAATAGGTACGTCAATACCTTTTACAATTTTTTTACCTAGTTCTACTGTACCTTCATAAAGACTATCTTCATCAACTTGTATATTATCCCAAATATCATCTAAGCAATCGAAGTCTCTTACTTGTATATAATCCCAATCAGTAAGCATAGTTTTATAAAATCCTTGTCGTGCGCCATATATTGCCCATAGACCATTCTTAGCATCTGCACCCACACTCATCCAAATATATGCTCTATGTACATTGCGCCAATGATTTTTAAAAAAGCCGTTAATACTATCAGGTTTAATACCCTGATCTAAGCACATTTTTACGCCTTCTCTAAATCCTGCTCGCCATGCTTGTTTTGCACTAGCGTTATTATGTATTTCGGAAAATATCTTATCTACTTGTAGATAGCTTGCATCCCAACAAAAATCAACTTGTGCATGAGGATTGTCGCCTGCGTTTTCATGCGTTTTCATGTTTAACACATATTTTTTAGGCCAAAGTTTTACTCCGCCATTGCCATAAATTAATCCATTAATTTGATTGTTAGCAGCCCAACTAATTACATAATTACCTTGTTGCTGTTGAGTACTCAGTGTTATTTCTTCTTGTATTAAATCAGCATTAATTATGTTATCGCCGTCAATTGTAATAAAACGATCTGTGTCTGATATCTTTGCACATTCCTTGTGTGCAGCATCACTACCTTTTACACCATCTACACGTTTAGCCCACGGAATTTTGCTACACAGATCTGCATAATTTTTTTCTGCGTTTGGCTCGTCATAACTCAAATAAATTATATCGCATTCTGCTACACGAAGTGCTGTCATACTACTTTCTCATATAAAAATGTTTCAAAAATCTTAGACGTAAATATGCTTACGTCATCACCGTTATGTTCAAAAGAATGATGGAAAGGCAAAACTTCATAGCCTTGAGATAAAAGACTACCAAAATTAACGCTTATAGTTTTATAAAAAATATTAGGGTCGTGTTTTGCTGTAACGCTTAGATTAATATTTTTTGCTAAAAATGCGCCGTCTCTTTCAAAAATCTTTCTAATGTTATCACCTAATTTTAACTTCCAACATTTTTCTTTTAGATCTTGTACAATTACAAGATCGATGTCTTTGTTATTTTGTTCCTTAGATACTTCTTTGTAAGGTACTTCATGTAATACATTATATATGTGATCGTCTTTGATTGCAAGAGTTTCTTGCAATTTATATTCTTTTTCTACTTTATCAAATACAACCCTATAATCTTCTAGCCTAGCCTTTCCGTTCATAATAGGCTTTACATCTTCCGGATCAACTTGAATTGCTAAGAAATCAGTAGTATCAGTTTTAGTACCTATTTTGTTAATTTTTCCTGTTTCAGGAGTAAAATAAACATATGTACTTTCACTTGTATTAGTATCTTGTATAAGATCAAAAAGTTTTTTAAATTTATCAGACATTACATTTGCTTTCATATCTCGAAAGTATTATATCATCTACAAAGTCTTTTTCAGTATAATGGAAAATACCAGTTTGCAAATGATTACCGACTTTTATTTCGCAATCTTTATTGATATAGACATCAACTCTGTTTTGCCATTTTGTTGGTGTTTCAAACCACTTTTGTGCAGCAGGTTTCATATGGGTAAAACTTGGATAGGATATTTTATTATTTGTAACTTTACTTTCTATATCCATGATTTTAATTGCTATAGCAGCACTTACATCCAGGCTAACCCATTTAGGATATTCTTCAGATGCAAACTTACCATAAAATAGTTCCCAATTTTTTACAATTAGTTCTAGCCATTCAAAAAACTTTAATGCTGTGTCACATTTTTTAAAATAATAGAATCCTGTATAAATGTTAGGCAAGTCGTTTGCAACAAATGTTTTCCTGTAATACGTAGTTTCTACACGCTCGTTTCTATATGTATTAACATTAGTTGTAAAAAACATTTCATAGTCTTCAAGAAACTTCCACCAATTTGATATATCTTGTAGAACAAGCATATCAGTATCCATTACAATAGTTTCATCATAAGGACTGACGTGAAATATTTTCCATCTGTTTTCTATTTTCCAATCTGCCTTAGTTGCATCATCTCCGAATGGAATTGGAATAATTTTATCAAATAGCTTTTTATACTTACTAGGAACTTCGTCGTCTGTAACAATGCTAATAAGAGTGTTGCTGTTTGTAATAGACAAACTCATTGCTAGCAAACACGCTTGCTTTACATAATCGTCATTTTCATTATTTTGAGCTAGTACAACAACACCCTTAGTCATTTACTAATTCCTTATCAATTTCTCTCATCAAGCTAAACTTGTTCATTACATGAACATTTAGTCCGCTAGTTTCGGTAAGTGTATATTCACCTAAATACTTTTCTTTTTCAACTAAAAATAATAATTTATTTTTGTTTATTCTATGCAATATATCTTTATCAATTATATGATAAAGTTTTCCAGGCAATTGTCCTGCAAAAGGACCAGACTGGAATCCGTTCATCATATGTATAGCAATACTGAATGCAAAATCATTTCTAAAATAATTAGTTCTTAACTGATAAACTTTACAATAATGATCGTAATTTTCTTCAATATGAGTAACTAAGTCGAAAAATATTTTATTAGTTTCTGTTTTTCTAAAAAATACTACAGTAGCCCAATAAAATTCTACACTTGCTTCACTAATATATTGAAATTCTTCTTGACTTCTAAAGTCTGCAAGATCAGTAGAACTATTGTATATCAAAAAGTCTTCAGGACTGTCAAATGCATGTTTTAGTGCATCGTTGCATATGATTATATCCGAATCCATTAATAGTGTTTCATCATAAGGACTTAATGAATAAATGTGAGATCTATTGTTGTTTTTAAATAAACTTCTATACTCGTTAATTGTGCCGTCTCTAAAACGGCGTCTGTTCATGTCTTTTCTATTTTCTACAGAAATAATATGATCGAATACGTCTTGATCGTATGCTTCTTTTAAATAATCAGCACAGTCAGTGATAATACTAGTCGGAACACCTAAGTGTTCTTTTGCTCTTTTAGCAAGATACACACATTGCTTTATGTAATCAATTTTTTCATTGTTTTTTGCAAAAACAACAACACCTCTACTAGTCATTTATAAGTGTCTCTACTGAACGATTCTTTTTTAAGTTTTCATACTCTGTGTGATATTCGTTTGCTGCTGCAAAATATGTATCAATGATATCTTCATAGAAGTCATTTAAATCACTTATACGTGTAGGAATATCATTGTCATCAGTTAGTACAACATCAGTGTCGTTGCCTCGTTCGACTAAAAATCCTACAAATGTAATAAGCTCTTTAGTAATACTAAACTGACAACCGTTGATATAATATACAAGATCTTCGTATAGTTTTTCTTTTAGAAGTCGCTTTTTATTATTCAAAGTAACCATATAGTTACTAAATTCTAATGCTTTTTCTAAACGTTCATCCATTAAAAAACTCCTATTTTGCTTTATACATAGTATATAAGAAATATAGAAGTTTGTCAATAATTATTTGATTAAAGTGTTTGTAAATTTTGACCTACTGGATTAAATGTTACAGTATTGTAAGGTGTTCCGCCAATTGTAACTGTGCCATTTGGTCTATAAATTTGCATACTATTTGCAAGAGTACCATTTACATTTTCATCAACACCGTACCCTGGAGGATTGTCAAGATCTGCAAATTCTAATCTAAATGTGTAAGTTGCTCCGCTTTTCTTTGCAGATAATCTATATCTGTTGTTAGCATAACTTGCACCTGTATGTTCCATTAGAACTTGATAGGTTGTAGTTAAATTCCTAGGAGTAATTCCTGCTGTAATACTACCGCCAGGACCTGACTTTGTAAGTCCTGTACGAGAAAATGTCATTGACCCTACACCGTTAGGTGTATTAATCATATTACGCCAATCACCTGTTTTAGTTCCGCTACCGCCTGTTAGACTAGGATTAAATCTAATTTCTCCTGCGGCATTCCAAAAACCTCTACCTAATGCTGTACTTCCAAAATTAAGATTAAATTCATGATATCTTGTGCCGTTCCAGGCGCTTGTTCTTACCACATCGATACTAGTTCCAGTACCATCTCTAATACTTTCTAGATCAACTTGACCAGGATCAGCAATTAAAAACTTATCTGCTTCTACGTCTGTCATAGTGCTTTCTAGGAAAGTCAAATAACTTAATTCTATTACATCGCCGGTTTGAATAATAGCATTATTGCCAACTGTAAATGCTGATCCTACTTGGTGTATTCTTGCAGCAGCAATATCTAAATACAAATTAAAATAATCGTCATCTGTAATCTTATCTGCATCATAATAATTTAAAATATGAGATCCTGTAGATCCTGTCAATAAATCGACTTGACGTGTAAATGTAGTTCCGTCATATTCATACCAAAGTTCTATGGTATTTCCATCTATAACTTTAAGATAATAATGCGCATCATCAACCAAGTTACCTATAATAGGATCATTTCCAAAAGCATCATAACCGACTAAATCTCCTGTAGTCCATCCATGACCTGAAATAGTAATTCTATTAGTTGTATAATTTACATTAGATACAGCATCAAAAGTTCTTGATGCAGCGGCCCAATTTTCAACTTGGGCTGAACGTACTGCTTGTCCATAACCAGAAGTAGAACTAGCACTTGCAGGGGCACCATAAATTGTAGCAATCCTTGCTTGCAAGTTATTAAATCTAGTTGCTAATATTGGTGTAGTTGTTGCCACCTTAATCTCCGAAAAATCTATATATAACTTATTATAACAAACTTAGTATATAAGTCAAGAAAAAAGTTAATTAAATGCAGATCTTTCTACATAAGTTGGTGCCGGTACATCAACAGAAGTACCACTAGGTCTTAACGCTTGTACTACAACGGACACTGTTCCTGTAATAGATTCATCTTGGGCGGGACCTAAACCTGTTCGATCTCCTGTATCATCGTCATTAAATTCAACTTTAAACTGAATTTCACTATCTGATAATCTTTTTGCATATACTTTAAAATTATTTTCATTATATGCAGGATATAATTCTGCTTGTTTAATAAACAATTGCTTATAACTAGTTGTTAGATCATAATTTCCGATTGTGCTGCCTGTTCCTGCATCAGCATTGGTTTGGGTATGATTGAATCTAATTTGATTTATTGAAGATAGTAAATCTCTCCAATCATTTGTTTTATTACCCGAGCCGCCACTTAAATTAGGTGCAATATAAATTTGACCTCCTGCATTAAAAAAAGCACGTCTGTGATCAGCTGCTGAAATTGCAGTACCATTATCTGTCGTATATCCTGTAAAATTTAAACTAAATTCTAAATAAATTGTACTGTTCCATCCAGGATTGCGTGTTGCAGTTTCTAATGACTGAACTGTAGCTTGTGACAAATCTAATTGGAATTTATCTGCTTCTATATCTTCCATAGCTTCTTCAAAAGCTGTAAAACTTGTAGTATCATAAGGTGCTGTATCGTCATCATTTATAACATCACCGGCTACAATGCTACTAATTGTGTTTGGAATATTTCCTGTCTGGTGTTTCCTAGCACGTATCATATCTGTATATAAAGCAGCCATGTCGGTTGCTCTGACAATACTAGATACAGCAACATTATCACTTTCTAATTGCTGTCCGTAGCCTTCGCTATCACTAGGATCACCCATAATTGTAGCTATTCTTGCTTGCAACAGATTATAACGTGCTGCGGTAATAATATCTTCTTCGGCCATAAACTATCCTTTAATATACGTATATTTAAATTATTTATACTTTTAATACGCACTCGACTAATTTTTCGCCCTCGTCACTATTACTTTCTAGAGCAACACCAACTAATCCGTTTGATGCAATAGTAGATGCAACTCCATCTTGCCATGCATATATTGCTTGCCCTTTACTTACCGGTCCGTTTATTCTTACCGGAACACGCCCTTTTAGTGCTAATGCTTGCCCGTCTGCTTCAGCATTCATTAAGTACGCAGGTTTTTCAGATACAACACCTATTACTAAATCGCTTACTTTTGCTGGTCTTGTTTCTGCTTCGCCGCCAACTGCCATTACTGTACCTACAGGATGTTCTTCTTCTGTGGTATATTTTTCTGCTAAGTCAGCATATTGAGCACTAGTTGCAATACCCTGGAATCTATTTGCATATATGTCGCCGTCAGCTGTTCTTGCTGCGATAGATTTAGGCGTAGCATCTTCTCTACCAACAGCAAAATATTCTGCTCCTGCTCCAGTAACTCTTAATGTTTTTGATTCATCAGCTTTACCTATAAAGTTTGTAGCATAAACATTTGCCCATTTTTTAGTTAAAGTGCCTAAATTCTTACTATTATCTGTAGCAGGAACCATGCCGTCCCATTTTATAGTTAAACTATGCTCAGAAGTTCCTGTACTATTTGTTGCTTTGAAGCTGATTTTACTGTCACTGCCTACGTCATTTTCAATAACTCCGTGGTCTTCTGTAGAACTTGTAGCTTCTCTATCAATATAGATTTTAATTTCATTGGCGCCGCCGACAGTAATACCTGCATCGGGAAAACTAGCATTTCCTGTAAATGACGGATTTGTTCCTAATACATAATCTTCAGCTAATCTTCCACCCAGTCTTAATGCGTTACTTGCTGTACCCCAATGTATATAATCAGGAGTTAAAGATGCTTGAGTAACGCCTACTGCATCAGTTCCTCTAAGTGTAAAACCTGCTTTAATTAAAGTAAATCCAGGAAGTTCTACTTTGTCTTGATTGCTTAATTCAAAAGACGTAGAACTTAGTATATAAACAACTTCATCACCGACAATACCTTTAATCACAGATCTATCAGATCCTACATTATCAGTAACAGTATCACTAACAAATGCTGTAACACCTTCACCAGCGTTCTGTGGGCCTATTAATACAAATGTTGAACCGTTATACACAAATAGTTGTTCATTAATAGTGTCCCACCAAAAATCGCCTTCTGTTAAGCCTGTAGGTTCTCCAGTTGCAACTTCTGATCCGCCTGTTGAACGCCATTTGTTACCATCATAAAATTTGAGTTTGCTAACAGATGCATCAAACCACACTTGACCATTTAATGCCCTTGGTGGAGGATTATTACCTGCGAAGTTTTCTAAAAGGAATAGGAAATTTTCATTTTGAATTTCACCATATCCTGCATAGTTTTTACCTATAAATTTTAAGTCTGTGGTATTATCAACTGTACCGTCCTCGACTACAGTTAAAATATCAGCATTGTATTTGTTCAGTGTATAAGCCATTTGTGTTCAACCCTTGTTACTTATTATATTTATCCTTATGG
>Ga0213865_10001781_pt1 | contig 13846 bp, 9 predicted proteins | sample PICome_6_FD_160100 | JGI IMG/M metagenome (GOLD analysis project Ga0213865, IMG submission 160100) | Coastal seawater microbial communities near Pivers Island, North Carolina, United States - PICO282 | ecosystem: Environmental > Aquatic > Marine > Coastal | place: USA: North Carolina | collected...
TTGACGAAAATAGTTTGGTTGTCATCATTCTACCTGATCATGGATCGCGCTATTTGAGCAAAATTTACAGTGAGAAGTGGATGACTGAACAAGGCTTTATCGAAGCTGAAGATTTAGTAGAGACTTTGGAAAAATCGGCTATCACAAATTCATAGTAAAATTCTAAGGGTAATTGTTTAAATCTTACTTTTGCCCCATATTTTCATAATGCTATAGATATATGAGAGATTTATTTGATCGAATCATCGAGAATAAGGGTCCATTAGGAAAGTGGGCATCACATGCAGAAGGATACTTTGTGTTTCCAAAATTAGAAGGGCCTATTTCGAATCGAATGAAATTTCAAGGAAAAGAAGTACTTACTTGGAGTATCAATGACTATTTAGGACTAGCTAACTTAGATGAAATTAAGGCCGTAGATGCTGAAGCTGCTGCTACCTATGGAGCGGCCTACCCAATGGGGGCTCGTATGATGAGTGGTCATACTGATTTTCATGAGCAACTTCAAGACGAACTTGCGGCATTTGTAAATAAAGAAGCCTCTTACTTACTGAACTTCGGTTATCAAGGTATTATGTCTGCTATTGATGCCCTAGTGTCTAAGGACGATATTATCGTTTATGACGTAGACTGCCACGCATGTATTATTGATGGTGTTCGTCTTCATATGGGTAAACGTTTCACCTTTCAGCACAATGATATTGATAGTTTAGAGAAGAATCTTGAAAGAGCTACCAAGCTTGCTGAACAGCAGAATGGAGGTATCCTCGTAATTTCTGAGGGAGTTTTTGGTATGCGTGGTGAGCAAGGAAAGCTCAAAGAAATAGTCGAGCTAAAAAAGAAATTCAAATTCAGACTCCTAGTAGATGATGCACACGGTTTTGGTACCTTAGGAGCAACAGGGGCTGGTGCTGGTGAGGAACAAGGAATTCAAGACGATATTGACGTTTACTTTGCAACTTTTGCTAAATCGCTTGCAGGTATCGGAGCATTTTTAGCTGCAGACAAGGAAATTATCGATTATTTAAAGTACAATCTTAGATCTCAGATGTTTGCTAAATCATTACCGATGATTTACGTAAAAGGAGCTCTAAAGCGATTAGATATGCTTCGTTCTCGTCCAGAGCTGAAAGCAAAACTTTGGGAGAATGTAAATGCCTTACAAAGTGGATTAAAAGAAAGAGGTTTTGATATTGGAACCACCACAAGTTGTGTTACACCAGTATACCTAAACGGAAGTATCCCTGAAGCAATGGCTCTTGTTAAGGATTTACGTGAAAACCATGGTATTTTCTGTTCTATCGTGGTATACCCCGTAATTCCAAAAGGCCTTATTTTACTAAGAATGATTCCTACTGCTACTCATACCCTTGAGGATGTAGCAATTACTTTAGAGGCTTTCTCAGCAATACGCGAAAGACTAGAGAACGGAACTTACAAAAGGCTTTCAGCGGCTGTTAGTGCTGCAATGAATGAGTAACTGAAAAAAATCAGTGATAAAAAAGGAGGCTTTAATGCCTCCTTTTTTATGACAGCGCTTTTTTCATAGTTTGTCTTCTTTGAGTTGTGGTAGTATTAAAATTCGCCCACAAACGATGAATCGCATGATTGTCTTCTAATTCAGGTGTTCGATGGCACATTTGTATACCTCTTTTATCAAACTCACGTTTAAATTCGGTAAATAGTATAGAGGTAACCCCTTTTGATTGATATTCTGGAGTGATCCCAATCAGATAAAAGGTGACATCTTTAGAAAAGTACTTTGCCAATAGCAGGTGGATGAACCCAAAAGGAAATAATTTACCATTTGCCTTCTTTAGTGCTTTTGCAAAAGATGGCATGACGATAGCAAATGCAACAATTTTATCTTTTTCGTCAATCACAAATTTGATGTACTCAGGGTTGATAAACGAAATGTACTTTTCTTTAAAGAACTTTTTCTGGCGTTCTGATATGGGTACGAATGAAGATAGCTTGCTATAACTCTTATTAAAGAGATCAAACATTTGATCCACTTTAGGCATTAAATCCTTAGTGCGCTTGAAATTTACGGGCCGAAGATTATATCTCTTTTGTATAACCTCACTGAAACCAGCAAAGAACTTGGGGTCTGCATTTTCTGAAGGAAATTCACTTTCTATGTATCCCTTTTCCTTTTCTAACCCATAAGCCCTGTAATGATTGATATAGTAGGCATGATTATACCAAGTGATCATGGTGCCCATATTTTCAAAACCTTCGGTCATAACTCCGACCTTATCTAGGTTTGAGAAACCAACAGGACCTTCCATGAACTCTAATTGATTCTCTTTTCCTATCTCATTCACTTTATCAAGTAATGCTTTAGATACAGAAAGGTCGTCAATGAAATCAAACCATCCGAATCTCATTTTCTTCAGACCTTGCTGGTTAACTTCTACATGGTTGACAATAGCTGCAATGCGTCCAACAATTTCATTACCCTTTAAAGCAACGAAAAAGCGTGCATCTGCGTGTTCAAAAACAGGGTTAAGATTTTTGTCGAAACTACTTACCTCATCACTGATGATTGGAGGAATCCAATAAGGAGTATTTTTATAGAGTTTAAAGGGAAACTTTACAAAATCGACGAGTTCTTTTTGTGTCTTTAATTCTTTGATCGTAATCATAGCCCTAAATTAGCTTAAATTCAATTTAATTCATGGCAATCGAATCTACAACAACCTTTAAAAGGTCAACTTTTTTTAAAACACACGGAGTAGCGCTACTTTTCTTTTTACTTCTTTCTTGTGTTTTTTACTACCCTGCTTTACAAGGAAAAGTACTCGAACAATCTGATATTATTCAGTACAACGGAATGGCTCATTTGCGAAATGAATTAAGAGCTGCAGGGGAGGAGTCATACTACACTCAAAATGCCTTCGGTGGTATGCCTACTTACCAACTAGGTGCTCAATACGCTTATCAGGGAATAAAGACAATAGATCGTTTAATTCGTTTTTTACCTCGACCAATCGATTACTTATTTCTCTATCTAATATCTTTTTACATTTTACTATCGAGTCTAAAAATAGATTTTAAACTTTCAATATTAGGTTCATTAGCTTTTTCTCTAGCTACCTACCACCTAATCATTATTGAAGTAGGTCATAATTCTAAGGCACATGCCATTGGCTATTTCCCTTTAGTTCTGGCTTCATTACTTTATTTGTTTCGCTCGAGAAAGATCATACTCCCTACACTGTTTTTAACCCTCTCAATGGCTTTAGAACTGGCTGCTAATCATTATCAAATGACTTACTACCTCTTCATGCTTATTGGAATGTATCTACTTTTTAGAGCATACCAGGCTATTACTGTAAAAGAAGGAGTATTGTTTTTAAAAAGGCTTGGAGTTTTTATAGTATCTGTATCCTGGGCAGTGCTTCTAAACGCTTCTACGATTTTTGCAACACGACAGTATGCCCAGTTTAGTACACGATCGACTCCAGAAATTTCCATTGAGGGAGCATCGACTAATTCTGGTCTGAGCTTTGATTATATTACTGCTTACAGTTATGGAATTGCAGAGTCTTTCAATCTTTTCATTCCAAGACTTTTCGGTGGATCAAATAGTGAACGATTGCCAAAGGGAAGCCACTTAGAATTGCTTTTAAAGAAGTATAACCTAAGCCCAACAGAAATTGAAAATTTCACGAACAGTTCTCCATTGTATTTTGGGAGTCAACCAATAGTAGCTGCGCCAGCCTACCTAGGAGCTTCGGTATTACTTCTATTTGTTTTAGGTCTAATCACATTGTCCTTTAAAGATTACAAATGGCTATACTTCTCCATGCTACTGGCATTGTTTCTTTCGTTCGGAAAGAATATGAGTTTTCTAAGTCATTTGTTTGTTGATTATTTTCCACTTTACAACAAGTTCAGAGCAGTTTCGTCCATTCAGGTGATACTTTCCTTTACTGTACCGATTATTGCTGTTTTGGGATTAAGAAAGTGGTTATCGTCTCCAAGTACTCAATCCTTAATGAAGGCCTTAATAATAAGTCTTATTGTTATTAGCTTGGGTATACTATTGCCATTTACACTTGGATTTTCGGGTGCAAATGATATTAGTTACGAAAGTGCCTATGGTCCAGAATTTATGGATGCTTTACGATCTGATCGAACTGCACTTGCTTTAAAAGATTCGCTTCGTTCATTCCTTATAATTCTAGTAGTTTGCACGGTTCTCTACATTTATTCAAAACGATTAAAAGAGGTGCTTCTTTATTTGGTTGTCGGTGCAGTATTACTTGATTTAGGTGGAGTAGCTTATCGGTATACTTCAGTTGATCATTTTCAATCAAAGCGGGAATTTCAAAATCCAATACCTCTTACCGATGCAGATAAAGAAATTCAATCTGATAATGGGTATTATAGAGTCTTTAACTTGAATGAGGGATTAAACGGTGCAACCACTGCATACCACCATCGATCGATTGGTGGATATCATGCAGCGAAGCCTGCATTTATCAGTCAAATTTTTGAATATCATATCGCAAATGAAAACTATGAAGTATTAGACCTATTAAATATTAAGTATTTGATTAGTAACGATGAGGAGGGTAGAATTGCATCTTCTTATCCGAATTCAAAAGGACCGGTATGGATAGCTAGGTCAATAGACTACCAACCTTCTTTAAAAGAAAGTTTTTTGAATTTACCACTAATCAGTCAATCAGAATCGATAGAGATCAATGAGCCGTTCTCATTCGATTATGAAGAGAATCGAGCTTTTAGTAAACATGAATTTGTAGAGGTTAGTTCGTTTAAAGAGAGCCAGATTAGTTATAGATACCGATTAGAATCACCTGCGTTCGTGATATTTTCAGAGTGGTACTATTCACCCAGCCCCGAGGATTGGGTATTAAGAAGGGATAATGGCGAATCTCTTAAAATATACAGAACCAATTATGCCTTTATGGGGGCGATGCTCTCAGAAGGTGAGGGTGAAATAACCTTAAGTTTTGAACCAAAGATTATTTCGCAAACCCTATGGATTCGAATCATCGCTCAAATTGGACTTTTGGCACTATTTTTAGTTGCTATTGTAGTATATCGTGGAAAAGCTGAATAGAATTATCCTGGTTACTTATTATTGGCCACCGGCAGGAGGCCCTGGTGTTCAACGTTGGCTTTCGCTGGCGCAATGGATTCAAGATCTAGGTATGGATTTGACGGTTATTATCCCTGAAAAACCTTTTTATCCGCAAATAGATGAAGGTTTATCTAATTCCATCTCAAACAGAATTAAGGTGGTAAAAGTTAGGTCGATAGAACCTTTATTATGGATTAATCGTCTTTCACTGGGTAAATCGAAGAATTTTTCGAAAGGTTTAATCTCTAAGGAAAATAATTCTTGGCTAAAAAAATTAGCATTTTGGTTAAGAGCAAATTATTTTTTTCCCGATGCTCGTCTATTTTGGAGTGAGGCGGTTATCCGATACCTAAAAAGAGAGATAGATGGTCCAACAACTCTTATTACTACTGGACCTCCTCATAGTATACATTTAGTAGGTTTAAGACTAAAAGGGCTTTTTGAACAAATAAAATGGATTTCAGACTTGCGAGATCCCATTGCAGATCTGGGATATCTAAAATTGCTCCCTTTAACAGAAAAAACTAAAAGCAGGCATAAACGTCTAGAAAAATCAATTATAAGCCGAAGTGATGCAATTGTGACTACTAGCTATTCGTTAACAAAGCATTTGTCAGAACGATATAAAGAATATGGCGAAAAAATTAAATGCATAACTAATGGATTTGATGGGAATCTCATCGAAAATAATCTTGCTCCTGAAGGATTCTATTTGGTTCATTCAGGTTCTCTTTTTACCCATCGCAATTCAGTAAATCTATGGCGTGCTATAGGTGAAAGGATTAATGATAATAAAGATTGGAGGGCTCATTTGAAAATCTTTCTAGTAGGAGAGGTCTCTAAGGAAGTAAAGAATACTTTGATTAATCTTGGTCTAGAACCCTACGTGCAGTTCTTAGGCTATCAAACCAAAGAATATTGCGAGCAGTTAGAGAGAAAGGCCGCATGTTTATTACTTCTTGAATCTTCGTTATCTGGATATAACTATGCGATTCCCGGAAAATTATTTAATTATTTAAAAGCTAGAAGACCTATTTTGGCAATTGGCCCTGAAAATTGGGATGTTCAGAAAATTTTAGATTCTCAAATCTCTCATTTAGTTACTTCTGATAGTGAGCTAGCCATAGGAGTGTATCTAGACCTAATATTTTCTCGGTATCTTTCTAATCAGGATATGATTGTAAACAACGACATTTCTGCGTTTAGCCGTTCTTCTACTGCAGAGCAATATGTAAGACTTATAAAGGCGTTATGAATAGAACTTCTATTCACTCGAGCGGTCTAACCCTTTTTGGCTTTATTCTTGGAGCATTAAACACCCTTGTACTCTATACTCGGTTAGTTGGTGTAGAACAATACGGAATGATTGCTTTTATTCTTGCTTCAGCTACACTTATTTCGCCCTTTATAAGTCTAGGCATGCCTCAGGGGTTACTTCGTTTTTATGATTCGCTTACCCCTATTGAAAGGTCCCGTTTATTAGGTTTTGCTATACTAGCTATCTCGTTGGTTATTTCGATTTTATTTGGTGTAGTTTATTTCTTTCATGGATGGTTAGGCCAATACTCTGACGCTATCAATGATCTCTCCTTATATGAATCAATAACTATCTTGGCTATTGCATTGTCAATGGGGGTATTCGAGCTTGGTTTTGCTTTGGCTAAGCTTCAATTTAAACCACGCTTTGGTGTTTTTTTAAAAGAAGTATATCCTCGTTTACTGATCACTCTATACCTGATTCACCTTTATTGGTTTGCTTTTAATTGGAAACAGTTTGTTCTGTTTTTATTAATATGCTATTTAACCCGAGCGCTATTCATTTGGATCATAGCCTTAAGAATATCAGGAATCTCACCATCCCTTAATTTTAAAGGTTTAAGGTTGAATTCGATACTTAGCTACTCGTTGTTGGTATTACTAGGTAGTTCTTTAAGTCTGTTCTTTTTAGAGGTAGATAAAGTAATGCTGTTCGAATTCATGACGGCCTCAGAGGTGGCTAATTACACGGTTGCTGTTTTTATCGCAACTACTGTTGCGATTCCGTTTAGAGGTTATTTACCACTTTATGGTCCTAAAATGGCCCGCTCTTACAATGCAGATAGCAATTCTTTTAATGCAGCTAATGAATTAAAAAGTGCAAACGATCAAATTTTGGATCTTAGCTCACTTATTTATTTGTTATTGTTGGCGGCTTTTCCTTTGATTCAAATAGTTCTGCCCGTAGAGTTTGAAAAGGGTTTAGAATTAATCCCCATTTTAATTTTCGCAAAATTCATCGACTCTATTTCTGGCTTGACCACACCACTATTTCAATACTCCAAGTTTTATTCAAAATATCTTGTTTTAAGCATTTGGATGTTTGCTTTGCTGGTACTTACCAATGTTTGGATGATACCCTTATACGGTCTTAAAGGGGCTGCCTTTGCTACCGCGATAACATTTTGTGTTTTCTGCATATTAAAACATTGGTTGGCGTGGAGATGGTTTCGAATATCACTTTTAAGGCGAAATTATTTGTGGCCAGTCTTATCGATTATTTTATGCAGTTTGGCATGGATTCTATTCGAGGTTTTTGCAACGTATGTTTCTATAGTATTACTAACGATATTTCTAATACACCTTAATCAAAGGGGAAAGCTTCGAGAATTTGTTAAATCTTTAATTTAAGGTATTCAGCGGTATACGAATCCTTAGATTTTATCACTTCTTCAGGAGTTCCAACCGTAAGTAGTTGTCCACCCTTATTTCCTCCAACTGGTCCCAAATCAATAATATGATCTGCACATTTAATGAGATCAAGGTGATGTTCAACAACAATAACCGTATGTCCGTTTGCAATAAGAGCAGTGAATGAATCTAAAAGGAGCTTGATATCGTGAAAGTGTAATCCTGTGGTTGGTTCATCAAATATGAAAAGGGTTCGTGAACTATTATTTCCTTTACTAAGAAATGAGGCGAGCTTAATTCTTTGAGCTTCACCGCCAGATAAAGTCGCAGAAGATTGCCCGAGCTGAACATACCCTAAGCCTACATCGATTAAAGGTCGCAGCTTTCTAGCAATCTTATATTCATCGTGAGTTTCAAAAAAATTATAAGCCTCTTGCACCGTGAGTTTTAAAAGATCATGAATATTCTTTTCTTGGAATTGAACCTCAAGAACCTCTTCTTTGAATCGAGTTCCTTTACATGCCTCACAGATGAGCACAACATCTGCCATAAACTGCATTTCTACGGTTACTTCACCGTCACCTTTACATTGATCACAACGCCCGCCATCAATATTAAAAGAGAAATGTTTTGCCTTGAACTGATTGAGCTTGCTTCTCTTTTGACGTGCCATCAACTCTCGGATATCATCATACGCTTTAATATAGGTGACTGGGTTAGATCTTGAAGAGCGTCCGATGGGGTTTTGATCTACCATTTCAATGGCTTCAATTCTATTTAAACTTCCACCTATATGATCGTGTTCTAATGCTTTAGGGCCATGACCTTGAAGATGTTTTAAGAGCGCGGGATAAAGGATACCTCTGATGAGAGTACTTTTTCCACTACCTGAAACCCCAGTTACTACGGTTAAGCAATCTAATGGAATACTTACATCAATATTCTTTAAGTTATGGGCACGTGCTCCTTTGATATTGATAAAGTATTTGGGTTTTATTCGTTTTTCAGGAACGGGTATTTCTAATTTTCCGGTTAAGTATTTGGCTGTAATAGAATCTGACTTTAAAAATTGTTCAGGCGTTCCTTCCGCTACAACCTCACCTCCTAGGCTACCCGCTAATGGTCCAATATCGATGAGATAATCGGCTGACTTCATAATATCCTCATCATGTTCCACTAAAATAACGGTGTTTCCTAAATCTCTAAGGTCTTGCAGGACTTCAATGATTTGATGAGTGTCTTTCGAGTGTAGACCAATGGTAGGTTCATCAAGAATATACATGGATCCCACAAGGCTACTTCCTATAGCATTAGCAAGGTGTATACGCTGGCTTTCACCACCTGATAATGTACTCGATTTTCTGTTTAGGGTTAAGTAGCCCAATCCTACCTTAACCAAGTACGCTAATCTAGAAGTAATCTCGATAATAATTCGGTCTGATATCGCTTTATCATGTTTGTTTATATTGAGGCTCTTTATCCAATCTAGCAAGTCCTCAGCAGGCATTAGTAGTAACTCAGCAATACTTTTATCCGCAACTTTTACGTAAGAAGCTTCTTTGCGAAGACGCTTGCCTTCACATTCTGGACACTCTGATCGCCCGCGGTATCTAGAAAGAAGTACACGGTTTTGAATTTTATAGTTTTTTTCTTCGATTTTCTCGAAAAACGCACCGATGCCTGTAAATAACTTTCGTTCTTTCCAAATAATTAATTTCGTTTCATCGCTGAGTTCAAACCAAGGCTTGTGGATGGAGATACCAACGGATGCAGCTTTAGCTATAAGCTTATCCTTATATCTTATAAATCGATCGGTGTTCCATGGAGCAATAGCTCCTTCATAAATTGACAAGCCGGTATTAGGAATTACAAGGGTAGGGTCAATGCCAATTAAATCGCCGTATCCTTCACATTTTTTACAAGCCCCTAATGGATTATTGAAGCTAAATAGATGTATACTGGGCTGATCGAAGGTTATACCATCCTTTTCGAAACGATCGTTGAATATCTGTTTCAAATCAGTATCCATCGATTCAATGTGTAAGGTACCTTTACCTTCGAAGAAAGCGTTGTCAACCGCCGCTGAAAGGCGATTTTTAAAATCTTCATCTTCTTTTCTGACGATAATTCGGTCGACTACTAATTCGAAATCTCCTTTAAAATCTTCAGGTAGTTGATCAATTCGATAAACCTTATCATTGAACTTTACCCGAGCAAAACCTGCTTCTGAATATAATTGAGCAAGTTTATGAGCCTCTCTTTTCTCACCAGTGTGTATTGGTGCAATTAGTAGCCATTTAGAGCCCTCCTCCTGGGAAATTACGAACTCAACAACGTCAGAAACTGAATCTCGTTTGACAAGTTCTCCAGAAATAGGAGAATAGGTTTTGCCTATCCTTGCGTATAAGAGTTTTAAGTAGTCGTAAATTTCTGTAGTCGATCCGACAATTGAACGGGGATTTGAGTTGGTCACCTTTTGTTCAATGGCAATTGCTGGGGCTATACCGGTTATATGATCTACCTTAGGTTTATCTAACTTTCCTAAGAATTGTCGTGCATAACTTGATAAACTTTCCACATATCTACGTTGTCCTTCAGCATAAAGGGTGTCAAAGGCTAAAGATGATTTACCAGAACCCGATAAGCCAGTGATAACGGTAAAACTATTGCGAGGTATACGTACATCGATATTTTTCAAATTATGAAGTCGCGCTCCTTTGATGTGTATGTGACTAGCTTTCAATACTTAGACTTTAAATACTGATTAATGACTGATTTTCTGCCGATCGTCTTAGTGATAATGTCTTTCTCTAAATTCCATCCTCGAGCCGGAGAGTATTCGCGACCGTACCAAATAATCTGTAGATGGAGATCGTTCCATTTATCTTTAGGGAAAAGGCGCTTTGCGTCTCTTTCCGTTTGAACGACATTCTTGCCGTTTGAGAAACCCCAACGATACATTAATCGATGAATATGTGTATCAACAGGAAAGGCTGGTACTCCGAAGGCTTGTGAAACCACTACACTTGCTGTTTTATGACCAACAGCAGGTAATTGTTCTAATGCCTCTAAATCATTGGGTACTTCACCTTGGTACTTATCGATGAGAATTTGAGATAATCCGTGTATTCCTTTCGATTTCATAGGAGATAACCCAACCGGTCTAATTATCTCTCTTATTTCTTCAACGCTCATCTTTACCATATCGTATGGGTTATCTGCTCGTTCGAAAAGGAGTGGGGTAATCTGATTAACACGTACATCCGTACTTTGTGCTGATAGCAGAACAGCAACTAATAAAGTGTAGGGGTCTTTGTGATCAAGAGGTATAGGAATTTCAGGATATAATTTAACAAGGGTTTCCATACAGAAATTCACTTTATCACTCTTAGTCATAAATCGGTAACTTTATAACAAAAATAGTTATGAATACACTTAAAGTGGGAGATAAGGCTCCTGATTTTCAAGTTTTAAATCAAAATGAAAACCTCGTACAAAGTTCTGACCTAAAAGGAAAGGCTTATATACTTTTCTTTTACCCTAGAGCAAGTACCCCAGGATGTACTGCCGAAGCATGCAGTTTAAATGATAAATTTTCAGAATTAAGGAAAAAAGGATTTGAGATTTTCGGGGTAAGCGAAGATACTCCTGCAAAACAAATGAAGTTCAAGGAAAAATATGCTTTCACCTATGATTTACTGGCGGATACCGAACATCATTTAATTGATGCCTATGGCGTATGGGGGCCTAAAAAGTTCATGGGGAAAGAATACGATGGGCTTCATCGTACCACCTTTATTATTGATGCTGATGGAATCGTTAGTCACGTAATCAATAAGGTCAGAACCAAAGATCACGCGGATCAAATTCTTGAACTCTTAGGATAGAATATTCTTGTAGGGGAAAATCTCTTCTGAAACTTTAATGTTTTTGAAGAGGTTTTTTTCTTTAATAATATCTGCAATTCCTTCCGGTAGCATCTCCTCCCATCCCGGTTGATTATCAGCAATTTTTTGAAGTATTTCTCTTGAGAAAATGTCTAAGTTTTTCTCATCGAAATCTTCGATATCCTTCACTTTACCGTTGTGCTTAAAGAATTTATAGAGATCTTTCATTCGAGGGTGAACCTTGATATTGTCACTATTTAAAATAGCCCCAGTACTAGGTTCTTTCATAGGATAGAGATAGACCTTTACATTCTTGAAGAATAACTTTCCAAATGCCTCTAGAATTCCTCCACTTAAGTGGCGATAATACTTCTCGTCAAAAACATCAATAAGGTTGTTAAGCCCCATAGTCAAACCAATGCGGTTTTTTGTGAATTTGTGGAAATATTCAACCAGTTTATAGTATTCTTGAAACTTTGAAATCATCACAGTGTGCCCCAGAGAACTTAATAGTTCTGCTCGAGCTAGAAAATCTTTCTCATCGATATCCCCATGGGCTTTAAGGTTATCAAGAGTAATTTCGAAAATTACCTCGGTATTCTTTTGATTTACCTTTTCCTCGCTCATGAAAATCTTACTCGATTTATTCAACATATCGATATTGACTCGAGTAACCGGTCTAAAACTACCACGTAATGCGAGAATGTTTTTCTTGTAAAGTAAAGCGGCAGGTAATAGGTTATTACCATCTGGACCAAACATGACCGCTTCAGTCATATTGTTTTTGATCAGCTGTAAACTCATTAATCGATTGTCTACCTGTTCAAAATGAGGACCAGAGAAATTAATCATGTCAATCTCTAAGGTGTCTTTGTCAATATGGTCGTAAAGATATTTAAGTAGTTTTTTTGGCTCGTAATGCTTGTAAAATGCACCGTAGATCAAATTAACGCCTACAATACCACATGTTTCTTGCTGTAATCTAGCTTCATTTTGTTTGAAACGAACGTGCAAAATGATTTCATTGTACACTTTTTGATTCGGTTCAAGTTGAAATTTAATTCCTAACCAACCATGACCTTTGTACCGTTTTGAGAAATCGATGGTTGCTACCGTATTAGCATAAGTGAAAAAGAGATAATCAGAATTCTGAGATTTATCAATACGCTCTTCGAGTAGATTCGTTTCGTGGGAGAGCATTTTTCGAAGTCGAGATTCTGTCACATATCTCCCGTCGTGTTCGGTACCATAAATAGCGTCGCTGAATGATTTATCATAAGCACTCATTGCCTTGGCAATAGTTCCAGAAGCACCTCCTGCTCTGAAAAAATGGCGTGCAGTCTCTTGTCCTGCACCAATCTCAGCGAATGAACCGTAAATATCTTTGTTTAGGTTAATTCGAAGGGTCTTATCCTGTATAGAGGGGACTACTTCGTACTCACTTTCTCGAAAAACAATTTTACTCATGATTTATACAGCTAACGTTACAAAGGTAACAAGTAATCGAGTGAATGCTTGGAAATTTAACGCTAATTTTAGGGTGTGAAACGCAGTATTACATTAACATTTTTAGGAACCGGAACTTCTCAAGGAATTCCCGTGATTGGAAGTGATCATCCGGTCTGTCGAAGTGCGGATAACAAAGATAAAAGACTGCGCAGTTCTGTTTTAATTGAAGGTGCTGAAACCAATGTAATTATCGATTGTGGGCCAGATTTTCGACAACAACTTCTTAAGAACCCGGTAAAACGGTTGGACGCAGTGCTTATTACCCACGAACATGCAGATCATACGATGGGTTTAGATGATATAAGACCTTTCTTTTTTAGGCAGGGAGATATGCAGTTTTATGCTACCGAAAAGGTTTTTAAGGCCTTATCTCAACGTTTCGATTATATATTCGATGAAAATTATCAGTATCCTGGAGTTCCTGAGATAACTAAAAATTACATCGTAAAAAACGTTCCTTTTGAAGTGAAGGAATTCAAGTTCTTACCTATCGAAGTAGATCACGCCGGAATGCAGGTATTAGGATTTAGAATGGGTCGTATGGCCTATATTACAGATATCAAGTATATTTCTGAGGATCAAATTGAGTTATTAGACCACTTAGATGTATTGATTATTAATGCATTACGACATGAGTCGCACCATTCTCATCTGTCTTTAAGCGAAG
>Ga0213865_10001782_pt1 | contig 13845 bp, 15 predicted proteins | sample PICome_6_FD_160100 | JGI IMG/M metagenome (GOLD analysis project Ga0213865, IMG submission 160100) | Coastal seawater microbial communities near Pivers Island, North Carolina, United States - PICO282 | ecosystem: Environmental > Aquatic > Marine > Coastal | place: USA: North Carolina...
GGCTATGCGCAGTGCTACAGCGGCTATGGCTGCTCGTGGTATGGGTGCGTCATCTCTGGCTGGACAGGCCATTGTACAGGCTGCTATGGAGTCTGCGCTGCCTATTGCAATGGCAGATGCACAGACAGTAGCCAAGTTTGAATCACAGAACTTATCCAACCGACAGCAATCAGCAATGCTGGCTGCAGAGCAACGTGCTAGGTTCATGGGTCAAGAGTTTGACCAGACATTCCAAATGAAGGTAATGAACGCTAGTAAGATTAGCGACATTGCCAACCAGAACTTTACAGCAGAGCAGCAGGTACAGCTAGAAAACTCACGTGCTGCTAATACAATGAACTTAAACAACCTGTCTAATTCACAGGCTCTTGTAATGGCTGAAGCGTCTGCATTGGCGCAGCTTGATACGGCTAACCTGAACAATCGTCAGCAAGCTGCAGTACAAAACGCACAGAACTTCCTGCAAATTGACATGGCTAACTTGTCTAATCGCCAGCAGACTGAACTGTTCAAGGCACAGCAGCGTACACAGGCACTGTTTACAGATGCTGCTGCACAAAATGCTGCACGTCAGTTTAATGCATCTAGCCAAAATCAGGTTGACCAGTTTTTCGCTAACCTGTCTAGTCAAGTTGGACAGTTCAATGCTACACAGCAGAACGCACAGTCGCAGTTTAATGCAGGTCAGACAAATACAATTGCACGTTTCAATGCTGAGTTGAATAATCAGCGTGACCAGTTCAATGCACAGAACCAGCTTGTGATTGCACAGGGTAATGCACAATGGCGTAGGCAGATTGCTACTGCAGATACTGCTGCTGTTAATCGTGCTAACGAATTAAATGCTAATGCTATTCTTGATATTAGTAAACAAGCCTATAGCAACTTGTGGAACTACTATTCAGACACAATGGAATGGGCATGGACATCTGCAGAAAATCAAGTTGACCGCAACAATGCACTAGCTATTGCAGAACTAGATGCTAATACACGTAGCACAGTGGCTAAAGAAGGTTCGTCATCTGCAGCAGGTACTGCTATTGGTGGTTTAATTGGTACACTTGGTAGCGCATGGATTGGTGCTGGTTTCCCCGGATTTTGTTGGGTAGCCCGTGAAGTATACGGCAAACAAAATGTTCAGTGGTTTATTTTCCGCGCTTGGTTGCAGTATGATGCGCCTAAGTGGTTTAAAACATTATACATGACACACGGCGAAAAATATGCTAAACTAATATCTAAAGTTCCACCACTCAAGTGGGCAACCAAAAAACTCATGGATATGGTAGTTGAAAAGAAGAAGAGGAAGCATCATGTCTCGTGCGCTTACTGATATTGTTAGAGCATATTATAACATGGACATTGAAAATATGCCTAGTGACCAGCCTGAAAAACAAACAGGTGGTCTACTAGCAAAACCTAAATCAAATAAGTTTGACTCTGGTTTAGATATTTCTAATCCATCAGTTCGTGTTGCAAAACAAATGCAAGTTATTCGTAGACATAGGGATGAGATAAAAAATGGCTGAAGAATTATTTGATGCTCCTATTCCCGGTATGTCACTAACGCATGAGTTAGGCGCACGGCCTTGGCAACAGCCATCTCAGTTCGCTACTGTAGATGAAGCCATTGAGTATTATATGAGTAGCATGACATCAGAAGAGTTTATGGAGCAGCTTATTGATGTTCTGGAAATGGGTGTTCCTGTAACAACAATAGCTAACTCTATGCAGTTATCTAGCGTTATGGAAGGTAAGCATACTGTTGATGTGGGTATGTTAGTTGTGCCACTTCTTATGGAACTTATTATGATGTTGGGCGATAGTGCTGGCATTGAATATGAAACAGGTCTACAGAATCCAGATAGAAATAAAGCACGTGACTCTCAGTTAGCTAAGTATGCTATGGAGTATCAAAGAACATTAGATGAAGTAGACACAAAAGAAATGGTTGCAGAAGAAACAGAAGATGAGCAGCCTACTGGCTTGATGGCACGGAGAAAATAATGGGATTGTTTAGTGGCAGCTTTGGTACAGGTCTTGTAACTGGTCTAGCAACTAGCGTAGACAAATCATTACGTAATGCTATGGACAAACGTGATGAAGAGTTAAGTTCTGCACGTAAGTTTTGGCAGCAAAGACAGGCGCAAAAGATGGACTTGGCAGAGCAGCGTGATAGTAGAATTAAAAAAAGCCTTAATCGTCTCATTGATGAAATGAATGGCGATGCTGCTGCGGGTCTTGCTGCATTTAAGGCTGCAGGTGGCGACCCAGATTCAGTTGAATTATTTATTAAAGACCTAGACGAAACACGTGCTGCTGGCCTTGAATATAACTTGCAAGATAAGCTAAAGCTGGATGGTATAGACTTGTCACAGTTTGGTGACTTAACACGTGAACGTGCCTTTGCTTCTGTGCGTACGGAACTATCACCTGTAGATATTCAGATGCAGGATACGGGGCTGCTTGCTAATATTGGTCTTGGTATGAAAGATATGGGCAAGGGTATATCTGAAAAAGTAAACAAGATGATACCTGCCCGTGAGCAAGAAGCTATCGAAGGTATTACAGGCGCAGTGCTTGACCGTAGTGGTATGATTACAAGTGAGCGATATAAGAAAGAAGTAATGGCTGCTGTGCCTGACATGAAAACACAGATGTCTGCTAATTTGTATCAGATTAATAACGGTAAAGACCTTATGGGCAAAGACCTAACTGAAGCAGACATCACTAAACTAGAAATGGAAAATGCTAAACTATTGACACAGATAGGTGGATTAGCAAAAGCAGAAGCTGCTGCGACAGATAGTGGACCCACACTCAGCGAGATTAGTGCGTTATACAGTAAAGGTTTGTCTCAGCTACAAACAGATTTAGGTTTTGAAGTCAACTCATCCACAGGTATTATGACGATACAAGGGCCAGAGGATGAGATATTAGAAGGGCCAGAAGCGCAGTCTTATTGGAAACAACAGAAAGATGCATGGAAGTCTGACTTTGTACAAACAAGTATCTTTGATGCCACTGGTAATTATGTGAGTAACGATGCTGACTTTGCTGCACGTTCTCTTGGATTAGGTGATGTTGCGACAAATGTACGTGCATCATTAGTTGAAGCGGCACCAGAAGATACACCACCACCTGCAGCCAGTGGCTCTGCTTCAGACAAACCAAAGACAACCGCAGAGATAGTAAAGGCTGACCCTAATAAATATGTAGCTGACGTTTTTGCAGCTAATCCTAATACCCCACCAGAAAATGTTAGGGCTGCTTTATTAGCAGCAGGTGTGCCAACAGACCAAGTAGACACTATAATAAATAATGCCACTGCATTTTTAGGGGGTTAAAATGGCAACAGACTTTGACTTTGATGCCCTTTTGAAGCCTCAGAAGGAAGAAGACGAAGCGCAAGAAGAGTTTGATTTCGATGTTCTTCTTAACAAACCAGAAGAACAGGAAGTACCTGTCACTGTCCCTGTAGTCGCAGAGGAACCCCAGCCTGTGGTTGAAGAACCTACGGAAGTTCCTGTACCTGCTGAACTAACTCCCCCAGAACCAAAGACATATGAAACACCAGAGGAGCAACAGACAGATGATATGCTGTCGTTCCAAAAACTTGCGTCTGATGGTGACTATATGGAAATGCTGCGTGAGTATAGCGAAAACCGTATGGGCGATGAGGGTAAGCAGCAAGAAGACGAAAGCAATGAGGACTACCTCAAACGCTTCTTGTCACATACCCGTGAGTTTGAGTTTAATAGTATTGACTTAGGCCAGCAGCTAGACTGGGTGCGTACAGCCAACGAAGAACAGCGCATGAAGTTTGGCTATCTGTATAGTCAGCTTGACCGCCTACCATCTTTCTATGAAGAGGGTGGCACTGGTTCTATTTCTGCTATGCGGGACTTTGGTAAGGCACTAATTACTGACCCACTAAACTATATAGGCTTTGGTGCTGGTAAAGTAGCCAGTACTGTGGCTACTCGTGCTATTACAAAGGCATTGAAAGAGGGTGGTAAGAAACTAGCACTTGAAGAAGCAGCCAAGCTGTCTGCCAAGCGTATGCTTAGTACAAAAGCTGGTAAGATAGCTGCAGGTGGTATAGCTGTAGAGGCAGGTGCTGCTGCTGTGCAAGACTTAAAGCTGCAAGAAGTAGAGATGCTTACACAAAAGTATGGTGAAGCTACTCCTGATGAAAAGAGTTTGCTACGTGCAGGTCTTGTTGGCACTGTTGGTTTAGGTGCTGGTGCGCTAGGTGTCAAGTTGTCTGGTGGTTTGGGTGGTGAGAAGTTATTACAAAACGCAAGACAGGCTCGTATAAAGCAGTACAATATTGCAAAAGAATTAAACGCACGTAACAAAGAATTTGCTGCTAAAGAAGCTGCAGAACGTGCAATGGAAGCTACTACTCAATCTGCTTCAGGTATATTTGATACGGCTGCAGGTAGAGAAACGCTAGATATGTTGGGTGGACAGGCTGAAAGTGGCCTAACTCAAACACAGTTTAACACAGAACTTATGCAGCGTATGGGTAGAGTTGTTACCAATGTAGTTGAAGACCTTGCTGAGTCAGGTAGACTTGGTGAGATGGTAGACGTAGATACTAAAGCATCTGAGGTGATTGGTAAGATTGTCTCTGAAGCATTGGAAAAATCTAAAGATGTTACAGCAGAAGGTGTACAAGAGCAGACAGTACGTATGCTGCGTGGTACAGACACAGAAAGAGGTCTTGGTGATGTACTAGGCGACCTTGATGTTGATGGAGACACTCTCCAATCAGCCATCTCTCGTGCAGGTTTGACAACTGAACAGTTTGTAAATGCCTTTGGCACAAGCTACAGCGATGCTGGTAAATATTTACAGACAGCATCTAAAGTGGGCAAGATAATGAAGGGCATTAAAGAAGTTGACCCTGAGTTAGCCAAGCAGATTATAGGTGATAGTGATGCTGATAGTATAGTTGGGCCACTGGGTAAAGCACATGGGTTTATGCAACGCATTGACCGTGAACGTAGGGCGTTGATGGTTACGCAGGTTGCCACTACTATACGTAACATAGCTACCGCTGGCACACGTTTAACTATGGATATGTCTGCTGATTTAATTGAATCTACACTATATCAGTTTGGTAGGGGTGCAGACGCTGCTATGACAGGTAACGCATCTACTGGTGCAGTTAAAGCACCCACAAGTATTATACGTGATGCATTTGGTAGACTTGACCGTATGCGTCACGTTACAGGCACAGCAGAACTAACTGATGCACTGTTGAAACATAACCCTCGACTTGCTGCCCGTATGGATAGAACGCTAGAGGAACAGGGTGCAGGTGAGTCTCTTACTAAAGTAACTCGTATGCTTAACGGCTTGAACATTGCACAAGATTTGTTTTTCCGTAGAGCAATCTTTACAGACGCTGTTGATAAACGCCTAAGACGGGCGGGGGTTATTGTAGACAAGCCACAAAAGGTAGGTCAGTACAAGAGCCTTGAAGAGTTTGCTGCTGCAGGTAGGTCATTACCAGCCAAGGTATTATCAGAAGCTGTAGAAGATTCACTAGACTTTACATTTTCACGTATGCCAAAGCCGGGTTCGGGCAGAGCAGGTGATACTGTAGGATATTGGTTCTTAAAATTTAACGAAAGTCTTGGCCCTATACCTGCGCCACTAGGTACAGCAGCGTTTCCATTCGGTAGATTTATGGTTAATGCTTTGCAGTTCCAGATGAAGTATATGCCTACTAGCGCAGTAACCGCTGCATATAAAGTAGGCATGGGTAAGTACGTAAAAAATATGGCTAAAGCAGCAGAGGCTGCAGGTGATATGGACCTTGCTAAGAAACAAGGGGCAAAAGCATCAAAGGCATTGGCTGAAGCACGTGCAGACTTTTCTAAAAGCCTAGTGGGTACAGCCGCATTAATCAGTGCTATTAAATATCGTGCTGATAATCAAGATATAAAACTGTATGAGGCACGTAATGATGACGGGACTACCAGTGACCTAAGACCTTTCTTCCCACTTACACCATATCTAGCATTGGCTGATGTTATAGTAAAGCTATCAAACGAGGATACTAAACCGATAGAAGTAACAGAATTTCTTGAAGCATTTACTGGCGCACAGTTTAGAACTGGTGCAAGTTCTTACGTGTTAGAAAATATGGATGAGTTACTTCGTGCAGAAGGTGACACCATAACATCTGAACGCATCAGTGAAATCATGGGCGGCTATGTCGGTGAGATGTTTGGCGGTGGTATGACACCTCTGCGTGTTGTCCGTGACATACAAGCAGCCTATGATACAGAAGCTGCTGTAGTACGTGACGCAAGACAAGTTGAAGGTGTAGGTGGGGGTGAAAGATTTGTTAATGCTCTGAAGAATACTGTAGCAAAAGACATTCCCGGCCTTGCAAAAGATTTGCCAGCAGTAGAAAGCCCAACACGTGAAGGTGACATCTACAGGCAAAGCCCGTTGATTGGTCAGGTAACTGGTCTGCGCCGTGAGGCAAAGCGTAACCCTGCAGAGGAAGAGTTTGAAAGATTTGGTATTGAGAGATTTGAAATTGTACCGGGGTCAGGTGACAAGATGGCAGATGCTGCAGTCAAGAAAGCCCTTGGCCCAATAGTAGAAAAGCGCATCAGTGACTTGGTTACGTCAGAGAGATACCTAGCTAAGACTGACAGTGAAAAGCGTGTCATGCTCAACGAGTATATGAAAATATATAGAGGTAGAGCCAAGCAGCTTGCCCAGATAGAAGCAAAGAAAGATACATCGAAACCATTCACTCCGTTTGACCGTGCGCAGTATGCAAAGCTAAGTGACCTAGCTACACGCATGGCGGATGAGTACTACAAAAATAAGTACGATGGTAAGACTGTAATAGAAATGCAGGAACTTGAGCCTGAAGTAAATCATCTACGGAAAGCTATAGCAATAGGCAGAAGACTATCTAAACAGGCTGAATAAATAAAGGGGGCAATTAAGCCCCCTCTTTTATATGCAGTCGCATATGTCATTAGCTAAGCCTAAACCAAATGCGTATAGCAGCCAGCTAACTATAATAACAAACGGTACATACTTAGCGATTGTCACCGTCACCCTGTAAACGATTCCTAGCTTTCCTGTCAGCCAGTTTCTCCAAGTTGTCTTCCATGATTCTACCAAGGTTCATGTCCACTTCTTTAGCAAGCATTGCACAATACCACAACACATCACCTAACTCGTGGCCTATGGCATTTAACTTAGCGTGATAATCTTCTCTGTCTGCACCGTCACGTATTAGCTTCTTTACTTTGTTAGCAATCTCACCAGCCTCACCAGCAAGCCCAAGAGTTAGATACTCAAGGGCTTTTTCTTTAGGAAAGATGGCAGTCTCTGCTGCCTTACGCTGGTATTCTGTTGCTGTAATGTCACTCATATATCTCTCCTTCATCCACTGTTTAGCTTCTTGCTCTAGCTTCATTTGTTTGTACCCTATTCAACTGCTCATAGTAGGCATCATTCCAACCACGCTGCCACTCACGTGCTTGCATAGTATGCATATCCATGTTCGGACGATGCTCTAAGTACACGCCCTTCTTATTCATTTTGCCACCATGCTTAAAGGCTTCGTAGCCCCACTGGTATTGAATACGCAGTGGAGCATCATACTTTCCTAACCCATTACGCCGCATCTTTAGTCTCCTTAAATGCTTTGATTACGTCAGAGGAGAACAGCTTTTGCAGATTCAGTAAGTACATACGTGCTGCATTGTTATCCCCACCAGAAACACTGCGCTTCTTATCTAGGTTAGCAATGATACGCTTGAGGCTGTTCGTGTCAAAGACAATCGTAGCGAATGTCTCATCGCCAATACACAGATTGTGAAACCAGTAGTCTGATTCAGTGGCATTGATTCCACTAGGCTTGCCATAGCATTCGTATTCAATTGCAATGTTGCCTGTCTTCTGCCACACGTCACGTTCACTCTTCACCTCAATCTTCTTGTCTTGCAGCATATCTGCTACCATCTGCTCGCGTACCTTTCCATACTCAAGGTCAATGTCAAACTTCTTGCGGTCTTCAGTCTTTGGTTCCAGATTTTTCATTCTCTTTCTCCTTCGCTTTTTGTTTCAACCATTCTTCTCTACTTGGGTGATGAGCAGGTGGGTTATGTTGCACCCACCCGTCACCTGTCTTCCATACTACACTCATGCTGCGTTCAAGTCAACTACTTCACAAACGCCAGCAGTACAAGCTAACTCACGTCCACCTGATGTAGTATCTTCCTTCTCAAACTCCTGAAGCATAGACCAGTCTACGTTCTTTGGCATCTTAGCTGCCCACTCTTTGTATGTGTCAGCATCAATGTCCTGATAAGGTGCTTGCTGATATGTATGCTCACTGAATGGCAGGAAGCTGATACCACTGACCTCATCAAAGTGTTCGTAGACCCATGCACCTACAGCCATCCACTCATTCTCTTTAACAGAGATAGTGACTGATGGTTTGTGTTCGCACCAGTGACGCTGGTAAGTCAGCCACAGTTCAAGCTGTTCAATGGCTGTCATACCTGTGCGTGTCACTGCGTTCTTAGGTGACTTCATAGGGAAGCTAAACACTGTCGTTGAGTCGGGTTTCATTACGTCAGGTTCGGCAGGTATGTCCTGTGAAATCAAGAACTGTGTCAATGGGTCTTTGTTATCCCCACGGACAGTACGAATGTAGTATGGGTTGTGTCTAGCGTGGATGCCAGATGCACTATCCACAAGCTGTGATACTGTACCACTAGGCTTGACACAGGTAATAGCTGTTGACTGATTAATACCAAGCTGTTGTGCCATAGCTGCATTAGCTTCAATAGCAGTAACACGTAGCATCTCAAGTGTGTCGGCTACTTCTTTACCTTTATGCAGTGTAGCACAGTCCATGATGCCTGTCAGTGATACACCAAGCAAGCGTTCTTCTTCTGTGTTTTTCTGCCACACCTTACGTAGATAGCGGAAGTTAGTCAGCGTGGATTGGAACGTACCCAAGATAGTCGCAAGGCGTACCTTCTCTTTCAGTGATGCCAATGTATCCGTTTCACGTGCAACAACTTCTGACAAGTTACAGAACTGGTATGGACGTAGGATAATCTCAGAGCAAGGGTTACAACCAAAGTCCTGTTCAGCATCACGGCGACCATTCTTAGCTGCTTGCTTCTTAGCTGATTCACGATTGAAGATACCACGCTCGCCTGACTTACTGTCATACAGTGATAGCCATTCACGCATGAATGTACCCATCTCTGGCTTTGTTTTGTACGCTACAGAGTTATTAGCCAATGCACGTTGGCCTTCATTCTCCCACCACTGACCTGACTTAGCGTGTGCCATCTGGTCATCATTAAGATTAGACAATGAAATCAATGCGCTACGGCGTACACCACCAACCACAACAACTTCACCAATCTTACACATGATGTCGTGACATTCGATTGGGTACAGTCTGCGACCTGCTGCACCTTTGAACTTCTGAATGACAAACTCAAACAGTTCTACCAATGGCTGTGGGCCTGACGCACGACCACCGAATGTCTTGAGCCTTGCACCTGCTGGGCGTACCTCTGATACATCCCACTTAGGAATCTGCCCGGTGTACAGCATAGCAATCAGTTCCTTCAGTGACTTAGCCCAACCGGGGCGGCTATCACCTACCTTAATTACTGTGTCTGTATCGTGCATATCTTCATTTACGATAGGCAGCTTCTCAATGTTGTGACGTTCCACACTAAAGCCTACACCTGTGCCACACATAAGAATGTACATAGTCTCATCGAATGCACGTGGGCTATCCACAGGCACGTATGAGCAGTTGTATCCACCTACGTGGCAACGGTCTAGTGCTGGCCCTGCAGTCATCAATGCCCTCATGCTAGGCATGATAGACTGATTAAGCACAGCTTCCTCTAGTTCTGACCTCAGTGAATCAGGAAGCTGATACCCATAATTGTTATGTAGATGAGAATCCATATAATCAAAGTATCGTGCGACTGTTTCACCCCATGTCTCCCTTCGTTGTTCATCTTCTTTCCAACGTGCATAGCGTGACAGTGCTATGAAGTTCTGGTAGTCTGTTGGTAATGTATTGCTAATCATCTCTTACTCCGTTATCGTTCTAATGTTTCTAATACTAGCACCTTCAATATCATAAAAGTATTCTTGGATGCTTTCTTCTAATTCCTCGCCCACCTGCCCATCAGCAGGGACGGGATATTCCTCATCGTCAATGTCAATGGTAATGAACATCTTAACTCGCATCTGCCATTACCTCTTCAATCAACTTGTCCAAGTACCACTTGGCCTTCTGCAAATCCTCTACAGGCTTATCTTTGTAGTCGAACCGCCAAAGGTATTTCATAATGTTGCCCTGAAGATAATGCTTGAATCCGTCACCAGTGGCAGCAGAGATAGCATGAATACACTCAATGCCTGTCTGGTTATAATGTGGTGGACTGTTGACCATATCCGCTGGGCTACCGTCAGACCACTTAGGATTTAACTCTGCTGCTTTGGCTTTCATAAACTGTTCGTGCTTCATCATGCATTCCCCTTTGTCCTGCTGTTAAAGTTAAGGTGTACTACATTACCATCGTAGGTCTTTTCCACACCCGCTTCTTCCTCTAGTTCTACATCAATATCCATCTCGTTGTCAATAACTTTTGTGACATACTCGTGAACAATATTGCGTAGTTCCTCTACCTCTTCCATCACAGGAACAGCAGCACACATCATCTTAGCAAAATGCATGACCTGATAATAGTCGTCATCATCAAGAGGATTGTCAGGCATAGCCATTATAGATATATCAACTTCGCCTGACCACTTACCATCGTTATCAGCGAATGGTCTGACACGTATAAGTAAATCTTCATTCTGTATTTCTTTAGATAGTTTAGTCATCATGTCCATGCTCTATCTCCTTTTCACTTTTGTGCCGCCAAACTTAATAAACTTTGGATGCTTGTTCTTGCCCCTCTCCTTCAACCAATCTTCAGGAATAATCCTGTCATAATATCTGAAGCCATGTTTAATACACCATTCACCGTAGGTAGACTTGGCACCCTTACGTAGCTTGCGTCTGCTGCTTTCAAACACAAAACGAATATCCAACTTAGGATGCTGCTTTTTAATAGCCAGATGCTTGCGTCTATCTGCTGCGGTGAACATACCTTTTGTCTCAATGATGATGCCATTGGACAGCACGAAGTCTGGTGTGTAGGTTCTGTATGCAAGGTCTTCCCACTCAATCTTAACTTGTTCATATAAGAACTCTACGTTAAGTTCAGTTAGGTAGTCAGATACCTTGAGTTCCAGACCGCTACGATAGCCATACTTTCGTGCTGCCCTAAATTGTTTTGCGTTAGGCAATTACATCACCAATGTAGCTTACCATAGGTGGATTCTTTGCCTGTGACTTTACAGATGGACGCTCAGTAAGACTATCCCAACAATCAAAACGGTAGTTACAAAATCTGCATCCGTCATTAAGGACTTTATTACCTGTGGGCTTGCCACGAAAAGTCTCAGGCACTGGTTCAAAACACCTTTCAAACTTGTTCTCCTTTACTTTATCTACGGTAGCTTTAATCTTGGACACCTCAGTATCTATGTCCAGTCCTGTAGCTGGTACGTATTTGAACTGACCATTGGCTTTGTTCACTACCCACCAGCCGCCAGCTTTCTTGTCTGCTGCTTTAGCATACCCAGCTAACTGAGCCACATACCCGAAGCCATCACCGCTGGCAAGAGTGTCATAGGATTCAAACTTGTTTCTATATGACCAGTCTGAAGCTGATTTAATATCATCAACTGCACCATCAATGATGAGGTCATAAGAACCAGAAACACTATCGTCACCAAGGTCAAGAGAAACTTTATCCGTGTCTTCATAACTTACTCCTGCTTCTTTAAGGATGCCTTTGAACACTGCTTCAACAATGTCACCAATCATCATGTTCATTACAAATGTTGTCGGAAAGGGTAACGCTACCTCTGGCTTGTTCTTATCATACCAGAGTTGGCAAGTTGGCCTACCTACGTTTGACATACGTAGACCGAACTTGTCACGCTTGTTACCCCCACCGAACTGACGTGCTGCAGCAGCCATCACATCAAGACCAATCTGTGTGATTGTCCGTTGTGACATACTTGATTTGCCTGTTACAGCGTTCTCAAGATACTGATGCAGTGCCAGTTCAGCAGGATGGTTCATTACGCTACCTCTTCTTCAAACTCAACATCAACCACACCGTCAATGTCTACTTCATCCAAGTCCATATCATTTTTGCTTGACGCTTTCTCTGCGTAAGCATTGATGATATACTCGTTGTAGTTAGTCACCCAAGCCATGAAGTCAGCAAACTTCTCTTGGTCATCCTGTGTGAGTTCCACTGTGTTAGTGATGTCCAAGGATGTGTTAGGCAAGTAGAAGCTATTACCGTTAGGCAGCTTACGCTCTTCAGTATTCAACGTAACACTGTGCTGCACAGGTAGACGCTTCATCTTGGCAAGCTGTGTGAACACACCGCCGATAGTCTTGAAGGCATCACGGTTCTCTACTTCCCAGATGAATGGTGTAGACGCTAACTCAACTTCATTACCATCTGCATCCTTTGGATTAACCAACTCAACTGTACCAAGCACTACACGTACACGCTTGATAGAACGGATGAGTTCTTTAGTAGCATCTGGCAGAGACTTGAAGTCTTCAATCCAACCAGAAGGCTTACCACAGTTAAAGCCACCATCGTTATCTTTCAAGTCCATGTTAAGCGTATCAGCCATGACAGTCTTAACGTAACGATTAGGTGTACCGCCACTACCCATGATAAACTTCTTGTACATGAAGCGTTGCATGAATGGACGCATTACTGCTGACTCTGCGTAGTATGTAGGGCCATCAGGAATCTCTAGCTTGTATGTACCACCCTTAACCTTGATGGTATCAGAGCCAAGGATAGGTGAGTGGTTGATGCGCAGACGGGCAAGGAACATACCTTGTTTCTTCTGTGCAGGTGCCTCATTTGCAAGACCCATAGCCTTTGCCATTTCAGCGTAGTTGTTAGTATCAATCGTTGTAATATCGTTCATGTTTATTAACTCCTTTTCAGTTGTAAGATGCATAGTTATATCAGGTTACGTCCTTAGTGTCAAGCCAATTCGGACCTATTTTTGCCTCTAATAATAAAGGCACATTGAACTCAACACCCCAGCGTTGGGTGATGAGATAAGGTAGCGCATCATTAGTCTGTTGTATGACGTTGATTACCTGTGCTTCTTCATCAGGATGTACGTCAATAACAATACTGTCATGCACTGAGTTCACTATACACGATTGCATACCCTTGAGCAAGTCATCAATGTGCAGCAATGCGATAGGCACAATGTCTGCTGTAGCAAATGATTGCACAGGGTAGTTCTTAATCTGTGTAAAGTGTGAGACACGTCCAGTGTGCTTACGTACCACATCAGGGAACGCAAACTCACGACCACTGGGCGTGGTAATCTTTCTTGTGTTCACAGCCTCTTTAGCCAGTCGGGAATGCCAAGCGGCGACCCCTTGGTATTTGTCTGTGAAGTGGGTGTAGTACTCTGCTTCCGCTTTGGTTCTACCGTAACCCGTTGCGCCATATAACGGTGCAAAGGTGTGCGCTTTCGCATCCTGTCTATTCGTAGGCTGACCAGCATCGGTAATAACTTTAGCGGTGTATGAGTGTACATCAAATCCAGTAGATACTTCTTCAATAGCAACCTCATCTTGTGATAGGTAGGCTGCAGCACGGAACTCCAACTGTGCGAAGTCTGCTTCCATTACCTTGCCACCCG
>Ga0213865_10001783_pt1 | contig 13835 bp, 14 predicted proteins | sample PICome_6_FD_160100 | JGI IMG/M metagenome (GOLD analysis project Ga0213865, IMG submission 160100) | Coastal seawater microbial communities near Pivers Island, North Carolina, United States - PICO282 | ecosystem: Environmental > Aquatic > Marine > Coastal | place: USA: North Carolina...
AGACGGGTCTCGACAAGTTAAGGCGCGGGCGCTGAGGGCGGAAAACCATGGGCATCAATTGTCTTGCCCGTTGGGTTCCTCGCTGGCCGACAGTTTCTTGCGCAGCCCGCGGCGCGTCATGTACCAAGCGCCGGCAATGCCGGGGAAGATCAAGGTGGTTTTCCCCGCTTCCCATCCTTGCTGCGCGATATGATAACCCGCAGCCAAGAGGGCCATCAAGGCGATCACGCCCCACAGGCGTTCGGCAATGTGGTGTACGCGCTCGTTCATGGGTTGGAGGTTGTGGTGTCGACCAGAAAAGTACCGGTCGGCTCGAGAATGGAATAGCGCTGAAAGCGCGCGTCGGATTCGAGGCCGCGGCCGTAGAGCGTCCCTTCCGGCGTGCGCACTTCGACGGGCGCGGTCGTGTGCACCCTGTCGCTATCGGCACTCCAGTAGAGCAATTCAGTGAGCAATGTATCCTGGTTGGCCCCGCGCAGGACAACCCCTCCTCGGGCCTCCAAATACCGGGTTTCCTCTGCAAACGAACCGCGCTGTGCACCCAACAGTGCCTCTACACCGCCGGTGTCGTCAATGACCTCGAGGGTGAAGCCATCGGTGACTTCCCAGATGGGGGGGTCTTCTGATGAGCGGGACATGTACTGGGCGTTCAGCCGGTGCGTGAGCTGGCCATCATCGCTGTACTCAAGGGCCGCTCCTTGCAAGACCTGTGAAGGCCCACCCAGCGTCTCAAAGTCAGCCACCGTTTCGAGGTCGTTGTGGCAACCGGTGGCGCACAGCAACACCGCGCCCAGCAACACACCCCAACATCGGTGCCGGCCCATCAGGGCTTGCGCGCCTTGGTGGTCTCACCGACACACTTGACGGTGATCTCCTTGCCTTCGTTGATGCCGTATGTGAAGAGGTCGTCGATGGTAGGGTAGGACTTCTTGACCTGCGAAATCTTCGTGTTGGCCTTGGATGCGACATTGCTGTCCACCGCCTTGGCGCGTTGGTAGTAGTCCGTGGCCAACCAATAGACCTCGCGTCCGCCCAATGGGCTGTCCGAGCATGCGCTGAACATGGAAGCAACCGCATCACCAATCAAAAGGTAGGGCTCTCCATTGCCGGGGTCAGCCTTGGCTGCCCTCCGGGCATAGCGGAGGCACTTGGACACCTGGCCGGCGTTCTTGGCGACCTGGCCTGCTTTCATCAGGTTCCGGGCCAGCTTGGGGCAGTCCGTGCAGAGGTCCACTGACTCCTCGAAATAAGGGAGGGCGGCACCGTAGTCGCCTTTTTTGGACAACTGGATGCCAATGGAGTAGGCCGCATCTGCGTTCTTGTCTACAGCGTACACCGCCTCAGCCACAGGCAGGAAGATGTCGTTGTCCGTGCACCCCTTCTCGTTGAGCAAGCGGAGCGTCTTTTTCTTGATGTCAATGTCGTCTGGAGCGGCCTCAATCTTCTTGGTCAGCACGGGCACCATGTCGTCACAGTTGGCCACCTGAACGAAGATCTCGTCGAGGTTTTTCTGGGTAGTGGCATACTTGGCAGCACCAGCACTGTCGGCTTCAGCGACTTCACGTTGGCGAGCAGCTTCGATGAAGTCGCTCAGGCGGAGGTACTCATTGAGCAAGTCACCGATGGCCACCTCCTTGGCTTCAGCTTCTTCGGCTTCGTTCAATGCCTTGACCAAAATGCCATAGTAGCCATTCAAAACGGCCGCATCACTTCGGTCTTCCAAACAGGTGATGGCCTCCTCGAACATGGGGCGTGACTCCAGGGCCGCCCGCTTGTTGAGGCTGGTCCAGTCCAACGCCTTCCGAGCGAGCACCTGACAGCCGTTGTCGGGCTTTTTGGAGGTGCTGGGAAAGTGCTCAATGCGCAGATCGTAGTACATGAACACGCTATCGCGCAGGGCGACAGCGCGGGCATTGTCCTTGGCCTTGATCGCGGCTTTCATCTGACGCTTCAGCAAATTGACACCCTTGATGTACATGTTCTGCGACACCTTCGGGGGACATACGGTACATGCCGTCTTCCAGAAGGGGTAGGCATCGTCGTAATTCTTCTGCTTGTAATAGGTCTCGTACAAGCTCAGGTTTTCCTTGCAGGCGGCCTGCTGTTCAGGCGTCTCACCATACTTGCTGTCATCCTGTGCGGAGACGGACAAAGTCGCGGTCACCAAGAAGGCGGCACAAAGGCTACTCGTGAGGAGGGAGAATCGGGTCATCTGATCAACTTATGCGGTCTGTACAATCAAGGACCGGGCCAAAACCAATTGGCTCGCTCCGGGCCGGCTAAAATAGCGGAACTCATGGATGCAAATCCGTGGGCGTCCTCAATCGTACTTGCGGGTCACCAGCCACTGGTTTTTGAAGAACGGGTGGAGGGTGAATCCCACCATGGCGCCAATGCCATTTTCGGTCAACAACGCATCGGAGCCAGTGGAGGTGTTTTGCCAGGTCAGGGCGAGGTTGATGCTGGATCCCGAGCGTGAACCCAACATGGGCTGGGACCACCCCAAGCTCCACACTGAGGACTCGATCGGACCGGCATCAATGAGGATGTAGCCGCTTTGTGCACTGTATCCTACGCTGTATGTGGCGCGTTGGAGTCCATTTCGGGCGTCGTCCAGCCCCTTCGGCGTGAGAGAAGCGCCGGCTGAGAAGCCGACATCGTCCGTCCATGCTACTCCGGGATCGAGCATGTCCGGAGCCAAAGCGCTCCAACGGGTTTTGCGCCATTCTGCACCTATGCGCCAGCGCGCCCCTGTGCGGCCGTTGTACTCCCATTCTGCGCCCAATGAAAGCGAGAGGGGCAAATCGAGCGAGTACAGCTCTTTTGTTGAATGGACAGAGTCCACTTCAAGTGGGCCGGTTGAAAGGGTTTGCCAAGAGGCCCACCGCGTCATCCTGTCCACCGTGTGTTGACGCCCGAGTTGCGCCACGCCACCAATGCGCAGGAGTGCGCTCGAAACGAGCTTCTTGTCCTTGTCGAATTTGGCCGAGATCAACTGCTCCCGGACCAGGCCCAAAGTGATGCCAGCGCTGCGATGGGTTTCGTCGGTCTGCACCCGTGTGTCCACATAGATGGGGTTGGCAACATCGATGTTACGGGACCGCACCATGCTGCCAAACACCTGCTCAAAACGCGCGCCAAAGGCCGTTCCGCTGGTGATGATCCTCGAGCTGTCGGTGACCGTGCCGTCACCATCCGCGAACTTCCGCCACGTGTATCCTTCCCACCGTCGTGCGTATCCGATGTAGGATTGGGACAATCCGCCGGTTCCGGAATAGCGAATTTCGTAGTCGTCTGCAACCGGGTCCACGAGGGCTTGAGAGACATCGTATCCCGCCTGGCTGCGGGGCTGCAGGCCAAAGGTGATGGCGGACTTTCCGCCTGCGCGCTTCAGGGCGAAAGCGATTTGGGTGAGGCCGCCCAGTTCGCCTTGTGTGGCAGAATCGCCCTCCATGATCCGCTCCGACCTGACGTCGAATCCACCTGTAAACGTGGTGCGGGTCAGGAACGCTGCGGCAGCGGGGTTGATGGTGTTCAAATGGCTGCGGTCCGTCCAAGCCGCTCCCATTTGGCCCATGCCCATCTGCGCAGCGCCAGCACCAGAGTGAAGTTTGCCCAGTCCGAACCGCGAATAAGGCGAGTAGGTAGATTGGCCCTGCGCGGCGTCCGACAGACCGAACAATGCGGCCAAAGCGGCGCCGAGGGACAGAGTGCGTAGGGTAGACGGTATGGTCATGTGGTGTGCTCGTTCAGCAGCATGGCGCATCCCTGGAGAACCAGGTTTGGGGTTGCGAAAGTCTGCCATCCCCCCACACCATCAAAATGGTGGGCGTCACCGCCGGTCAATACCAGCTGTGCACAGGGGTCGATGTCCTTGTATGCTTGGGCAATGGCTTCCACGGCTTTCCGGGTGGCCCAGGGTATGCCTGCTGCAATGGCATCCAAAGTGTTGCGGCCAAGTGCACCTTCTGGGCCTGCGGTGAAGGGCCAATGGTGTTGGTCGTCCGGTCGAAGTTCGGGCAGGCCCGCCTGCTTCATGGAGGCGGCTTGCAATTGGAGTCCGGGCAGGATGGCGCCGCCTCGCCATGACCCTGGCGACAGGAGGTCCACCGTGATGCACGTGCCGGCGTCCACGATGATGAAACTCCCTCCAGGGTCTTTGCGCTGACAAGCCACTGCTGCTGCCATGCGGTCACTGCCAGGGTGCCCCGTGGTGTAGGCGATATCGAATCCCGGATTGCGCAAGGGGTCAATCACTGCGCGCAGGGCTTCGGGTTCGCCCCAAGCCCGACAAAAGACACTGAGCCATTCTTCGCCGGCCGCAGGAGGGGCCGGGCGGTTGAGCACGTGGACCTCGAGGGCGCCTGCGGTGTTCTCAGTTTCTCGGAACGCTGCTGCGGGTTCAAAGGCCCCAGTTCGCAGTCTCGACCAATCCACGCTGTGCACTGCGCCGAGCTGTCCGTTGCGGACCGTTCCGAATTTGAGCCGGGTTCCTCCCGGGTCCAAAACGAGCTTCACTGCCACGTCAGGTTTGCCATGAGGTACTCGATATCGGCATCCAAGCGGGCGACCACGGGTTGCAGCGAATCGCCATTGGGACGGACTTCGAAGTACAATGCGCCGCGCAAGAACTGGTCGGAGCCATCGGTGCACAGGAATTGCAGCGGGCTCGCTGCATTGCCCGCGATCCGCCAGGTGATGGCGGTTCCCCCCGCCTCGTAATCCCTGCGGCGCACCTCGATGGCGTCGGCTTTGACTTCGTGCTCATAGGCCAATTTGAAGGCGTCTTCCACGACCGGGTCGAGGTTGACCCCGCCCGCATACGTGCAATGGACCCGCGCTTTGTATTGTGGGTAGGCAAGGTTGAACCAGCAGCTGTCCGGGGCAAAATCCCGAACGGGCTCCAACACCGCAGCGCGCGAAATCCCAACAGACATCGGGCAAGGCAATTCGACCTGGCGGAAGGTGGTGTCGTGCAGGGCAATCCGGAAATAACCGGGTGGCCGCGGCACGGGTTCGGCATCGCGGCACCCTGCCCCGAGCGTAAGCGCAGCGGCCATGATGAGGGCCCAAGTACCAAGTCCGTCTGGTCGGCGGTTTTGGGGAGGCGGGCTGGCCTCATTGTGCGCTGAGAGGGTCACCTTGACCTGCAGCACCCTCCTGCGGTCAGCGGCTTCGGCCACCAATTGTATCCCTTCAAACATCAGAGACTCGCCAGGTTTGGGAAGGCGGGCCAATTGTTCGACTACAAATCCGCCGAGGGTGTCGCTCTCTCCTTTGGCGGCTTCAAATGCCGACCCGTCAATGTCCAGAATCCGGTAGGCATCGACAAGGGCGGTCTTGCCCTGGAAGACCACGGTGCGCTCATCGATGCGGGAGTACAGCACGTCCTCGTCGTCAAATTCATCTGAGATGTCGCCCACGATTTCCTCAATCACGTCCTCGAGGGTGACGATGCCACTGGTGCCGCCGTATTCGTCGACGACCACAGCGAGGTGGACCTTCATGGCTTGGAAGTCCCGCAACAGGTCGTCGATCATCCGGTTTTCCGGAACGAAGAAAGGAGGCCGAAGCAGGGAGTTCCATTCAAACGCTTCGGCGTTGCGGTGGGCCAAGAGGTCTTTGGCATACAGGATGCCTTTGATGTTGTCGAGGCCGTCTTCGTGAATCGGCACCCTGCTGAAACCGGACTCGGCCATCGCGCCTTTCAGCTCGGGCCAGGCGAGGTCGTGTGCAAAGGAGGTCACGTCGGTGCGCGGACGCATGATTTGCTTGACATCCTTGGAACCAAAATTGACAATGCCGCTGAGGATGCGGTTCTCCTCCTCCGAACGCTCTTCGGAGTCTGTCACATTCACGGCGTGCTCCAGGTCCTCTACCGAAAGTTCAGGCGCCGCATCGGCGCGGGGCGCCAGCCAGGTGGCCATGGCGTTGAGCGGTTGCCAGACGGGCCGCAGAATGCCCTTGGACCACGAGAGCGTACGGGCCATCCGTCGGGCCAAGGTGAGGGGGTTGCGGTTGGCGTACACCTTGGGCAATACTTCGCCGAACAGTACGATCAAAAAGGTCACCCCGAATACGTGCAGGATGGTGCCCAGAAGTGGGGGCAGGGCGGTCAACCAATGCTGCATGAGCACCGTCGATAGCAGGATGATGAGGATGTTGACCGTGTTGTTGAGGACCAAAATGGTGGCCAGCAATTGCCGGGCGCCCCGCTCAGTGTCGGGTGAGTTGAGCAACTGAAGCACCAGCTTGGAAGGTTGGTCTTCGGCCTCCTCCAAAGTTTGTCTGTCCTGAGGGTCCAGCGAAAAGAAAGCGATTTCACTGCCTGAAATGAAGGCGCTGGCCAACAGCAGGAGCAGAGAACTCACCGCCGCAATCCAGAGGTGGATGCCCATGAGGTCAGTCATGGTCAGAAGGGCAGGGAGGATGTGTCCATGGGGATGGGACCCGGGTTTTTCTCGGCCGGTGCTTCACCAGTGGTGTTGGCCTCTGAAAACCCGCGAGGAGACAGCATTTCCATGCGGTCTGCGACAATTTCGGTCGACCGGTGCTCCGTGCCATTGGCGTCCTGCCAAGTCCGCGTGCGCAAGCGACCCTCGATGTACACTTTTTGGCCCTTGGTGAGGTATTGGTCGGCCAATTCCGCCAGTTCCCGCCAGAGCACCACTTGGTGCCATTCGGTCCGCTCGTGAGGATGGCCCGCCTTGTCTTTGTAGCGCTCAGAAGTGGCCAAAGACAACTTGCACATGGCCTGCCCGCTTTCCAGCCACCGCAAGGCAGGGGCCTTTCCGAGGTGGCCAATGAGCATGACTTTGTTCAATCCGGGCATCGACTGCAAAGTACCGAAGTGGCTGCGATTGGCGATTTCTTAAATCCTCATTTTTTCCCAATCCAATCGCGCAGCGCCGGCAACACCTTGTCTATGAGGCGGGGCCAATTTGCTGTGCCCTCCTTCAAGTCCACCCAGCGGCCGCCATCGGAGTGTGGCGCATTGGAGGCGGCCACCTCGAACCAGGCGGTCATTTTGCGGTGGGTCAGGATGTGGGCAACAGGGCCGAAACTTTCGGGCCTTTCGGGCCTTTCGGAGACCGTGCCCGGCGCCCTGGTCGGCCGCATTTCCATGGTGCAGGGGAAGGCCTCCAATTGAGACCAAATGCCGCTTTCGGGCCGGCGCTCCACCCACCATTGCTGGGCGCCGTCAGGACCTGTTCGCAAGTGCACCGTAAACACGACGTCCACCTCCTTCGGCGCTTTTTTGGGTTGTTTGACGGGGCGGTCGGACACCGTACCACGCTGCCGGGCGAGACAGCCCTCCGCCACCGGGCATTCACTGCAGCGGGGCGACCGGGGCGCGCAGACCAGGGCGCCCAGTTCCATCCACGCTTGGTTCGATTTGCCTGGATCGCGGGCGTCGATAAGGGCGAGACAGGCTGTTTCTACTGCCGCCTTTCCCTTTTTTCGGTCCACAGCGTCCTCGATGTCGAACAGGCGAGAGACCACCCTCTGGACATTGCCGTCCACCACGGGTACCGCCTCATCGAAACAAATGCTGGAAATGGCCGCCGCCGTATATGGACCGATTCCCGGGAGGGAGGCCCAATCCGCAGCATTTTGGGGCAATTGTCCCGCCCGCTCCCCGGCGATGATTTGGGCGGTTTTGTGCAGATTTCGGGCACGGCTGTAGTAACCAAGTCCTTTCCATAGGGCCATGACGGCATCAGTTTCCGCGGCCGCGAGGTCTTGCACCGTCGGAAAAGCCGCCATGAATCGCCGCCAGTATGCCGTGCCCTGATCGACCCTCGTCTGCTGGAGGATGACCTCGGAAAGCCAGGTGGCGTAAGGCTCCGGGTCTTCTCGCCACGGCAGCGGGCGGGCGTTTAGGTCGTACCAATCCAGCAAGAGGGCGGTCAGGGGATGTAGGCGTCTCAAGGGGGAAGTTTAATCAATGGCAAGATGGTGTCAGGAGGTCTCCCATCCTTGTCCTATTTTTGCCGGCCCAAAGTGTGGTAATGCAAACCACTGAATCTCAAATCATCCAGCAAGGTGACTGACAACAAGATGACAAAGGCGGACCTCGTGAGCCGCATCTCCGACAAGACAGGTATTGAGCGCCAAGACGTACAGGCGACAGTTGAGGCGTTTATGGAATCCGTGAGGGATTCTTTGGAAAGTGGACACAACGTCTATCTCCGCGGTTTCGGCAGTTTCGTCATCAAGCGCCGTGCGAAGAAGACGGGCCGGGACATTCTCAAGAACAAGACCATTGAGATTCCCGCCCACAACATTCCCTCCTTCAAGCCCGCCAAGAGCTTCATGGAGAATGTGAAGACCAAGGTCTCCGCAAACTGATTGACCAACCCATCTGATGTCAAACGCAACGTCCAACAGCCGCATTTTGCCCCTCGTCATAGGAGGGCTCTGCGTCGTGCTGGCGGTGCTGGTTTGGCAAGTGATTCCCCGAAGTCCAGAAGCCTACACGGCTGAGACAATTCCCACATCCTTGGATGAGGGCATTGAAATTGATCCCGTGCAGGAAGCCATTGACCAAGTGAACGGCCCCAATCCGATGGCCGGCATTTTGGCGTTGAAGGCTTTGGCAGAGGCGGAACCACCCAATGTGGATGCTGTGATTGAACTGGGACGGTTCAGCATCCAATCCGGACAGTTCGACAAAGCGAGAGAACGCTTTGTGCAGGCCATCGAGCTTGCTCCCGAACGTTCCGAACCCCTGATCCAGCTCGGCATGCTGGAACTGGACGGCGATGCTCCCGCCGAGGCCCTGATCCATTTCGAGCGCGCGCTCGTGGTGGACAGCGCTGCACACAATGCTTGGTTCTTCCAAGCACAATGCCATGAGCGCCTGGGAAATCCGGGCTTGGCGCTCTCCAGTTACAAGCGGTTTTTGCCGCTATCCCCGGATACAGTCATCGAGGAAGCGGTACAACAACGCATCCTCTTCCTCGAACAGAATTCAACGAACTCATAAAACCCCCTTCCCATGCCTAGTGGAAAGAAGCGCAAGCGCCATAAGATGGCCGTGCACAAGAAGAAGAAGCGTCTCCGCAAGAACCGTCACAAGAAAAAGAAGTGACAATGGATAGTGGTGGCTGGAGCCTTTCCGCTGCGCTCACCATTGTCGTCATGTATTGACGCGTGAACATCGAACTGGTCATCAACAAGACCAAGTCCGGGTTGCGTATTGCCATGTTGGAGGACGGCCATTTGGTCGAACTTCATGAGGACAAAGGCAACCAGGAATATGCGGTCGGGGACATTTACCTCGGCCGGGTCAAGAAGGTGCTGCCCAGTCTCAACGCGGGATTTGTGGACATAGGTCATCCAAAGGATGCCTTTCTCCATTACCTCGATTTGGGCCCGCAGTACCGGAGTTTCAAAAAGTATGCCCAGCGCTCCATCAAAGGGACGCAGCAGACGGGAGACCTCGCCAACTTCAAGTTGGAGAGCGACATCGACAAAAAGGGCAACATGAAAGACGTGGTCTCCGCAAGCCAAAATGTGCTTGTGCAGGTCGCGAAAGAGGCCATCTCTACCAAGGGTCCTCGGCTTACTGCCGAAGTCACCATTGCAGGCAGATACCTCGTGCTGGTCCCGTTTTCGAACAAGATCAGCATCAGTCAACGCATCCAGAAGGAAAGCGAGCGCAAGCGCCTCAGGGTCTTGTTGCAGAGCATCCGTCCGGAGAACTGCGGAATCATCGTACGCACTGTGGCCCAGGAAAAGGGGGCTGCTGACTTGCACGCTGATCTCGAAGAATTGAGCCAGCGCTGGAAGGAATTGCATTCCAACCTGCGCAACGCTAAACCACGGCAACGTGTTTTGGGGGAAATCAACAAGACCAGCTCCCTGCTGAGGGACCTGCTCACACCCGATTTCTCTCAAATCCTCGTCAATGACCCGGAAGTGGCGAACGAAGTGAGGGAGTTCCTCGCTGGCATCGCCCCTGACAAAGTGGACATTGTCAAGGAGTCCAAGGCCAAGGACGTATTCGACGACCGAGGGGTACACCGCATGATCAAGGCGAGCTTCGGCCGCCAAGTGAACCTGCGCAGTGGAGCCTACTTGATCGTGGAGCATACGGAAGCCATGCACGTCATCGACGTCAACTCAGGCGGACGTAAGGCAGGCGCCACCTCGCAAGAGGAAAACGCCATTGCCACGAACCTTGAGTGTGCCACGGAAATTGCCCGTTTGTTGCGCTTGCGCGACATGGGTGGCATCATTTGTGTCGACTTCATCGACATGGGTGAGACGGCCAACCGACGCCAATTGACAGAGGCGCTGAAGAAGGCCATGAAGCCGGACAAGGCGAAGCACAATGTTTTGGCACCCAGCCGTTTTGGAGTGGTGGAAATCACGCGTCAGCGCGTGCGCCCCGTCACTGACATCAAGACAGCAGAGGTGTGTCCCTCCTGCAATGGAACGGGCCAAGTCACGGCGAGTATCCTCGTCACCGACGGCATTGAAGCGGCCCTGCATGCGGCCGCCGACCGTGGACTCGGGCAGTCCACCTTGATTTTGCACCCCATGGTGGAGGCTTACATCACCAAAGGGTTTTGGAAGAACCAACTCAAGGACTGGAAGAAGGCTTTCGGGATGAAAATCCACGTGGAAGCGGATTCCTCCAAAGAGTTGCTGGAGTACGAACTCCTCGACGCCAACGGCGAGGAGATCACCCTTTAAACATCACGGACGGGGCGGTATTTCCTTGGGATAAGCCAGGAAATGCCGCTCCACCGTCATGCTCAGCGCACTGAGATTGAGGTGGTCGGAGGCGGCGGCCACATCGCGCACAGCGCCATCCTTGTACAACATGCTGATGCCGTTGGATGCCGTCGAATACGCGCGGTTGTCGATGCGGTCGTGCAGCACGAAATAAGACGCCTCCTCCATTCCCAAACCAAACGCCTTGCTGACGGCCTCCAAGCGTTCGGAGATGTCGTTCTGGTCGAAGGGTTGGTCCCGCAATTCAATCTTGAACAAGCGCCGGTTTAGCAGCCCTCTACAGAGTTTTGAAAGCACCGCATCATCGTGGTCTTGCCACGCCTTGATGCAGCAGTTCACGTCGTTGTCGTCAATGGCGCAAAAAGCCGCAAGCACTTCGGGGTCAGCCATGAACCTGGCGCGGTCGAGGTCTTCATTCAAGAAGGGCGCCAGGGCCGGTGTGGACCATACCGGGACGCCGCGCCTGGCCAATTCACCCGCCCGCTCGAGGATGCGCATCATCATCCACTCTGCGGCCAGCACTGTTTTGTGGAGGTACACCTGCCAGTACATCAACCTCCTGCTGATGACGAATTTCTCAATGGAGTAGATGCCCTTTTCCTCGACGACCAGCCGGCCATCGTGCACATTGAGCATGCGGATGATGCGCTCGGAGCTGATGTGGCCCTCTGTGACCCCCGTAAAGAAACTGTCGCGCCGGAGGTAGTCCATGCGGTCCATGTCGAGCTGACTGGACACCAGGTCGTGCAGAAAACGCTTAGGGTGGTGGTCGTTGAAGATCTCGATCGCGACGTCCAGCATGCCATTGAAGTGGGCATTGAGCTCGTTCATGATGAGCGTGCTGATCTCCTCGTGGTGCACGCCGCGGACAATCGTGTGTTCCAATGCGTGGCTGAACGGCCCATGCCCCACGTCGTGCAGCAGGATGGCGAGGCAGGCACCCCGGAATTCATCTTCGGTGATGACCACGCCTTTTTCGCGCAGAGAGTCCAGGGCTTCCTGCATCAGGAACATCGCCCCGACGGCATGGTGGAATCGGTTGTGGACGGCCCCGGGGTAGACCAGGTGACTGAGGCCAAGTTGGCTGATCCTGCGCAGCCGCTGGACCCAAGGATGGTCCATGACTTTGGTGAAGTCAGCGTGACGCAATTGTATAAACCCGTAGACGGGGTCGTTGAGCAGCTTGGGACGTGCAGCCATGGCCGAAATTTGGGGTCTTTCTTTGCATGGCCACCGCTTTCACAAAATAATTGCGAGCAAAAGGCATTGAACCATTCATGACGCGCACTCCCCACATCCTTTGGGCCGACGATGAGATCGACCTTTTGAAGCCCCACATTCTGTTCTTGCAGAACAAGGGGTATGAAGTTACCGGGTTCACCGACGGAGCTGCGCTCCTCGATGCCTTGGAGGGCGAGCGCATTGTGGATGTGGTGTTTCTCGACGAAAACATGCCCGGCCTGACGGGCCTCGAGACGCTGCAACGCATCAAAGAGCGCCGACCCCATTTGCCCTGCGTGATGATCACCAAGAGCGAGGAAGAGCACATCATGGAGGAGGCCATCGGTTCCAAGATGGCGGATTACCTGATCAAGCCGCTCAATCCCAATCAGATCCTGCTTTCGCTCAAGAAAATCCTGGATGAGAAGAGGCTGGTCGGTGAGAAGGCGATGAGCGACTACCAGCGGGAGTTCCGCGAACTCGGCATGCGCCTCATGGACAGGCTCGGTCGGGAAGACTGGGAAGACATCCACAAGCGATTGGTACACTGGGATCTGGAGCTTTCGGCTTCCGGGGACCAGGGCATGGCGGAAGTCCTGCACATGCAACGCGTGGATGCTGGGCGCCAATTCGCCAAATACGTCAAGGCCCACTATGGAGACTGGATTGCGGACATCGACCGCTGTGACGATGAAGCGGATCCGCTGTTGGCGCCCAATGTCCTGTCGCGCTCTGTCAAGCCCTTGCTCGAGCAGGGGCGCAAGACGCTCCTGGTGCTGATCGACAATTTCCGCTACGACCAATGGCGTGCCTTGGGCCCAGCGTTGGCTGACCATTGGCAAGTGCAGTCAGAGCGCATGCACTGGAGTTTCTTACCCACCGCCACGCAGTATGCACGGAACGCCATGTTTGCGGGGATGACACCGCACCGCATCGCCCAGGAGCATCCGCAATGGTGGAAGGACGAGCATACCCAAGGTTCCAAAAACGCCTACGAATCCGAGTTGCTGAGCGCACAGCTGGACCGATGGGGATTCAAGGGCAAGTGGGGATACCACAAAATCACCGATGTCACCGCGGGACGCAAGCTCCTCGAGGATTTCCATCAGATCAGGGACCGGGACTTCACGGCGGTGGTGTTCAACTTCGTGGACATGCTCAGCCATGCCCGCACCGAAAGCGAAATCATCAAGGAGTTGGCGGAAGATGAGGGCGCGTACCGGTCGTTGACCATGAGTTGGTTTGACCACAGCCCCTTGAAAGGGTTGATGGAGCGTGCCGCCGAAGAAGGCATGGACATCGTACTCACCTCAGACCACGGCACCGTGCAGGTGGATACCCCCATCAAGGTCCAAGGCGAGAAGGAAGTCACAGACAACCCGCGCTACAAGACCGGCCGCAACCTGCGGCATGACGATGACGTCTTTGCGGTGACGGATCCAGCATCTTACGGTTTGCCCAAGTCCCACCTTTCGAGCCGTTACATTTTTGCCCAAGAGCGTGAGTTCATGGTGTACCCCAACAATTTCAACCGGTTCGTCCGCTATCTGACGGGCACTTTCCAACACGGCGGCATTTCCATGGAGGAGATGCTCGTCCCGTTGGTGCACCTTCGTCCGAGATAACCGGAGCATGGAAAAGGCAACATCCACCACCGGAGCGGCGCCTCAATTGCGCTGCATTTGGCGCTCGGCCCCCTACGGAATGGCGCAGATCGAGGATGTCGCTGTCGCATTCCGTGCGCTGGTCAATTGGGGCGATGTGATCGCGCTGCAAGCGCCCATGGGGACAGGCAAGACCACATTTGTGGCGGCTTTTTCGCGCGTCATGGGGGCCATGGACGTCGCGTCGAGTCCCACCTTTGCCCT
>Ga0213865_10001787_pt1 | contig 13820 bp, 18 predicted proteins | sample PICome_6_FD_160100 | JGI IMG/M metagenome (GOLD analysis project Ga0213865, IMG submission 160100) | Coastal seawater microbial communities near Pivers Island, North Carolina, United States - PICO282 | ecosystem: Environmental > Aquatic > Marine > Coastal | place: USA: North Carolina...
TGCGATCAACCGTCCAGAGGTGCCGATCGGGTGGTCCCCTTGGTGCCCTCGCCGACGGCGATGACGACCATGACGACGGGCAGGCTGATGAGCAACCAGTCGGTGGCGTTGAAGGCGTCTCCCGGCCAGCCGACGCGCCGGTAGGTGCGGATGGCGTTGGCGAGGGTGGTGCCGAAGAAGGCAGCGGAACCGACCGCGGGGATGAGCAGGGATCGCCAGGCCTGTCGCCGGGCATCGGCCCGGGAGTCGGCGGCCTGATCGAACTCCTGATCGATGTGCTCCCTCTCGTCGACGGGTGCCACCATGACGATCACTCCTCCTCGGCATCGCGGGCCAGCAGTCCCAGGGCGCCGACGGACTTGCCGGCGACGTAGAGTCCGGGATCGTAGGTGAACATCTTGTAGTTGAGGTAGGCTCCGACCAGACCGATTCCGACCACGCCGACCACGAGGGCGGGAACGATGATCTTGCCTGCGGGCGTCAATCCCGTCTGCGCTCCCGGGGCGACGGCGGGCTCTTGGGGCTGGGAGGTGGTGTCCTGCACAGCGGGGTCCTCACCGGCCACGGTGTCGGCATCGTCCCGGACGGGGTCATCGGATGGTGACTCGGTGGTGGTCTCGGATCCGAACAGCGATTTGATCCTGGAGAAGAAACCCTCGGATTCCGGCATCGATGATCCGTTGTCGGTGGAGGGCAGATCGACGGAACCCAGCGGTCCCTGACGGCAGCCGAGGGTGGGCCAGAGGGGATTGCAGGTGCGTTGCTGGTAGGTGCGACGGGCGTTGGCTCCCGGCATGGTCTCGAGATACTTCCAGTCCTGCGGGTCGGAACCCGAGGACGGCATGATGGCCCCGACACCGGATATGCCGCCGGCCATCGTGAACGGGAGACCGGCCTGGCCGTAGGGCTGGTAGGCGTTGCCGGACAGGTCCAGGGTGGTGACCGTGGGTTGCCAGGCGGTGCCGGCAGCGGTGGTGGGTGCCTTGGAGATGGGGTCGCCCCCGGCGGTGTAGCCGATGATCTCCTCGCGTTCGCCCGTGGTGGGGTTGAGGACGTAGCACTTGCGGGTGTAGAGGTCACCGGGGTCGCAGACGATGTTGTAACCGGCCATGGGCCCACATCGGCGTCGCGACTACCTAAACGGATTCGTCCTCGGGGGACTCCAGGCGTATCCGGTTGAGGACGCTCAGGAACGGATCACAGGAGCACCGATGACCGGAGGTCCAACGGGCGAAGGCGTCGTCGGCATCGGAGGAATCGATGCGGTAGTCACCCATGCCCCACCGATCCTGGTATTCCTGGAGGGTGACCATGATGACCAACGGATGGACGTCGTCCTCGGTGAAGCGGAAGCTGAGGCAGGTGGGACACCACCAGGTCGGCGGCGCTGCGCCCATGGGCTCACTCTTCCTTGCGCTTGGTCAGCTTGCCGAGCATGTCGCTGATGCGATCGAAGGATCCGGACAGCAACTCGGGCTTGGCCAGGTAGGCCAGTGCCAGACCACCGATGACGGCGGTGGGGACCAGGATGCGCTTGTTGCGGGCGAAGACCGGGGATTCGGAACGGTATTCCTCCAAGTCCTCCCACGAGCAACCGCAGATACCATCGCTATCGCAGGAGTGTTCGCCTTCCTCGAAGCAGGTGAAGCAATCGTTGCAGACCATGTCGGGTTCGTAGCCCTTCCTCTCGATGAAGGTGATCTGTTCCTCGGTGTGTCCATTGATGTTCTCGGCGGCTTTGCTCCCTTCGGGTCCGCAGGAATCGCAGTAGGTGTGTCCGTCCTCGTCGGATCGCATCTCGTCGTCATCGCACTCTATGCACTTGGAGACGTCGCAGGACCAGCACGATTCGACATCGTCGGTGCTTCCGCAGTAGTAGCAGATGTCGCTCTCGTCGGTGCCCTCGACCAGGGCCGAGTAGAACATCTCGAAGATCTCACGTCCCGTCTCGGTGAACCCGCTGGGATCGTCGTCGGTCTCGATGATGTTGCCGTCGGAATCGAGGGTGTAGTATTCGTCCTCCCCGACGATGCCCTTCTCGATGTGTTCCTGCATGATCATCTCGGCGCGATCGCTGGCGTGAGCGATGTCGTCGTCCTCGGCGTGCATGGGCGTGGTGTTGACGGCGCCGGTCTGCTGACCGAGCACGCGTCCGTCGCCGTTGACCAGGAGGTCGGGATCCGGGACGACCAGGTCATCCGAATCGGGGGTCTCGACCGCGATCTGCGAGGGGGTCTGGACGTCGATGCCGGCCACCGTCTCGGCAGCCTTGCCGTTGCCGCAGCCGCAGTTGGTGCAGGGACATCCCTCGGCAGCCTTGGCGTCGAGGGCGGCGTAGCAGGCGCACTTGGGTTCGGTGGACGAGCACTGCATGGGCTCATCGGCGGTCATGCAGGCGCAGGGATCCTCCTCGGTGGCGCCGCAGCAGCAGGAGGTCTTGGAGAGTTCGCCCTCGGCGGCCAGCACCTTGGCGGTGGTGAGCGTGCCCTCGGTGGGCGAACCGACCAGCGGATCCTCGACGAAGGTCTCCAGGTCGTCGGACACGGGCGTGCCGTCGGTGGAGATCACCTGAGCCTCGGGCTCCGGGATGTGATCCTGTGCCACCTCGATGTTCTCGGCGCTCAGGCCGTGGGGGAGACTGGCCAGTTGGTCGCGGAAGTCCTCGGCCACGGCGGCGGAGCAGAAGGTGGTGACGGTGGTGCCGTCCTCGGGGTGCCGACCCACGATCTGGTAGCGGACGCCCTTGGCGCCGCTGATCTCGCGGACGTCGATGACCTCGGCGTCGACCTTCTTCTTGTCGCGGACCGAGTAGATGCTGTGCGTTGGCATGACCCACACTCGGTCGTCCCGCTACTTGAAGGTGGCTCCGTCAGTGATCGTGGACCAGTTCACCGCCCTGCACCGTCATGGGAACCACGTCGTGTCGACCGACCCTGACCGTCTGGTCCCCGTAGGTTTGCGACATGATGACCTGTCCGTCCTCGTATTCGTTGAATGGTTCCCCGAGTCGCGACCAGGCCAGCAGTCGATCGTAGCTTTCCTTGGTCATGATGTGGGCACCGAAGCGGTTGACCCGACCCATGGGGATCCGCAGGTAGTCCCGATCGCCGTCGTCGCCGTCGTGGATCGTGAAGGGGATGCCTCCGATGACCTCGGCCTGGTGCTGGGTGTTCTCGTAGGAACCCCACTCGTCCCAACCGAAACCCTCGTCCCAGAGACGGACGGGTTCGGCCCGTGATGGGGTCATGACCTCGATGAGATCGGTGGGTGAGAATCCCGCCATGACGGATCGCAGCCTGGGTCGGGGGGTGCCGGGGACACCGTAGTCCAGACGGTTGATGATGGGATTCCGACCCGTCCGTTCCCAGTCGGAGATGCGGGATTCCAGTTCGGGTAGGAAGAAGTCGATCAGGACCTGCGGGATGGGTTCGGATGCCATGCGGCATCACCCTCAGAATCCGAAGGTGCGGGACTGGAAGTCGCCGGCGGGCGGTCCGTAGCGGAGGTGCTCCTGTCCGAGGGCGGAGGTGGCGGTGCCCAGACCGAATCCGTCCAGGCTGGGGATCATGTCGGCGTCGCCGAAGACCCAGGCGTTCTCCTGCTCGACGGCCTCGGCCTGCTCGCGGGCGGCCTGCTCGACCTCGGCTTCCGCCATGAACTCGGCCACGGCGGTCTCGGATTCCTGGACCAGTTCCTCGTAGGCGTCGAAACGTTCCTGGCAGGCCATGCCACGTGTGATGCGGCCGGCGGCGTAGGCGACGGCACCGATGGCGCCGGGGATGACGACGGGCAGCCAGTCGTGGGATACCTCGCCGGTGGTCTCGTCGGTGCGTCCCCGGAAGATGCCGATGCCCTTCCAGCGGTCGGCGATGGCCACCATGGCCACGGCGACACCGACGGCACCGATGGCACGGGTGCGGTTGTCGGAGAGTTCCCGGTTGAGGGCGGAGGGAGGGGCGATCTCGGGTTCGTCACCCTCGCCATCGAGGATGCGACGACGCAGTTCCGTGAAGTCGACCATGATCGATACTACACCGCACGACTACCTAAGGGTGGCCTCAGACGGCGCCGACGGCACAGCCGCCGAAGTTCTGTCCGACCGTGCCGTTGACGGTCGATCCGCGGAGGGTGGCCCAGGGATCGTCGAAGGCACCCACGTAGTTCATGGTCTGGCCGACGTTGCGACCGGCCATCAGGTTGCGCTCGGTGGAGATGCGGGCTCGGGATCCGAAGTTGCGGGCGACGTCGGAAGACGCCTGCGGATCGACGTGGGCGTTTCGCACGAGGGTGCGGGCGGAACCGGCCTCGGCTCCCATGACCCTGACGGCGGTCTTGTAGCCGGCGCGGGCGCCGAAGGCGACCACGGCAGCGGTCAGGGCGAGGGCACCGGCGGTGACGAGCGTGTCTCCGAGAGCGGACATGGTCGTGATTGGTCGGAACGACTACCTAAGCGTGAGTCAATCCTTGGCTTCCCAACCCATGAACCCGTAGGTCTCGATCCACGCGAACTCGCAGTCGTCGCACGACCAGGTGAGGGTCAGGATGTCGGTGCCGTCGATGTCGTCCCGGTTGAGATCGAAGCTGCCGCACTCGGGGCAGCTTTTTGGAGCGGGTCCTGCCTCGTTGATGAGTTCCTGGATCGTCTCGATCTCCTTGACCACCTCGCGGTTGATGACGAACGGTCTCAGGGGGGCGGGTCGATAGGCCATGGGATCACCTAAATGGTCCACGCGGGTCCGCTGCCCACCTTCATGTCGACGTTGACCCGGGTCTCGGTCGGGAGGTTCTGGTATCGGAAACGTGCCGACAGGATGAGCCGTTCGATGGGGGTCACCCCGCGGGACACGGCCGTGGTCCGGAGTCGTTCGATGGCATCCATGAAGAAACCGTGACCGTCATCGTGGAACGAGATGGCATCCCCGTCGTCCCGGAAACGCAGGGCGTAGGCGAGTTCGATCTCCTCGCAGGCACCCAGGATGTCCTCGAAATCGCCGGAACTGGCGTTGGGTTCGATGGACCAGACCAGATCACCATCCAGCATGCGATCGAGGGCCGCGACCAGACCCTGCGCGGTGGCGGGCAGGATGTCCCAGGTGGAGGTGCTGAGGGTGGCTTCACCGCCCTCTTCCTCGACGGCCGTGTAGGACACCAGCAAACCATCGGTGCCCTCCGCAGCGGGCAGTCCGGTATCGACGTCGCGGTTGAGGACGAAGGGTCGGATGCTGACCATGGGATGACCTGGGTGTCGCGACTACCTAAGCACTGAGGGTCCGCTTCCATCCATACCAGTAGTTACCTTCCCATGGATCTCGGCACAGGAACCACCCGAATGTGAACACCTCGGAGCAGTAGTCGCAATCGATCGAGGGTGGGCGGTCCTCGGATGAGTGTTCTCCACGGAAGTGTCCTTTGACGACTCCCGATCCGCACCAGCAGTTCCGGACGGGTGCTGCGCTCATGCGTGCTCGGCGGCGTAGTATTTGGAAAAATCGGGATCATCCAACTTCTCCTGATACAGTCTGATCGAGTGTTCACCCAGACTGGGGTCGTCCTCTTCATCGTGCCCCCAGACCATCGCATCATAATCCCAATTGATGCCGTCGGGGTCTCCGCCGATACCCCTGAGGTGATCCGAGAAGACTTCGATGGCCTCGTCCTTGCTGGTGAAGACACCACCCAGCACGTCTTCAAAATGGTCTGAATCGAGAATCAATACCCAAACGAAGTCGCCGGACTCGGCAGCGAGATCTAAGCTCCTGCGGTAGTAGCCCTCACCCTCGTCACCACCTTCGTCGTAGACCCAGGTGGAATCACAGGTCATGCAGACGTTGTCGTTGTCCTCGTAGTATTGACTGGGTCCGTTGCAGATTCCGCAGTTGACTGGCATCGAGAACAGTTCCTCGTCCCAGGCGATGAAGTCTACACCATCAAGGTCGAAGGGTTCGAAACCCTCGTTGATCTCGGACACGTCCTCGACCATGACCTTGCTACCGTCGGGTAGCGTGAACTCCTCGGCGGCCATCTCATCGGATGGGTCAACGAGTGCATCGTAACAACTAATGGCGATGATGTATGCTTCGGCAGGGTGAGAGCTATCGATGATGCCATCATGTTGCTGGCAGGCCCCAAGCAACTTCCGGAAGTCGGTTTCATCCGCGATCTCCAATCCACGATTGAGGATCTCATCGTGGTATTCGCTGTCGTAGTATTGGTATGATGAGAATGCGTCCAGGAGGTCTTCCTGATTCTCGGTGGGGTTGGCTGGGATCGAAACATCGTAATCCTCACCGAACTCCAGATTCCAATCGGTGCCCTCGGCGCCCATGAGACTGGTCAGCAGATCCAGGGAACCATCTCCTTGATCCCTGAAACCGGGTGGTGCCCAGGTCCTGGCCTGGCGTCGGCGATCGGCACGGATGGATCGACCGAAGTCGACGTTGTCCATGTAGGTGCCGTCCTTACGACGACGGATGAATCGGAGGTTGCCCCAGCGATCGCGGACCAGCTTGCGTCGGTTGCCGTAGAACGGCCTCGGGCCGTCGGGGGCATAGCCCATGGGTGCATCAAAAGGGTGGCCCTGCTCACCCTCCGCGCGTCGGACGCCGGCGGGCAATCGCTTGCCGCTCTTGGAGTATTCCTTGTTGACCATGGAGTAGGCCACGGCCACGGCCTGCTTGAGGGCGGCGGCACGGTTCTTGGGCTTGGATGATCCGATCTTGCCGGTCTTGTCGTAGTCCTTCATGACCTGACTGACCTTCCTGGAGACGGCGGCGTTGTGGGCACGGCGGGCCGGCGTGGTCTTCCGTTCGGACTTGGGGGCCTCGAAGGTCTCGGCATCCTTGCCCTCCTTGGCGAGGGTGGTGACGACGATCCGGGAACCGTCGTGGCTGACCGACCTGATGGCGGTGCCGCCACCGACTCCGACGATGCGCCAGGCGATGCCGGTGTCCTCGCCCTTGGGCGTTCCGGTGGCGTATCGACGCAGGGTCTTGACCACCTGGGCGGCGTCCTGGGTGTCCCTGCCGGACCTGACCCGGATCTGACCGTCCGTGATGGACTGGATGCCGTAGGTGGAGGAACCCACCTTCAGGTAGACGGGGTCGTCGGGGGATCCCTGGAGGAGGGCTTCGATCAGTTCCTCGATCCGGAACAGGGGCTTGCCAGCGGAGGTCATGTGTCGGATTGGTCATCACGGATACCTAAACCTCACCCGTAGTAGGGGTCGACGTCGGCATCGACATCGTCGACGATCCTGGGTTCGATGACGCGTCCGGAGGACGACCTCATCCGATCGACCACGGTCAGGGACTCGTCGAAGTCATTCCAGGCCAACGACCAGCCGTCGAGGGAGTAGTCATGCTTCTCCAGGCCGGCCATGTAGGCGGACTGGACCAGTTCCTGCAGGTAGGCACCGGTGTAGCCCTCGGTGCGCTTGGTGATTCGGTCGGCGATGCTACCCGGTCTGCTGACCCCGACCGGTAGGTTGGCCAGGTATCGGACCAGGATCTCGCGACGCTGATCGGCGTCGGGGTAGTCGATGTCGAGTCGCATGTCGAAACGTCCGGGGCGATCCGTGAGGGCCCAGTCCAGCTTCTGCGGGTAGTTGGTGGTGGCCAGCGTGACCACGCCGTCGTTGGTCTCGACCCCCGACAGGCAGTTGAGGAACTCGCCCAGTGAGGGCGTGTCGTAGTCCAGACGATCGGCACCCCCGAGGGTGTCGATGTCCTCGAAGACCACCAGGGTGGGCGACAGGCGTCGCGCCAGCGAGTAGATCTCGTCGATGGCTCCGACCCGGTCGATGTGGTCGCGGGTGACGTAGATGACCGTGCAGGAGACCTGGCTGATGACCACCCGACAGGTCAGCGTCTTGCCGGTGCCGGGAGGCCCCACCAGGAGGACGCCACGGCTGGTCCGGAGCGAGGTGCCCTGGAAGCGATCCAGGTGCTCCAGGAATCCGATGATGTTGCGCTGGATGAGACCGCGCTTGCCCTCGCCGATGACGACGGTGTCCCAATCGCTATCGTTGATGCGGAGTTCGTTGAAACCCCCGTCGAAGCGGGCGTTCTTGAGGAGTCCGTGGCGATCGAAGTGGTGCTCGATCTCGGTCCACAGACGGTTGAAGTCGGTGCGCTGGTGGCAGTAGTGGAAGCGGACCTCCACGTCCCACTTGTCGTAGGGGTAGAAGGAGACGGCGATGCGCTCGTCGGAGGTGGCCTCGCGGGCGCGCAGGAACATGATGAGTCGGTGGGGCACCCGGAGGTCGTGGGAACCGAAGGACTCGTGGAGGTAGACCGGGGTGCTGCGGGCACCGCCGTGGCCGGAGTAGGACTCGACCTGATCGATCTCGAAGCGATCCTCCAGGACCGACATCATGGAGTGGGCCCACATCAGGTAGGAACGATCGTTGAAGTTGCGTTGCTTGGACTCCAGGTGCTGTTCGGGTTCCGGGTCGATCCAGTCGTGGATGCGCTGGAACATGGGATCTCGGTTATCGGAGTCCGTGATGTATTCGTAGACCCTTCGCAGGCTGGAACCGTCGACCGATACCTCGCCGATGGCGGGGACGCGGATGGTGACGTCGGGGATGTCGTCCATGCTATCGGACCGTCCCACCACCCATATCAAGGGAGGGGATTCACACCCAGATCCGCCGGGAATCGTCGAAGTCGGCGATCTCGTCGGGGGAGGCGTTTCCGACCAGGAAACGGGAGCGTCCGATGCCACCGGAGGCGGTGCGGAGCCAGGACCAGTAGTCGTCGTCGATGTCGTGTCCGGTCGGTGGTTCGGCCGGCGGGCGGGGATGCCGCGACCCTATGACCGAGCGGACCTGGGTCGTGAACCGGTCGAAGGCGGTGGAACGATCGGGAGCGTCGGGATCGGTCGCGTCGAAGGATGCGGAGGTCTGCAGACCGCCGTTGATGGTCTGGTGGGGTCCGAGACGGTGGAAGCCACCGACGGCCTCGATCTGGTGGAAGCGGAAGGTGGATGACCCACCGGGGGGACCCAGCATGCGGATCCAGCACTCGGTGTCCTCGGCCATCTGGAGTCCCACGTCGAAGCCATCGACCTCGGTGAAGCGATCGCGTCGGACCACGACCTGGCTGGTCATGGGCGGATGGCCCATCAGGAACCAGTATCCGTGTCCGAGATCCTGTCGCAGACGGGAGTGATCGAAGTTGGAGGCGATCTGCTCGCTGGTGTGGGACCAGCCGTTGGCGGAGGTGAGTTCGATGACGACCTTGGAGGCGGTCCAGGCCACGACCGTGTCGGGGTGGGCCGGTCCGGACAACTCCTCGGCGATCCAGGACAGGTTCTCGGGGAACCACCAGTCGTCGCCGTCGAGGAAGGCTATCCAGTCGGAGGAGCCGAGCCAGGAGGCCTGGTTGCGGGCTCCCGAGACGCCGGGGTGTGCCACGAAGTCCTGACGGACCGAATGGAAGCGGTCGTCGGACTCGACGAAGTGATCGATGACCCTGGAGAGCTGCCGTGCCGATTCCCATTCCGGGGGCGTGCCGTCGATGATCCAGCAGTTCCAGTCCTCGTGGGTCTGGCTACGGATCGAGGCGAGGCATTCCACCACGAGTTCTGGTTCCACCCGGTAGATCGGGACGATGACGTCGAAGGTTGTTCCCATGACCGGTCAGACCGGTGGGACCTACCTAAGCGTGTCGGCGACTACCGCGGATCGGATCGGGACGCCCTGGGGGCGCTGATCTGACTCACTGAGCGGACAGCAGGCTTCGCTTATACCAGTCCACGTTGCCGGGGTTGATGCTGATGCCCATCTCGAGGAGCTTGTTGGCGATCAGAGCATCTGGGCCGTCGTAGAGGGTGTATTTCACGAAGCACTGGAGCTGGCCAGCGTCGATGGTGCCCGCGGTGTAGGCGAACCCGGAGGCGTTGTAGTAGGTCGCGAGCACGTCGTAGACCTGGCCTGGGAGCACGTAGACGTCAGGGTAGAGGTTGAAGCTGGGCTGGAAGTCGATGCTTCGGGGGTAGGGCGAAGCGGTGCCGGGGATCCCGTCGTTGGGGATGTTGTCCGGGTCGAGGAAGTAGTCGGTGGTGTTGATCCGCACCTGCACGAAAGCACGACCGCCTGCGAGACCGTTTGCCTGGGTGAGGCCACGGTAGGTGGCTTCAGCACCGTTGTTGGCCTTCATGAAGGCGGAGGGGCTGATCGCGATGTCCTCGATGACCACGAACTCGGTCGCGGTGGTCTCGGCGGGCTTGGTGATGTTGTTACCGAAGCCGCCGACGAAGATCGAGAGACGACGACCTGCTTGGTCGGCGCCGGAGCCAGCGATGGCAGAGCCGCCGCCGTCAGTTCGAGAAGCATCCCATTCGTAAATCTGTGATCGCATTGCCATATCATTCATCTCCTGTTGTGTGTCTGGTCACCGAGCGGTGATCAGGCCTGCCCTCCGTTGACCGCCATGGCGGCTGCGGCGGCAGCCTTCTGCTGCTGCTCGATGAGACTGCGCTTATACCAGTCGACGTTGTTGGGGTTGATCGTCACACCGAGCTCGAGGAGCTTGTTGGCGATCAGGGCGTCGGGACCGTCGTAGAGCGTGTATTTGACGAAGCAGGCAACCACGGTGGTGGAGCCGGAGTCGTCGCTACCAGCGGTGTAGAGGATCTGGTAGACCTGACCTGGGAGCACGTAGACGTCTGGGTAGAGGTCGAACGACTTCAGGATGTTGTCGGTGCCTGCCACGGTGGAAGCGGATCCACGGGGGTAGGGGCTGGCCAGACCGGGGATACCGTCCTGGTTGGTGACGTCGGGGTTCTGGAAGTAGTCGGTGGTGTTGATTCGGATCTGCACGGCACCCTGTCGAACAGGAGTGGCTGCGATGTCCTCGATGACCACGAACTGGGTTGCGGTAGTCTCGGCTGGCTTGGTGATGTTGTTACCGTAGCCGCCGGTGAAGACGTCGATCTCGCGGTCCGTTGGGACGGCCACGGGAACGTCGGAGGTCGAACGACGGATGGAACTGTTTCCACCGGTCGCGAGGTTGGTCCATTCATACACTTGGGATCGCATTGCCATGTTAATCATCTCGTTTCTGCGTTGCAGGTGAGAAGCAGTGGACTTTTCGACTACTTAAACCCCCGACAAGGGGGTGGAGATCAGACCAGGTGTCGGTGCTCGGGGGGGCTGTCGGCACGATCCTCGGAAAGACGGACCTCGAGTTCGGAGATCCTGGCCGGGGCGGACTCGGGCAGATCGAGGCTGCAGGCCCTGGGTTCCAGGACCAGACGGTGATCGCAGGTGCCGAAACGATCGTCCATCCAGACGACGAGTCGACGGAGGGGAACGAAGACCGGTGAGGTCAGTCTACCGACGGACCTACGGAGACTCATGCTTTGGCACCCCGTGGGGAAGGGACGACGGATCGCCCATCAGAGAGCTCGCTCGACGGGCTTGGCAGCCACATCGACGACCTTGTCGACGAGACCGGCCACGTCGGAGACGACGGGAACGTTGAGTCCGCGGACCTGGGTCAGCACGACACCGGCTCCGATGGCGAGCGGGATCCAGCCGATCCACTGGCGGACGGCGAGGGGACCGAGTTGTCGGTCGAGGAGGGTGGTGTAGCCGGGGGCGTAGAAGGAAGCACCGATGAGGGCGAGGCTGCCACCGACGACGTATGGGTTAAGGACGATTCGGGTTAGGGTTCCGAGCATGTTCAATCATCTCCAGTCTTGATACCTAAAGTCTCCCTCACTGACCGATCACGGAGCCGAAGCCCTCTGCACCCGAGACGTGTCGGCTCAGGTGGCCAGTGTGGGAGGATTCCGCACCGAACCAGGCTTCGACGCCGTGTCCGGAGTTGCCAGCCGTGCTCATGGTGTGGCTGGGCATGATGTAGGTGCTGAGGACGTCGTGCATGCCGCCGACCTCAGGCGTGGGGGTTCCCTCGGTCATCTCCATGGACGGTTCGTCCTCGGCATACCAGACCGGGGGCTGGTAACTGGGGGTGGTGGGGTGGACCGATTCCACGAAGGGGTTGGCCTTGGCGAAGGGATCGAGCGATCGCACGCCCATGGTGTTGGCCTTGTGCTGGAACTCGACCATGTCGGTGTGGGGTCGGACCGCGTTGGTGGTGTCGGCCACCTCGGCTCCGAAGTTCTGGGTGACCCCGTGGCCCAGGGCGGGCATCTCCATGATGGAGTCCATGACGTCACCGGGAGCGTAGCGATCTACCATGTCCTGGTTCATGTTCTCGAAGGACCAGTCGGCGCTGACGTTGTCCTCGGCGGATCGGATGTCGGAGTAGGAGTGGGTGGCGGTCTGCTGACCGATGACCGATCCCATGCCCTGCTGGGGGAGGATCGACATGTCGGCCTCGGCGCCGGCGACGGCGGAGGCGGGGGAGAGCAACTTGCCGACGGATCCGAGGAACGGAACCGTCATGCCGGTGGTGGATTCGACCACGTTGGCGGCGTATCCGAGCACCTGGATGGCACCGGCCGTGAAGACCAGACCGCCAGCCATGGCGAGGGCCTCGGACTTGGGGCCCATGGTCACCTTGGATCGGTTGTAGACGTAGGCGCCGACACCGAGGAGGGTGCCGGTGCGGATGACGTTGCCGGCGGGAACCTTGTAGAAGGGGATCAGGGTCATACCGACGCCGAGGAGCGAAGCGACCGCGACGCCACCGGCGGAGTAGATCAGAGCGGGTTGAGTGATGTCCTCAACGTATTCGCCGGCCGTGTCCTGGATGTTCATCATGTATATCACCTAACCGAACGACTACCTAAAGTCTCACACGCTCCTGCTGTTGCGGAGTGCGCTGCGCGTCCCCACCTTGGTGGGGGGTGCGATGTGGACGCCGACGGGATCGCCGAGGGGCGTTCGGAGTGTGCCGACCTGTGCGTTGGAGATCGGCTTGGGGACCAGGGTGTCTCCCATGAAGGTGGCGTTGCGCTGGACGCCGACGCCACCGTGGAGCGGTGCCATCCGGAGTTCCATGGGTCCGGTGGAGCCGAAGGACTCGGCCGAGAACGGGCGGGCGCCGGCCATCTCGATGGTGTCGTCGCTGGGATCGGTGTCCATGGAGTAGCCTCCCTGGACCACGTTGACGGTGCCGGCCTCGACCTTGGCCATGACGGCGGCGGCGATCCGGGAACGGACCGGGGCGGGGATGGGGAGCGATGGGTCCTCGAGGGTGGTCAGGAAACGCTGGGCGGAACGGGTGCCCTCGCGGGTGATGACCGGGACCTCGGATACGACGTCCTGCTTGCCGGAGAGTCGTGCCCAGAATCCGGCCTTCTCGGTCTGGAGCCGGTAGAGGGTCCAGGAGTCGCCGGTGTGATCCAGTCGGTATCCGTCGAAGGATTCGGAGAAGGGTCCGGAGGTGGACGGTGGGCTCTTGGTCACCGGGGTGGGGGTCGCCCCGTAGGATTCGCCGGCTCGGGCCATGGGGTTGGTGCCCATGACCGCGACGGGCGTGCCCAGGATCGATTCGGCTGCCGAGACGGATTCGGTGTATGAGTTGAGCTGGTAGGTGCCACCGAAGTCGGACATGACGCCGTGCATGGCGTTCTCCATGTGGGAACGCTTCATGGTGTTCTGGATGGCGAGGTCGAGATCCATGTGATCACCTGTGCTGCTCCGCTACTTCAAGGTCCCCTCACCAGACGCGATGGCTCTGGACCGAACCGATCGGTGTGAACCGGCCACCGGATAGCGTGACGGGCGCGGGGAGGGTCTCGGATTCCAGGACGGTGCCGTCCCGGACCAGGATGGAGAAGTCGGCACTCTTGGACTTGGGGTTGCATAGGCTCCTGGCGGTGTCGTCGATGCCCATCCTGAAGTC
>Ga0213865_10001789_pt1 | contig 13818 bp, 12 predicted proteins | sample PICome_6_FD_160100 | JGI IMG/M metagenome (GOLD analysis project Ga0213865, IMG submission 160100) | Coastal seawater microbial communities near Pivers Island, North Carolina, United States - PICO282 | ecosystem: Environmental > Aquatic > Marine > Coastal | place: USA: North Carolina...
ATTAAAAATTTACCTAAAGAAGATTCTGACCTTTCAAAAGAAAAAAATAAATCAAAAAAAAACAATTTAAAAAAAAGAGTGGCTTTGGACTATCATCAAAATTATCACAAATTGGGAAAAAAAGTTGCCCTCTAGCAAAAAAGAATAGCGAAGAAATTAATTATAAAAATATAAAATTATTAAAAAAATACATTTCAGATTCGGCTAAAATTCTACCGACTAGAATAACAAATGTTTCACATGGAAAACAAAAAATTCTTGTCAGAGAGATAAAAAAAGCAAGAGCGTTAGCTCTATTACCTTACGTTGGAAACTGATTATGAAAGTAATTTTGCTTGAAAATATTAAAAAACTTGGGTCAATTGGACAGCAAGTAAATGTAAAAGATGGTTTTGGAAGAAATTTTTTATTAAAAAAAGGTAAAGCCTTATTGCCGACTAAAGAAAATATCGCTCACTTTGAAACAAAAAAAGCAGAAATAATAAAAAAAAATGAGATTGAAAAGAATAAAGCAATTGAAATTTCAAAAGAACTAAAATCGGTTAAAATTAATATACAAAAGGAGATAATGGAGAATGGAAATCTTTATGGCTCTGTTACAATCAAAGAAATATGCAGTGGAATTTTAAGTGCTTCTAAAATAGAAATTAAACCAGAGCAAATTGAGCTTGCCACAAATATTAAATCACAAGGCGAATATAAGTTTATAGTAAACTTGCATGCTGAAGTTCAATCTGAAGTTTTGCTAGAAGTTTCCCCTAAAGAATAATTGCTAACTTTTCCACACTGTAAAAAAATTTTTTTGAAATGAAAAATTTTTTAATGAGTATAGTGACTACTCATGAGCACAGAGATAATTAATTTAGAAATTGATAATAATCATTTACCCAAAAATATAGAAGCAGAACAAACAATTCTAGGTTCTATTTTAGAGAACAATGAACTTTTTGATGAAATTACCGATGAAATCAACGAAGATCATTTTCATGACGCAATACATCAAAAAATTTATAAAATCATTTCAAATTTAATATCAAAAGGATTGCTTGCAAACCCAATAACAATAAAAAATTTTTTTAATAACAATCAAGAGTTAATTGAGATTGGAGGTTTAGAATATCTTTTGAAATTAACAAAAGTTTCCACCACAAAAAATCAAATTAAACATTATTCAAAATTACTATCTGACCTTTATATTAGAAGACAACTTATTAAAATTAGCGAAGAAACGCTTGAAGAAAGCAAAAATAAAGAATTAGAAATATCTGGAACTAATATTTTAGAAAATACTGAAAGAAAACTTTTTAAAATTGCCGAGCGCGGCGAATTCCAAAGAAGTTTTGTAACATTTAAAGATGCCCTTAAAGAAACAATTGATATGGCAACCGCAGCATACAAAAATGACCAAGGAATAGTTGGTGTACCATCTGGTCTAACAGATCTTGATGACAGATTAGGTGGGCTTCATAAACAAGATCTAATAATAATCGCCGGTAGACCATCAATGGGTAAAACTGCTCTTGCAACAAATATTGCATTCAATGCAGCTGAAAATATTCAGAAAAAAGATAAAAAAACATCAGTAGCATTTTTTTCTTTAGAAATGTCATCAGAGCAACTCTCTACAAGAATTTTATCTGAACAATCTAGAATAAAATCAAATGACATAAGAAGAGGAAAAATTAATCAAGAAGATTTTGAAAAATTCATAGAAGCATCAAAAAATTTAGAAAATTTACCTCTACATATTGATGATACGCCAGCAATAACAATTTCTGCGCTTAGTAACCGTGCAAGAAGATTAAAAAGAAAACAGGGGTTAGACTTAATTGTAATTGATTATATCCAATTAATGAAATCATCAGGATATAAAAATGAGGGAAGAGTTTTGGAAATAGGTCAAATAACGCAAGGTTTAAAAGCTTTAGCTAAAGAATTAAATGTTCCAGTATTAGCTCTGTCGCAACTTTCAAGGCAAGTAGAACAAAGAGATGATAAAAAACCACAGTTAGCAGATCTAAGAGAGTCTGGATCAATTGAACAAGATGCTGATGTAGTGATGTTTGTATTTAGAGAACAGTATTATCTAGAAAAACAAGAGCCCAAATTAGGAACGGCAGAGCATGTAGAATGGCAAGAAAAAATGAATCAAGTACATAATCAAGCAGAAATTATTATTGGTAAACAAAGGCATGGACCTACAGGGCTAATCAAGCTTGAATTTGAGAGTGCATTTACTAAATTTAAAGATGCAAGTAATTAAAAAATAGTTACTTTTTTTCTAATTAAATATATATACCAATCATCATCCAGTATGAAATACTCAACTCCAACTTTAGATATAAACTTAAACGCGGTTAAGCAAAATTATTTAGCTATTAAAAAATTTTGTAATAAATCAGAAATATGCGGTACTGTTAAAGCTTCGAGTTATGGACTTGGTGGACATAATAAAATTGTAACAACCTTAAAAAATGCAGGATGTAAAAGATTTTTTGTTGCGAATATTAATGAAGGTATTTTTATAAGAAAAAAATTTAAATCAATAATAATTAATATTTTAAATGGGCTTAATCGAGGTGAAGAAAAGATTTTATATAAACACAATTTAAATCCAGTAATAAACACAATTTCACAATTAAAAAAATGGTTAATTTTTACAAAAAATAAAAGAAAAAATAAATTAGTTATTCATTTCGACACTGGTATGTGTCGTTTAGGAATACAAGAAAACCAAATTACAGAAGTGTTAGCGTTAAAAGATCAAATTAATAAATTTAAAGAAGTTATAATTATGAGCCATCTAGCTTGCGCAGGTGATAAAAAAAATAGTTTTAATGAAATACAAAGAAAAAAGTTCGAAAAAATAAAAAAAATTTTACCAGGTTATAAATATAGTTTAGCTGCGTCAGGTGGAATTTTTTTAGGTAAAAAATACCACTATAATTTAGTTCGTCCAGGTATAAATCTTTATGGAGGAAGTAAAAGTTTGAATAGTAAGATAAAACATGTTGTAAGTTTGAAAGCTCCGATTATTCAAATAAATAATTTAAAAAAAGGCGAAACTGCAGGATATTCAAGAACATTTAAAGCCAAAAGAAACTCTGTAACAGCAACTATTCCAATGGGATACGCAGATGGGATTGGTATAAGATTGTCAAATAAAGGTTACGTCCATTTTAAAAATAAAAAAATCCCTATGATTGGAAGAGTGTCAATGGATTTAATCATCTTAGATATAACTAAATTTAAAAATAAAATTAAAGTTGGAGATTTTGTAGAAGTATATAATGATAAATTTACAATTGATAATTTTGCAAACCTTACAGGTACAATTCCATATAGAATAATTACTTGTATTTCAAAAAGGTATTTAAGAAATTATAAAAATTAATGTTTGGAAAATTTTATAATAAAATTTTACAATATCCTTTCTATATTCTTTTAATTTTTTCTTCATTATTTATATTCTCGATCTATCAATCTAAAAATTTTGAATTAGATGCCTCTGCAGATACACTGTTAATCGATAATGATCCTGATTTAATTTTTTTAAGAAAGCTTAATAAAAAATATAAATCTGAAGAATTTTTTATTATTACCTACACACCTAACATCCAAAATAAAAAAGAAACAATTAAAGAATTAGAAAAATTAGTTACAGAAATAAATAATTTTAAATGGATAAGTAAAACTGTATCGATAATCAACGCTCCTTTGCTTCAATCTACAAATGAGCCTTTAATGGACAGAATAAAAAACTTAAAGTACATCACAAATGAAAATATTGACACTGATAAGGCTATAAAAGAATTAACCACAAGTCCTGTTTACAAAAATTTAATTATTAGTGAAGACTCGAAAACATTTGGTATTGTGGCCTTCCTTAAAGATAATAAACCTTATTTAAAAGCTATAGATACTAAGTCTAAATTATTGCTATCAAAAAAAATAAATAAACAAGAATTGGAATTGATTAACCAAAAATTAAAAAAACTACAAAAACAACATTCGAATAATATAAGTGAATATAATGTCTCTATAAAAAAACTTATAAGCAATTATCAATCTAATGCAGAAATTAGATTGAGCGGAATACCTATGATTGCTGATGACATGATCTCATTTATAAAAAATGATATCATTATTTTTGGTTTTGGAGTTTTTTTATTTATTATTTTTACCCTTTGGTATGTTTTTAAAAATATAAATTGGGTAATTTTTCCATTATTAAATTGTTTACTTGCAATTACATTAATGATTGGCTTTCTAAGTACGGTTGGATGGAAAGTAACTGTTATATCATCAAACTTTATTGCACTTATGTTAATTTTAACCATGTCGATGAATATTCATTATTTAGTAAGATACATGCAAGTTGATATAAGTAATTTTAATTCTGAAGAACTGATAGATCGAACTAACTTTAGAATTAAACAAACTTCTAGCTCAATATTTTTTCCTATTCTTTATGCTGTACTAACTACAATATGCGCATTTTTATCATTAGTATTTAGTGAAATAAAACCTGTTATAGATTTTGGTTGGATGATGACAATTGGATTACTTATATCTTTCATGACTACTTTTTTATTTCTTCCAGTTTTAATAAAAATCTTTAATCCTCCTATCTCAGAAAATTTAAAATCATCAGACTCTAAAATTGCAAATATTTTTCTAATTTTTTCAAATAAAAATAAATTTATCTATTTAACTTCGATATCTCTAATTATTATTTCATTCATAGGAATATCTAAACTTAAAGTTGAGAATAGTTTTATAAATTATTTTGATAAAGATACTGAAATTTACAAAGGCATGAAAAATATTGATGAAAAGCTTGGAGGCACAACTCCTTTGGAGATAATATTAAAATTTAAAACTAAAAAGTTAAATAATGATAATGATAGTTTTTTGGGATCAAACACAAATAAAGAGGATGATTTTCTTGGAGGACAAATATCACAAAGCGATAATTCAAAGTATTGGTTCACCAGAGACAAGATAGACAGGATAGTAAATATACACAACTATTTAGAAAGCCAACCTGAAATAGGAAAAGTTTTATCATTTTCATCAATATTAAGTATAGCTGAAAGCTTAAATAATAATAAAAAGCTTGGAAGTCTAGAAATGGGTGTGTTGTATGAAAAACTACCTGATAATATTAAAGAACAAATAATTAAGCCTTATATTTCAATTAAAGATAATGAAGCAAGAATTACCATGCGAATTAAAGATTCTCAAAAAGATCTTAGAAGAAAAGAATTAATAAATAGAATTGAAAATGACCTTCAAACAAAATTTAAAATAAATAGTGATGAATTTAAATTAGCAGGTATTTTGATTATTTTTAATAATTTATTACAGAGCTTATTCGACTCTCAAATTAAAACTTTGGGAATAGTTATGGCTGGAATTTTTGTAATGTTTTTAGTGTTATTCAGATCAATAAAGCTATCTATCATTGGCATAGTTCCAAATTTTATTGCAGCTACTTTTGTATTAGGTTTTATAGGTATTTTAAATATCCCTTTAGATATGATGACTATTACAATTGCAGCAATAACCATTGGAATTGCTGTTGATAATAGCATTCACTACATTTATAGATTTAAATTTGAAAAAGAAAACAATAATATTGAAGATAAGCAAATCACTAGTAACTGTCATCAATCTGTAGGTAAAGCGATTATTAGTACATCTTTTACAATTATATTTGGTTTTTCAATTTTAGTGTTGTCGAATTTTATTCCTACTATTTATTTTGGCCTATTCACTGGATTGGCAATGTTGACTGCATTATTTTTAGTTTTAACACTTTTGCCTAATTTGCTAAATAAATTTTATACAAATTAATGGACTCCTTTTTTGAAATTTTTGAAGGTATAGTAACACTTTTAGATGCAATATTAATAATATACATTTTATTTAATTTAATTTCAGGAATTAGAAATGGTTTTGTTGCCAGTTTAATATCTTTCTCAAAATGGATTATCGCATTATTAGCTGTTAAATTTTTACTACCAGTTCTTAGACCTTATCTAGATAATATAATTTCATCTGAACTTATGACTGATGTAATTTTAGGTAGTACAATATTCTTTATCACTTTATTTACTGTTTTATTAATAAACAAAGGTTTGAAAAAAACAATCAAATGGGCCGGATTAGGTTCTATAGATACATTTTTTGGTTTTATTTTTGGAATAGTAAAAGGATATATTTATTTTGTGTCTCTTTTTACTATTATAAATTTTTTACATCCAAATGATAGATGGCCAAATTATCTAAATAAAGGTTTAACTTTTGATTATGTTATATGGGGAAATGAGCTTATGATTGAAGCATTTCCAAATAGATACGAATATTTAGACAAAAGTAGAGAAAAGTTAGATAAAATTAAATAATTTATTACATGTATAAATGACATTTAATAAATTTTATTATACTAAGAATTTGTGGACGATAGATTAAAGGAAGAATGTGGAATATTTGGTGTGTATAATCACCCAGAAGCTTCTGCATTAGTAGCTCTTGGTTTGCATGCGCTTCAACATAGAGGACAGGAGGCCTGTGGAATAAATTCTTTTGATGGTAAAAATTTTTACTTAATAAAAAGGAGAGGTCTTGTCGGAGATAACTTTACAGATCCAAAAATAATAGAACAATTAAAAGGTCATACTGCAATTGGTCATAATAGATATTCTACTACTGGCGCGCCGCTAATCAGAAATATACAGCCTTTTTTTGCTGATCTTCATACCGGAGGTCTTGGAATTGCACATAACGGAAATTTAACTAATGCAATAAGTATAAGGGAGAAAATGGTTAAAGATGGAGCAATATTTCAATCAACTTCTGATACCGAAACTCTTGTTCAATTAATAGCAAAATCAAAAAGGTCAAAAACAATTGATAAAATTATTGATGCAGTTTTTCAAGTTCAAGGCGGTTATGCATTAACTATTATGACTAATAAAAAATTAGTCGGAATTAGAGATCCGTATGGTATTAGACCACTTGTATTAGGTAAATTAAAAGGCTCTTATATATTGTCCTCTGAAACTTGCGCTCTTGATATTATAGGCGCTGACTTTATAAGAGAAATAGATAATGGAGAAATTGTTGTAATTGATAAAAATGGCATTGAGAGTATCAAACCCTTCCCAAAAGTAAAACCTAGGCCATGTGTCTTTGAATATGTTTATTTCTCCAGACCAGACAGTATTGTTGGTGGTAAAGCTGTACATCAATATAGAAAAAAATTAGGTGAAGAACTTGCAAAAGAAATCAAGATAGAAGCAGATATTGTCTCGGCTGTACCTGACTCAGGTATACCAGCTGCTATTGGCTACTCTAATCAATCTAAAATTCAATATGATATGGGAATAATAAGAAATCATTATGTAGGTAGAACTTTTATTGAACCAACTCAACAAATTAGACAACTTGGAGTAAAACTAAAACATAATGCTAATAAAGAAATTATAAAAAATAAAAAGTTAATATTGGTTGACGACTCAATAGTTAGAGGAACTACATCCAAAAAAATTGTAGATATGTTGTACAGCGCTGGTGCTAAAGAAATACATCTTTGCATTTCAAGTCCTCCAATAAAACATCCAGACTATTATGGTATCGATACACCAAATACTAAAGATCTCATAGCGGCAAATCATTCAAATGAAGAAATACGAAAAATTATCGGCGTTGATACTCTTCAGTTTTTAAGTATAGATGGTCTATATAAGGCACTGGGTTATAATCAAAGAAATGAAGCCAATCCACAATTCACTGACCACTGTTTTACTGGAGATTACCCTGTTCAACCACTTGATCAGCTAAATCAATTTGAAAAAAACAACCAACTTTCACTTTTGAGCAATGTAAGGTTGTGATTAAATCTTATGAATAAGGATTCTTGTTATTAAGGTACTTTATCACTACTGTTTGATTATAAATCTTAAGTTCCAATAAAATTTGTTTAGTAAAGTAATTTTTATAATCTTTTCCTAAATATGTAAGCTTATTACCGAATGCTTTAAATATCATCGGCTTCGTATTTACGTGTTTTAAAAATTTTATTACAGGTCGACTTTTTTTTGAAAAATTAGGTTGTTTTTTTTGTAGGATTTTTCGTAATGCGTTATTAATCTCTTTGTTATCCCTTAATTGTAATGTTTGCGAATAAATATTAAGAATTTTTTTTAGTAAAAAATCTTTTTTTATATTTTTTTGTGCTGAAATAAAAATTGGTTTTAGCAGTATATTTGGATAATTTTTTTCAAAAAAGAATTTGAAATAAAGTTCTTTTTTTTTTAAATTCTCTTTTATTAAATCTGTCTTATTAATTATAACAATTACATTTTTTAGTTTATTTATTATCAATCTAAAAAGCTGCTTATCATTTTTAGTAATATCATCACTCCCATCTAATATAAAAAATATTAAGTCTGAAATATTAAGCTGGTTTAAGGTTTCTTTTGTGATAATTTTTTGATTATTATCATTTGATTTAGACTTTTTTTTTAATCCACCTAAATCAATTAAATTTAGCTTCACATTATTATAATTTTCAACTGCTGTCACAGGATATATCGTAGTCCCTGCTATTTCACTTACTTTAGAAATATTGTTACCTACCAGTTTATTAAAAAAGGTAGATTTCCCGACATTGGGTTTTCCAATGATAGATATATTTAATGCATCAGATGACATCAGTATTTTATTAAAGAATTTTGAGTCAATAACAATACAGAATTTTTCAAAATGACATAACTTTGAAAATTTTTTGATATTTTTGCGGCTTCTCTGTTGCTTAAGTCATTTAGATTTATCGATACCATAGTTCCATTCAAATCAAAAATATAAATTTTTTCTTTTCCGATTATAAAGTCTTTAAAATTACTTATTTTATTTTTTTTATACGAGGATAAAATATTTTGATTGAATAAAATTCTTCCAGTTTTTTTTTCTAAAATTACTATTCTATTATTTATAATAGTAGTTAAATAATTTTTGGTGGCAATAATATTATTATAAGTATCTAATCGCTTTGACCATTTAATAGCGCCTGATAAAGAATCTATTGCGTACATAAAACCATAGTTAGATGAAAAAAAAATAATACCAGTCTTATCAATTAATATTGGGCTCGACTGAAAAACAGCAGGTAAATCTTGAAAGTTACCAACCTCCAAAATTAGTGACCATAGTATTTTTCCATTCAATAAATCTAAACAATAAATTTCTCCATTATCATTTGTAAAATAAAGCTTATCTTTATGCGCAGCAATTTGATATGAGTTATTTTTTTTTAAAACTTTTGAAGCAGTTTCAAAACTCCAATTTATTTTACCATTTTTTTTGTTAAGTGAATAAATTTTACTATTACTATTGATTATAAATATTTGATTTTTATATATTTTGATTGATGACTTAAATGGAACTCCTAGCTCGCTAACCCATAATTTATCTAAATTTTTTAAATCATAGCTGTAGATATTACCCAAATTATCGGCAATAAACAAAGAATTTTTGTCAACGGCAATTTCAAACTTTAAATCATAGTTTTTATAAATTTTTCGATTATATATTTTTATCGAGTTTAATTTTTTTAAATTGGAATCGTAAATTACAATTCGAGAATTTTTATCTATACTTATAATTTTATCATTTATTGATACAATATTATGAAATTTTCCATTTATTGATTTTACCTTTTTTTCAATACTAATATTCGACGGTAGCACTAAATTTTGTGAATTTTGATACTTTTGGGTCCAGTTTTTATAGTATGCTCTATCATAAATTTTAAATGCTTGAATTTGATTTACATTTTTATGTATTAAATCATTTTTAGTTTTGTAATTAATTTCTTTTCCTTGTTTTAAAAAAGCATTTATATCTACTAGTTCTTCTTTATCCTTGCTGCATGATAAAATGAGAATTAAAAAAAAAAATAAAAAAATTCTCATTTAATTATTTATAAACTTGTTGAGCTTTTTTTGATTGATTATTTTTCATATAAAAATCAAAAAGTAATTTTTTTTTAATACTAATAAAAGTATCTTTTTTTTGATTAATTTTTATTAGATTTAAAATCTCAGCTTCATTCAAACTATTAAAAAGAAGTAAAGTTTTTTTTATTTTAATCAAATCAGCTAAATCTTGATTTTTGAACTTATCTTCTAATTCACTTATTATTTTTAATGCTAAATTATATTCTTTTTTTTGAATATAAATATCAATTAATTTATTTGCTGCAAGAGATGCTACAGTAGAATTTTTACTTAAAACTAGGTTATTTAAAATTTTAACAGACTCGACTGAATTTTCTCTAAACAACATTTCAGCTTTTAAATACTCAGCAATCAACTTCTCCTTTTTTTTTTCTTGAAAATAAATAATAGACTGAAAAAAAATTGGTATAAAAATCAAAATAATAAATATGGAAATTATTTTCTTTTTATTTCTATTATAGAAATTTGAAAATTTATCTTTAAAGAGTTCATCTTCAATTGCTATATCTATTTCTTTTTTCATACTTTAATAATAAACATTTTTTCTTAACGGAAAGATATTTTTCTTTACATCGCTAACATATTTTTTTATTGCTTTGCGAGCTTGCTTCTCAAAATTCATATATTTTTTTACAAATTTAGGAACTTTGCTATAAAAACCCAGCATATCTTCTAAAACTAATACCTGTCCATCACATTTTTTTGATGCACCAATGCCTATTATTGGTACTGAACTTTTTTTAATTACTTCATTAGCTAAATCTACTTTTACCGCCTCTAGTACTATTGCGAAAACTCCTAAATTTTGTATTGATATTAAATCTTTTAAAATTTTATTCTTTTCATTATTTTTTTTTCCTTTTACTCGGTAATCTTTTTTATTCACTACCCTTTGTGGCATTAAACCAATATGACCCATCACATTAATTTTATTTTTAATTATATGTTTGATAATATTTTGAATATTTTGCCCGCCTTCTAATTTTACTGCATCGGCTCCAGTTTCTTTAATAATTTTTTTGGCATTCTTTATTGCTAATGCTTTTGTTTTATAAGAGTTATAAGGCATATCAACTACCATAATAGATTTTTTAATACCCTTTCTAACAGATTTGGCGTGCCTTATGATATCATCCATTTTTACTGATCTAGTAGATGAATATCCATAATACGCCATACCCAAAGAGTCTCCAACTAATATTAAATCGCAATAACCGTCAATTAACTCTGCAGAGAATTTATTATAAGCTGTTAGACATGCTATAGGTTTATTTTTAAATTTAATTTTTCTCATTTTTATTCCCATTCAATAGTTCCAGGAGGTTTTGAGGTTATATCGTACACTACTCTGTTTATTCCATTTACTTCATTTACTATTTTATTAGAAATTTCTGACAGATCTTTATTTTTAAAATTATAATAATTTGCTGTCATGCCATCTTGAGAAGTTACTGCTCTAAGCGCACAAATATAATCATAAGTCCTGCTATCACCCATAACCCCAACAGTTTTAATTGGTATCAAAACTGCAAAAGCTTGCCAAATATGGTCGTAAATTTTTCTTCTTTTAAGTTCATCAATAAAAATTTTATCTGCATCTTGTAAAATTTTTATTTTAATATGATTAATTTTACCAGGTATTCTTATTGCAAGCCCAGGACCAGGAAAGGGATGTCTATTGATTAGAAATTTATTCACCTTTAATGACTTACCAATTTTTCTCACCTCGTCTTTAAACATTTCATTAAAAGGTTCAATCAATTTTAGTTTCATTTTTTTTGGAAGACCACCTACATTATGATGAGATTTAATTATTGATGTTGGGCTGCCAGAAAAACTTTTACTTTCTATTAAATCTGGATACAAAGTTCCTTGTGCTAAAAACTTGATATTTCTATTTCGTTTTGTAAAATTTTCAAAAATTTTAATAAATGTATTACCGATAATTTTTCTTTTTTTTTCAGGGTCATGAACATTTTTTAATTTATTTAAAAAAATTTTTTTAGCATCGATTTTATGGAAAATTTTATTAAATTTTTTACCAAAAATTTTATTTATCTCTTTTGTTTCTCCCAAGCGCATTAGTCCAGTATCAACATAAACACAAATAAGATTTTTTTTCATAGCTTTTAAAAGTAAGTGGGCAAGAACACTGCTGTCTACACCTCCAGATAAAGCGCATAAAATTTTTTCATTCTTTTTTACAGATAATTTTATAGATTTGATCATTCTTTGAATTTTATACTTATCAGTCCATTCTTTTTTTACTTTGCAAATATTAAATAAAAAATTTGAAAAAATAATCTTTCCATTTCTTGTGTGAAAAACTTCAGGATGAAATTGGGTAGAATATATGTTCTTTGAATTATGCTCTAAAATTGCAAATTTGGAGTTTGAACTACTTGCGACTACGTTAAAATTTTTTGGTTTGCTCTTTACTGAGTCAGAATGACTCATCCAAACTATATTTTTTTTATTTTTAAAAAAACCAGATGTTAATTTAGATTTTTTTTTCTCAATTAATTCGGCACTTCCGAATTCTTTTTTTTTGGAATATTTTGTTTTTCCTCCAAATAAATTTGAAATTAATTGATGACCATAACATATTCCAAGAACTGGTATATCTGAGCTTATTAATTTTTTATTAATGGATGGAGCAGATTTGTGCAATGTTGATTTGGGTCCACCAGATAAAACTATTCCTTTTACATTGCTGTCGATGGTTTGATTTTTATTAAATAATTTATAATTAATTAATTCACAGTAAACCCCAAGTTCTCTAATTTGTCTTGCTATCAGTTGAGTAACTTGAGATCCAAAATCAACAATAATTATTTTTTGAACATTATTTTTGCTCATCAATTTTTAGATTTTTTAATTAAATTGCTTAATTCTATTTTTTTATCACACAATTTTTTGCAAGATTTTTTAAAAATTTCAAATTTTCTTTTTGCTAAATCGTAATCTCCATCGGTCAATTTTTTAGATACTAACATATATAAAGCATCTTCATTTTTTGGCTCCAAAAGTAAGGTTGTATTTAGATTTTTTTCATATTCATCATTTATTTTTTTAATTTTATAAATCTTGGATAAATATAAATAACTTTTAAAATCTTTAGGATTTCTAACTATATTTTTTTCAAAATTAATTTTAGATTCATCATATTTTCCTTTTTCAAAATCTTTTTTACCCTGATCGAAGAATCTTGAATTTTCTTTAGAATTAGCATCAATATTATTATCAAAAAAAAATAATATGAATAAAATAATAATTTTTTTACTCATTGACAGGATAATTGGGTGATTGTTTGGTAATTTGAACATCGTGAACATGCCCTTCTTTAATTCCTGAATTTGATATTTCAACAAATTTAGCATTTTTTTTAAATTCATTAATATTTTTTGCTCCAAGGTATCCCATTGATGATTTTAATCCACCGGTAAGCTGATCTATAATATTTTTTACCGGACCTCTGTAAGGTACTCGACCTTCTATGCCCTCTGGAACAAGTTTTAATTGATCTTTTACATCTTGTTGAAAATATCTATCTGCTGAGCCTCTTGACATTGCAGCAATAGAGCCCATACCTCTATAAGATTTATATGATCTACCTTGATAAAAAAATATTTCTCCAGGAGTTTCATCCGTACCAGCCAGTAATGACCCTATCATGACGGCATCAGCTCCAGCTCCAATAGCTTTAGCAATATCACCTGAATATCTTATTCCACCATCTGCAATTACTTTTACATCTTTAAATTTTTTTAAGGCTTTTTTAACATTTAAGATT
>Ga0213865_10001790_pt1 | contig 13816 bp, 13 predicted proteins | sample PICome_6_FD_160100 | JGI IMG/M metagenome (GOLD analysis project Ga0213865, IMG submission 160100) | Coastal seawater microbial communities near Pivers Island, North Carolina, United States - PICO282 | ecosystem: Environmental > Aquatic > Marine > Coastal | place: USA: North Carolina...
AAGTCAAAAGCAAGCTGCAAAGAACGAGCGACGAGATGCTACCTATGATTTTGGAACTAATCCATGTAGCGAGATCATCCTACGACCTTACCAATTCTGCAATCTATCAGAAGTTGTTGTCAGGGCATCCGATACGTTGTCAGACCTCAAACGAAAAGTTCGTGTTGCGACTATCCTTGGAACTCTACAGGCTACCCTGACTGACTTCCGTTACCTGCGTAAAGTATGGAAGAACAACACTGAGGAAGAAGCATTACTAGGAGTATCACTTACAGGAATCATGGATCATCCGACGTTGTCGGGAAGGAAGGACAAAGGTGTACTCAAAACATGGCTTACTGAGCTACGTGAAGAGGCTATCAGAACGAATAAATCATGGGCTGACCGACTGGCTATTAATACTAGTTGCGCTATCACCGCCGTTAAGCCTTCTGGTACTGTTAGTCAACTGGTGGATTCTGCTAGCGGTATCCATCCACGATACGCACAACAATACATCAGACGAGTACGAGCAGATGCAAGAGACCCACTGTGTGCAGTCCTTGAAGCCGCTGGAGTCCCCGTAGAGGACGATGTAATGTCACCCAGTACCAAGGTATTCAGCTTCCCTATAAAATCGCCTGACGGGGCTGTGGTGGCCTCTGAAATGGGAGCAATGGAACAACTTGAGCTATGGGAGATATATCAGGACTACTGGTGTGAACATAAGCCATCTATGACCTGCTACTACAGAGACGACGAGTTCTTAGAAGTAGGTCAGTGGTTGTACAACAAGTTCGATAAGATAAGCGGTGTTAGTTTTCTGCCTTATTCCGAACATACGTACCAACAAGCACCTTATGAACCCATAGACTTAGAGACCTATGAGAAGCTGAAGGAGGAATTCCCAGAGACGATTGATTGGAACATCTCTGAGAACTCTGACATGACGGAAGGGTCTCAGCAGTTAGCCTGTACTGGGAATAACTGTGAGTTGTAACACTGGGGCTTCGGCCCCTTTTTTATTTAAGTAGTTTATCAAACAGTCCCTTTTTCTTTTTAGGCTTACGACGCGCTGCTTTCGTAGGTGTACGTATACCATACTTTTCTTTTTTATCGTCTGTCAAATAACGATCTATTGCGATGCTTATAGATTTAACATCGTCTAAGGCTTTGTTTTCTTCTTTTGATAATTTACTTGTATCACCCTTAACAAGATAATACTTGTTCATAGCTTTTAAATATTTACTATGATGAGAATCTTCTTCAAAAGACTCTTTAAATTCTTTTAGCTTGTCCTTATTTAAGAGAGCCAACTTAATAGGACCACCACGCTCTGCTAACATATCATTAATGATAGGCATAGAGAGAATAGCACCTTTGTGAAAAAGCTCATGAGCAAATGTATCTGATTCGCTGTTTTGTTCAGCCAATCCTCTTTGCTCTAAAACATATTGAGGAGTAAAGTAAGCAACGTCTTCTTCTCCAGAGTAAGGACTAACTGTACCTGCGCCTCTAACCTGACTGCCCATTTTATCTCGCGTAACCTGATATTCTTGACCGGCTGGCATATAAGCACCTAAGATTAAACCGTCTCTAATTCTTGGAGGACGAGTAAAGGACCTGAACTCAGTATCTTGGTTGCTTAATCCCAAGCCCATCATAAAGCCCAGAGGCGATCCCGGTCTTCCCTGCTCAGGCAGCCTGTTTAGCATGTCAATAACAAACTCATTGCTAATAGCCTGTTCAGCTTGACCCCTAGCACGATTACCATATACAATTGTTGTGTTGTTATTTTTCATACTTAGTCTTCTAACACAGCAGCGGCTGTACCAATAGAGTTTTTAAGAGCAGGAACTTCCATGATATGCTTAAAAGCTTTTTTAGGCTCAAGAGTAATGAGATCAATACCCGCCTTACCGCCTTGCTCAATCAAACCACCAGCAGGTGCAATACTTAAAACAGCAAACTCAAAGGGGTTTTCTTTAAACTGACTAAAACGATACGGATCTAGCGGTGCTTTGTTAAGACTAAGAACAGATAAAGGTTGATCTACTACTGCTTTAAATAGAAGTTCTTCTCCAGTAATTTTGTCTTCTCCTCCTGAAAAAACAAAGTCACGAGCCTCATCAATAACAGCATAGCCTACTCCTGCACTGGCTATATACAAAGCCGCGTTAGATGCCGCTTGTCCTGTGTTGCCGTCTCTGAGATTGTCAAATACTTTTCTTCTTAATAGAGATCGTTGTACGATAGCGAATCCCATTAAGGTATACAAGGGACGAAGAGCAGGAGAATTAGCCCAACGTAAAGGGCGACCTGCAACAGAAATAAGCTGTTGTTGTCCTAGTCCTGCAAAGGCAAGGTCAGTCATTAGCCTTAGTTCTTTTTCTGACATAGCCTCTAAATTTTTACCATGCTTTCTAAAAGCATTAATAATAGTAAACCTATCTGCCTCAGAAAAATAATTACCCCACTTCTCGTTAAACTCCCCCTTTTTAGCTAAGTCATAACCGTTTTCAATAGCGCTGTTCATGACGGCTCGCTTACCCAAACCATCCATACTCTTAAATAAAGTAATCTTAAATCCTTTCTCTAAGCCACTAGCCAATGCTCTATTTGCTTTGTCTATACGAGAAGGATCACCAGCCATACTGTTTAGTTCGTCTACTAACTTACCAGCAAATTCACCCTGCGTTTGTCTGTTAATACCTGTTAACTCAGGATCAACAAAACTTCGTTGTCTCATATTAAAAGCACGATTAGCACCACGAATAGTAGCAGCAACTCCGTTAAGAAGAGGAGAGACAAATACATCGTGTAAGTTAAGTACCGCTGACTTAAAAGACAGCAACGTACCGCCATAGGTTAGTGTCGATAAAAGCTGTGCAACAGCAGGAGCATGTTGTTGAGAACCTATAACCAAATCCTCAATAACACGAGCACCTCTTGCAGCCACTTCTTCCGGTAAGTCTTCTGCAAGACGACGAGCAATAGCTTGAAAAGCTTCTTGGCCTGTAGGACTTTTAACACCAAGAGTACCTACGTCCATACGTTTAGCTATCTCATTTAAGAAGTCATTTTGATTTAGTAATTTAAAGTCAGTCAAAAACGGATTCTGATACAATTGAATCATGTCGTCATCAGCTACTTCTCTATTAGACAATGCTTTTCTAGACTGATCTTGTTGTATCTCTAGGTAGTTCTTACGCCCTCTATCTGCATAAGTACGATCTTTTTTACTTAAGGGCTGTGTCTGTACGTGTAGTCTTTCTGTCTGCACAGATACTTCTTCACCGATATTTAGGCGCTGTTCTTTAAATAACTGGCCTCTGAAGTTAAGATAGTTATTAACCGCTCTTAGCTCTTGACTATTAACACCAGCATCAGACAACCTCTTTAAGAACTGACCACGGTTATTTCCCTTTATACCACGAGCATAATCAAGCATGGCCTTAGCAGCTTCTTTGTTTGTTCTCCATAGTTTTATTACAGGAACCATAGGAAGAAGGAACTCATCATAAGCCCTATTCATCTTACCGCCAGAAGACTCTGCAGCAATTTTAACTAAACCTGCCGCTTGAGGGCTTACTTTGTAATGAAGAGCATCTTCCGCTGTATCAAGAGCTTCAGTAAAACGCCCTACATCTTTTTGTGCGGCTTGCCTACCCATCGTGAACGTAACACGCTTAGGAGCATCAGTCATTCGTCTTAATTCAGAAAAGTCTTCTGCTTTTTCTAACTGCTTACGTAAATTAAACTCAGTTTGCATCTGCTCTCTGGCTTTCATAAACGTAGTAAACTGATCGTCGATAGCTTCTTTGATGTCAGCTTTTTTGTCTACTTTACCGATGCCAGGAATGTCATAACCTTCCTTTGCATTACCAGTAGCACGAAGCCCTGCGTACTCATAACCTCCAGACACCCTTTTAACAGGACCACCACTACCGTCAGGCGTTAGTGCCCTTGCTTCTATCTGAGGTCTGTTATCATCAGTCATCTTCTTGATGTCGTCTGATATGCCTCTAGTAATAGCAGACTCTTCAGCGGCCTCTATCAAAGCCTTAGTACCTATTTGCTCTGCTGTCTTTGTCATACCAAGACCAGCAATATCTTTTACTGCAGACATGAACTTAGTAGGATCACGCGCAACCTGAACAGCACCGCTACCGCCTAATGTAGCTATAGTAGACAACAGTCTAGGACCGTACATAGCAGCAGTACGTTCTTCCATAAAAGGACGATCTAAATCAACGGCTGTTCCTGCCATCATTTCACGAAGAGAACGAACATCATCGCCTGTGAAGAATTCATAAGTAGCACGAACAGGAGAAGCCACAAAATCAAGAGTATCTACAACAGCACCGACACCTGCAGAAGACATCTCTTGTATACCTTCTGCTAAGTTCTCAAGTACAGTGTCTTCAGCCGCTTCTAATTTGTAAGCCGCTTCCGCTCTTTCTTGTTCTGCCTGTGCAAACTCTTCTTCTAACTGCTCACGTTCTGGAGCCGTTTCGTAAACCCTAAAAATATTTTTAAGATCTTCTTCAGTAGGAGGCTTATCTCCAGTTAAAGACAAAGTACGCCCAGTAGTAGGGTCTGTTACTTCATAAGTAGGCATTACTTAACTTCCTCTAACTTCTTTTACCGTATAACCGCCTATTTGTTTTGTTTCTTCTTCTTTTTCTTCTTCAGGTTCAGTAGCAGGTTCTTCAGGAGACTCACCTAACTCAGCATACCGCTGGTCAATTAACTCTTGAATTGCATTTTCTTTAGCCAATGCTGCTAGTCTGGTAGCTTCTGCAGTAATTTCTTCTTCAGTTGGATCACTAAAGAAACTTGTATCTAATGCATCTTTAGCTTCAGCCTCCATCGCCTGTATCTCTCTAAAGTTTGGACCCTTAGTCTTTTCTTTTTCCAGTCTACGTATGTCAGTTCTAATAACAGACTTTCTTGATACCTCACGACCTATCTCGTTTCTTACAGCAGTGTTTAACGACTCTAAAGCATCAATAGCAAGCTTCCGTTCGCCGGGGTCCCATGTTTCTCCCGCTTCGAAATTAGGCTCTTCAATATCATTTAACTCCGACAGAAACTGGTCTCTCAACTCGGGAGCAATATTTGAATCTTCAATTCTTTCTCTTAGTGTGCTAGTAGGTAGAGGTTCTTTTTTCATAGCGGCATTTTCTGCGGCTTTAGTTCTAGCATTTCCAAGCTGTAAGTTAAACAACTCGTCCCTTGCTTTATCCTCTCTCAACTCATTAATAACGTCACTAAAAGGACCTTTCCCGTGTTTTTCTTCAAACGCTTCTCTTTTATTTTCAGGAACAGCATAGTAAGCCTGTATAAAAGTTTGCTCTTGTCGTTGCCGCTCTTTGTCCTCTAAAGCCATCTGAGCCATTTCTCTTTGAAGTGTAGCGTCTTGTTCTTTTTGAGTTCGCCCTGCAATAGAAAGAGGATCTACACCTGCTTGAACAGCAACACGAGACATGATACCTTCTATTCTTTTCTTTTCTGTATCTGTTTTTGCTGCTTGCCTAGCCGCCTCAAGACCGTTAAGACTTGTTAATGCGCTTTGACGCATAGCTTCATTTTTAGCGGCTGTTGCTTGCATTAACTGTTGAGGAGTTTCTGCAATACTAGCCATATAATCGGCTCTTTCAACAGAACCCATGTCACGAAGCATACCCATTTGCCTTCTTTTTGCAGGAGCCTCACCTATTTGTTGAGCAGCAGTAAACAATCCCTCCATATAAGCAGGTTGTGTCGCAGCCTGTAAAAAACTTCTACCAAATCTAGCCATGATTAAAACCTCTTATCTGTTTCTAAAGTAGTCGATCAAATCTCTAACAGGATTAGAACCACTACCACTGCCGCTACCACCAAACAAACCAGCTAATAAACCAGTACCTGCCGCACCCATCAAGTTAGCTTGTCCTAGTCCTGACGCTAACAATGCATCAATACCAGAAGCAGTAGCTTCACCAAACAACCCTGTACCGTACAACTGAGCTTGCTGTGCTTGAGCCGCCGCAGTTTGTCCGGGAGACAGCGCTGCAAGCATTTGTTGCTGTGGTAGGTAACTACCCATGAGGTACTGTTGTCCTAGTGCTGCTTGTTGTGCTTGCTCTGCTTGAGCCTGTTGCATGGCACCCAGCATAGCCCTGTTACGTGCTTCTTCTTGAGCTTGGGCCAATGCAAACTGCTCAGGCGCACCGCCAAACTGTGCAGTACGTACACCTAAACGACCTTGTGCTGCTAGTCTTTCTTCTAATGCAAGACGTTGACGTTCCTCTTCAGGAGACATGGTAGTTCGCATTCTCTCGAAGATCTCAGCCTCACGATCCGCTGTAGGCATTGCCGCTTGTTGATAGAACTGACCTGCTCCACCAAACAGTTGGTCACGCATAGCCTGTTCTTCGGGAGAAACAGCCATTGTATACTGGCCTTCTGGACCAGCCATAAACTGTCCACCAGTAGCAGTAGTAACAGTGTACGGTCTAAATGCTGCTTGCTCTAACTGAGTCTGTGCAAGTTCTTGACCTAAGCCTAATCCTCGTTGACCGATATCACCTAATCTGCCATAAGCACTTGTAAGTAATCCAAGACCAGCAAGACCCTGTGCGCCGCCGTCACCTAAGAATCCAAGAAGAGCGTCAGTAAGAGTTCCAGAATCTCCTGTTTCTCCTGCTGACGCTGGTGCTCCCGGTTTAGAAGCCATAGCGGGACTTCCTAAAGTTTGGAAAATACCGCCTTGATTTTTCATTTGTCTTTGAAAATCCAAAGTAGGGTTTATACCCATTAGTCCATTGCTCATAATACTTTACCTATCAAAGCTAGTATATTAATTTCCTGTAAAGAAAGTTGAAATCCGTCTATATCTGACTCAAGACCTACAACAACACTGGTGCCTCCACCAGCGGCGTTAAGGCTTACTTGATTAGTTAACTGACCTGCCGTAAACTCTGACAACGGCACTGAATTAGGACCAAACTCATTCACTGCATAAAAAGCAGGGATTTGGCTGCCAGTTGTAAACTCTGTTGTTCTATAAACTGTATTAAAATCGTAGGCAAACTTCATAAATATTGTGGAGTTGTTTGCGCCTACTATTGTTGGTTTAATTTTCTTTAAAAACTTAACACGAGCAGCATCACCAAAAGTCAAACTAGGGCTGTAGTATCTAAAACGATACTTGTCGTTGTTATCTCTGTATCCCGTGTATTCGCTGATACCGTGCGTTGTTCCTATGTATACTTCACCGCTTTGTAGTCTTTTATAAGATTTAAAAATAGAACTAGGCCAACGAGTAACACGGTAAGACCCGTCTTCTAATGTACCTCTAGTGTCAAAACAATAGGTAGTTGTTTGTCCTGCAAATGTAATCAAATAAAAGTTTTCTTCTGGGCTATATAAAGATCTAAAACTTTCTGTTTCTGTTTGTAATAAAGCAACAATGTCTTTTGTAATTGTTTTTGACAAAGACGTTATAGGCATTGACTTTTCTTGAATGACACGTCTAAAACTACGCAGACCTGTATGTGACAAGAAGATAACATCTGTTCCTGTATACTGCACCGTGTCTCTGTCAACACAACCAATGCCATTAATAGTGTCAGCCAATGTCATTGTTGCTGGTGCTTCTGCTCCTTGGTATACAACAATACTATGACGACCAAAGATAATTAGTAGTCCGTTGTGCGCCGATAACGCTACAATTTCGTCGTAACCGTCAGGCCATACTTTATCTAAATTAATTGATCCACTAGTACCGCCAGCAAAATCATGACCTATAAGTAAATCAGACCAGTAAACAGTAGACTTATCCCCGTTAACGTCAGCCACCCAGAGACGACCGAAAGCAGACAATACTTCATTACCGTATATTGCAGAAGTAATACCAGCAGCACCAGATACTGTAGACAACAGCACAGCAGAAGCACCACCGTCATACACAACAGGTTGTTGATCTCTTTGAAAGAAGTATGCTTTATTATTAAAGTTAACTACTTTCCAGTTGTTATTATTAATAGCATAACCACCGGGAGTAATATCAGTTAAAGTAGTAGTTCCTTTAAATAGTTTGCTGTTACCCGCGCTTAAAATTTCTGTTGATCCAGAAGCACTTTCAAACTCATGAATAACAGTTATTGGATTAGAATCTAAAGGTGTAGTACTTGTTGTTATAACTTCAAATCCTTTACGTGCAGCAATACGTCCTCGCTTGTCAATTACAGCATTGTCTGCAATATCAGCAAAGGACGGGTCTTGAGCCAGCGGAGAGTCTTCAGTGTTAACACCTTTGAACGCCGGAGCTACAAGATTAATACTACGTAGTTCTTGAGCCATATTAGATAGTCCTAAAGATCATCTCTTCTGGGTGCTTTGCCGCATCAATAGCAATAGCGTCTGATAGGTACTTGTCAGCAATAGCAAAGTACTCAGCAGTAGAAGTACCGCCTGTCTCACCACGTTCACGAGCTAACAAAGCCACCGCAAGATGGATCACAGGCTGTGAAGGAACTAAAAGGTTATCATCATCATTTACTAATTCTGATTGACGCTTGACTAACTGAAACACTACTTGATAAGACGCATCAGGCATTGGATAAAGTTGTATTTGAGTATTGCCGTCGCTGTCTAGACCGTCAAAGGTGTAGTACTGAGGCTGTCCTGTAAGACCTCCTTTAGCGGCTATCAGTAGCGTTTTGTTAACGTACTTTTCGTTGTTAAACCAATCTTTTGTTTGATAGCCAAGCTCTATACGCGAAGTAGAATTAAACGCTGACATTACTTTTACATCGTCACCGCTATCGGTTAAAGAATACACATTATCGTCAGCAGTAACAAAAACTGTTGTATTGTCACGCAAGCCAGACCAATCAGCGGCTTGTTCAACCATTGTCTTAGCGTCGTTAATAAAGTCCCCAGCCATCTTGGAGTAAGTGTTTTGATTTACAGTAGTAACTTCTTCTTCACGTAAACGACGAAACACGTTGTTCATTATATTAAGATATGTCATGATAAGAACTCACTAAATAAACTACTTACAATAGGTGCTTGAGGAAGAATAGGTTTAGGTATAGCAACAGGCGTGTAACCTATAGATGCCATGTAAGGATTAAACCGAGGAGTAAGCATACCTGTAGACGCGACTCCACCGCCTCCTCCTGCACCTTCACCAGAAGACCCAACAGCAATAGGATCAAAAACAACGCGAAACGGATCTTGCTCTGACTGTCCTACAGGATCGTAACCAACGGAACCGCCTCCAAGTCCACCACCTCTAGGAGGTTCTTCACCGTCACCTCTGTCTTGTCCTCTACCAGTACCTGTACCTTCACCTTCAGCGCCTGTACCTTCACCTTCAGCGCCTTCGCCTTCCTCTCCTTCTTCTACTGGTGGAGGAAGATCAGGAAAGGGAATATAAATTGGCATATCAGGATCAACATCAACATCAGTGTCAATAGTACTGCGACCAATATCAATTTCTTCTTCTAGCTCTGTAGGAAGCTCTTCAGGAGGTCCTTCTAAATCTTGTTGCTCAAGCCATTCTTGATAACCACCTGCTTCTAGTATTTGTTGCGCTATTGCTCTAAGCTCTTCTACATCCGCAGAAGGATCAATACCACTTCTAACTGCTGCTACAGTTTCAGGATCAAGACCGCCAATAGTTCCTTGAGTGCCTGCCATTACCTGAGCAAGAATTTCAAAGATGCTTTCTACGTTACCTAACTCTGTCGGCTCTCCTCGTTGATCTGGTACATCAAGCTCCATAATATCTAAAGGAGTTCTACCCTCGAACTGACCTAAGTAGTTTGATAGCGCCCCTGCTCTAGCAGCATCCTGTAGCATAGAAATAGAAAAAGGATCAGCAATAGAGTACTGCCCAAACAAACCACCGCCACCTACATCACCTTCTTGGAAGGTTTCTTGCGCCTCTTGACCCATTTCTTCTGGAGTAGGTGTTTGGGTTATTTCTCTTAAAAGATCTTCTAACGTTGCCATCTTATTTTTTCCAGTTAGCCAGACCACGTAGGCCAAACGACGCCGCCACTGCTGCGCCTAAGAACGCTTTGTACCACTCAGGCATACCCTCAAGGACAGAAAAGCCCTGCATAACTACAGGCACTGCTGGTTCGTAAAACGCAAGAATACATGGAATAGAAAACAACAAGGTAAACCACTCGTCTTTCCATGATGAACCCGCGTTACCAGCCTGTATGTTTTCCCAGTTGCTGTCCTGCTTAATAATCTCTAGTTTTCGTTCATGCACTGCACGTTTTTCTTCGGCCTTACGTTCAAGAAAGCCTGTAGCAAGAGAAACAAGGGGGCCAAGCAACTGCTGGATCATTATCTAAACCCGTACATAACTAAACCGACCACAGCACTAACCAAAATCCACACGAAACGTTCAGCTACTTTTACTGACTGAGAGTTGTAACCAACAACAGACTTTAAGGTGTCAATGTCGTTTTCTTGCTCATCAAGACGATACTCAAGTCTATCAATCCTTGCACTACCTGCTACTAGTTTTTCGTCTACACGAGCAATCATAGACATAGCTTCTGCAAGCTTGTCTAGTTTAGTTTCAATTCTGTTAAGACGTACTGCTTGATCGTCCATGCGGACCCCTTAATACATATATGTCCAGCTAGAACGGTCTCGATGTTCAGTACCTAAACGTACCTTACATGTACCTGAACCAAAGTTACCTGTCTTAACACCAATCTTGTAAAGAACAAGTTCGGGTTCATAGCCGTATGTTTCTGTATCAGCAGTAAATGAATCAACATCAGTAAACGTAGTACCGTCTACTCCTGTTTGACGCTGCACTGTTACTTCTGTGCCACCAGCAATACCAGTAATAGACACGTTAAAGTATCCCTGTATTGCAATCTCATCGCTGAATGTGTTTTGAGCGGTAATGCTCTTTGTTACTTCGCCTGACATTAGAGTGTCTCCTGTTAATTAAGTGTTACCAAGGCATACCATCGGCAGACACAGGGTTCTTCTGCGCTTCGATGTTAGCTGTCAGTGCCGCTTCGGTATCTGACTGACTAACCTCTGCGTGTACCCAGCCCAATACAGTAGATTCTGTCAGGTCAGCGTAAGCAATAAAGTCAGCCGCATCAGCGTCAGGTGTAAAGCTACACGTGCCGTATGCAGAGGCAGTGTAGGTCACAGCGTCGTCGCCAGAGCCTACAGTTTCAGATTCAGTTACACGCCAGTGGGCCACTTGCACCCCTCCTGTCGCAATATCACGCTCAAGGTTAGCTATAGTCCATGTAGCCATTAGCTTTCTCCCAGTTAAATAGCGGCAATGATAAAGGCAAGCAGTTGATCGTAACGAACACCCATGCGTGAACGCTCCTCACCAGTTTCTTCATCAGTCCAAGTTGAGTTAATAAACATTCCATAACGTCCAGCGTCTAAGCCTTCAGCAGTAAACGCATCTTGTAGGTCTTGAGCAATGATGCCGAAGTGAATACGAGCTTCGTCGCCCTTTTCTTCTACAGCAGAAATCCAACGGAACTTACGCAACAATCCTTTAGCCGCAACTGCCACACGACGCTCTGCGTCTGATAGCTCTTCAATGTCCTGCTTTTCGTTACGGTCAGACGTTTGGATGGTGCCATTGGCGGCGTAAATGTCTTTGAAGCGTCCGCCTGAGTGTCCTAAATCTATAGCGTTATCGCTTGACGCCCCAGCAGAGGTTGCAGGGACAATCGAAGGCAAACTATCAAAGAAACGTAGGTTAGCTACGCCAGTGCCTATATACATATCACTAGAAGCGGTACCAATACTACCGACTGTTGTGTTGTCTTTGCGGAACTGCAAAATAGAGCCGTCGTTTGTTTGTCGATTGAAGTTTGCCACAGTATTAGAGTCGCGAGATGCGGCAAGAAAACCATCATTACGCGCTTCAATACCAGAAGTGGAAATACCTACAGAGGTTTTACCAACCAGCAAGTTTTGCGAGTCGTCGATGCGCATGGCTTCAGCATTATTTGTACCAAATCTAATAGGGTTAGCATCGGTAGTGTTAATAGCAAGACCGCTACCGTTATGAAAACCGTAAGACTTGTTTGCTATCCAAGCCTTGCCAGAACCACCTTGTTGAAAATTAAGTACAGACCCTCCACTATCGTTAAAATTATTTATTGAACCAGTTACGGTGATGCCTGTGGAGGTTGTGGCGAGTTTGGCTGAACCACCTCGTTTAATGGTTAGTTCGCCAGAGGCTACATCTATCTCGCCTCCTGTCCCAGTAGAAATTAAGCGTAAATCAAAATCGTCACTAAATGGACTTTTTAAATCAATAAACGCACCTGATGAACCGCCAAGTTCAATAGTGCCGTATCCTGATGAGTTTTCTATAGATAAAGTATTGTCGGCTGTTATTGTGCCATTTACATCAAGATTACCGCCAACAGTTAAGTCAGAATTGATATCAATGCCGCCCTCAAAGATAAGCTGGCCTTCGATAGTCACATTGTAGAATGTAGGGTTGCGGCCAAAGACGCCGCCTAAATGTTTGATAGTCATATCAGCCTCTTAGTTTTGCCATTACCATCTTAATGGCGACAGTAGTGGGGAGAATCGTTAAGTACCAAGGCCAGAATTTGTGGCCTAGCTCTTCCATGTCTTCACGCTCGACCCATGCCTTAGTCCAGTTATCAATGTACATATCGCCGTAGCGTAGTACAGCATGGCCTCCGCCGTTAGTGTCACAGCCACATAACTCAGCTTGGAAGGTAAACAGCATCCACCAGAACTTGAGCCATGATTCCTGACAGATAACGTAGTACAGGACAGAAAGCGAATAGTCCTCGCAGTCGCCCTGATACTGGCCCAGCTCATCTAGCTTTAACACGCGCCATGAGTCACGACCAAAGGCATCGTACTTGTAGCTGTATAGATTGTTGAAGTTAGTTAGGGTCATGTCGATATCTACTATAGCGGCTCAATCCAATATCCCGACGCAGGGTTATAAATGAGTACAATAATTGCATTGAGATTAGTCAGCGTCTTATCTACGCCACCATTCAAAAGTATTGGATTCGTAGCAGTTGCATTGTGCTTCAGCGTAACATCGCGCCCACTGGATGCTGTTCGCACATACCAGATATGAGTATTAGCTGGAGAGATGTCAGCTAAATCGTCTGTGCTTGCGGCACCTTCTGTGTCCACAGTTGACCACGACGATAGCGGCGTAGCTACACCAGAAGCAATAACAGCGTTTGGCGGAGAGTCTGGGCCAAGTAGTGCGTAAGCAGTCATCTTGGCGTTATCGGCTATATTTTCACCGATATATGAACCGCTTGAGCTTTGTCGGTTGTATCCGGGGAAGTAATGCGATTCGTTTAATGTTGCAAATCCACCAGTCCCCGGCTCTTCTGCGTATATATAACCGCTACCAATAGACCGAATGATTTGTCCGCCTGCGCCAGTGTTCGTGGTGTCTACAGTTGCGGAGTCTAAGTTTATGACGCCCGAGTCTCTCGCATACGCGCCATAGGTTCCATTGCCTGTAATGGTTGCCGCATTCGCTTGAATCAATCCGTCATACGTTACAAATAGTCCCGATGTTCCATTGTTTGTAACACTTGTTGAGTCAGCATAAATAGCGCCTTGAGACTCAGAAACAAGACCCGCCGCTGTGTTGGCAGTTATGGTCGCGCTAGATACGTCTATTGTTCCACCGTAGTTAATTAACGCACCATTACCCGTGGAGCCTGAGACGGTAGCGGACTTGGCTATGATCGTGCCGCCCATGTTGATATATAGGCCATCCGATCCAGTGTTGTAAATTTCTGACGATGTGAGATCCATC
>Ga0213865_10001794_pt1 | contig 13795 bp, 8 predicted proteins | sample PICome_6_FD_160100 | JGI IMG/M metagenome (GOLD analysis project Ga0213865, IMG submission 160100) | Coastal seawater microbial communities near Pivers Island, North Carolina, United States - PICO282 | ecosystem: Environmental > Aquatic > Marine > Coastal | place: USA: North Carolina | collected...
TGTAAGACTGGATACACTGGAAATGATTGTGCTAGTAAATTATGCCCTCAAGATTGTTCCGGAAACGGTACTTGCGATTCAAATGGTGTGTGTACTTGTAAGACTGGATACATTGGAAGTGATTGTGCTAGTAAATTATGCCCTCAAAATTGTTCCGGAAACGGTACTTGCGATTCAAAGACTGGTGTGTGTACTTGTAACACTGGATACAGCGGAAATGATTGTGCTTCTACCAATTATATGTTTCAAGGTCCGTGGATATCCCCCCCCGTTGCTGCAGAAGATGTTTATAAATTAAAAGATGATACATTAGTTGCTGGTGTGCTTGTAGTAAATGGTAACTTATACAAACTATCTGTAATAGGTAGTTCAGGTGATACTAATAATCTACAACAAAATAGTTCATATTTTATACAACCTTCAACCGTCATGACTAGTAAACCAACATTTAGTGATTATAGTAATATTACTAGCTTTTTATTAAGTAATTCAACTATTGATCCAAATATTATTAAAACCACACTTAAAGTTAATTCATGGAGCGATTATACTTCTAATCCAAGGGTTAATAGTGGTGCTAATGTATGGGAAGTAAATGTCGGTAGTTATGAAATTGTATGTAAAGATTCAGCTAAGCAACTCAATGATTGTTAAATATTATAAAATACTATATGAAATATTTCATATAGTATTTCATTTCATCTTGCTAATCAAATAATTATTTTATATTTATTTTAGTTTTCGTGTTTCATATTCAATTTTTGGATTATCCTATCTACATTACAAATTTCCATAGATCCATTTACTTTTACATTTTTACAAGTATCTATATTGGTTTCTCCGTATGCAAACTGGTATATTTTATCAGTAGCATTTCTGACTGTATAATCATGATTGATTTTAATATCTTCTGATAGTTTAACAATTTTCCGTTGCATATAACCCGAAGTTGCTGTTCCCATTGCTGTATCACAAATTCCTTCTCTACCAGACATAGCATGAAAATAAAACTGTCTAGGAGATAATCCATTCAAAAAACCATTAGAAATAAAACCTCTTGATTCGTATTCTTTTTTAACTGACAAACCTTGAAAAGGATAATGAGGTAGAGACCTTCTACCATTATTTAAAGATAATGGTACTCGTTTACCCTTCAAATTCTGCTGTCCTAAAAGACCTGTAATTTGTGTAATATTAAAATAATCACCTTTACTACCTGAATTTACAGTGCTTAAAAAATTGTTTTTTTCATGAAAAGATTCTTTAGCTATCCGTAGTCCAATGTCTTTCGCTTTATTTAATATAGCATTTATTCGTAACTCTCTAATTGTGTTGTGCTGAGTAGTTTTCTTAATTATTTCCGATTCCAAATAGCACTTTTCAATATTATCATTAATTTGCTGTTTTTTTGATTTGTCTGTAATCAAACAATCACCCAATCCAACAGAAAAACCATTTATCAATAAAAAATTATTTGTTATAAATTGTACACAATCTATAAAATAACTTGTATATTCTCGTCCATACTCTTTATGTAAAATTTTAATCAAAGAATTATGAGTAGATCCTAGCACATTTTTGTCTAGTGTACCTTCATATAAAACACCTCTCCAGATTTTTACGACAGGTTCATCTATGTCTTTATTGTTTTTATATTCGTATATAAAATCACGAGGTAAAAACATTGAAAACAAACCTTTTCCATTAAAACAATCATGTGTTTTTCCTTTTTCTTTAAGGATTGTGTTAATAAAATCAATCGAATCTAGAATCTCATGCGATGTCATCATTTCTTGACTTTTGGAATGTAGAGGAGATGAATAAAGCTTCATTGTTATGTTGAAAAATTGTGCCTTAGTAATCGATTGTATCTTTTGTGTCATTTTGTAAGAACCCAATAAAGAATCTTGTACGATTGCCATATTAGGTTTACCATTCTGAGAAGATATGATATTGTTTTTAACATTTGCTAGCATCCGTAGTTCTGTGTATGCTTCTGTTGTTTGTGGTACATGTATATTCATTTCATCACCATCAAAATCAGCATTGAAAGGTTTGGTAATAGCTAAATTCATTCTTAAAGTTTTAAATTTTTTAACTATTACTTGCATTGCCATCATAGATGCCTTATGTAGAGTTGGTTGTCTGTTTAGCAAAACATAATCACCGTCTTGTAGATGTCTTTCAACTATATCACCAATTGTAAGTTGATAATCTCTGTTAGTAGGTATAATATCTGTAATAAACTCGGGTCCTCTCTTAATTATATCGCCTTTTTTAAGACAATCTGTAGTGATTTCTTGACCGTCTCTGATAATAATATCTCCAAACTTAATCTTAGTACCTACTCGATATCTCTTGATATTGATTTTTTTCTTGCCATTGTTTTTCAAAACATAATTAACTTTTCCTGTATTTGTTAATTTTTGTAGTTTATCAAAATTAAATTTCGTAACTTTGACTGGCATAGTTAGTATTTTTGACATGAGTTCTGGAACTGCTAATTGATCCATTTTAAGTGTAGGGTCTGGACCAATTACAGTTCTTCCTGTTTGGTTACATCGTTTACCCATCATATTCATTCTTAATTGGCCTTGTTTACCTGTAAGTCGTTCCTTAATTCCTTTGATAGGTCTAGAATTTGTACTATGTTTAGCCTTTCCTCCGCTGTTGTTAAATGTAGTTAATATTCGAAATTGTAATATAGCTAATAGTTTTTGTTTTTTCGAATTATCTTCTACATCAAGTAGCTTGTTATTTACTTTAATTATTTCATTGTATTGTATCGTCAAATCGTCATCACATATTCTGCCATCAATTTTAACATAAGGTCTGGCACAACAAGGTAATACAGGAAGTACTTTAATTATGTAGTTTTTTGGATGACATATGTCTTTGTTTATACCCATTAACAACAAGTCTTCATCACATATGTTTGATAAGATAAAATCAATCTCTGGCACACTCAATGATATGTTGTTTTTTCTGGTTTTATACTCGTACTTTAATATTATTTTGATTTCTGTTGTATTAACTAGTTTAATTTCTGGTTTAATATTTTTACAATTATCGTGACAACAAAATACTGTTTTTTTACATTTTTCCACTATTTTATTGAATTTTCCGTTAAGGTCTAGTAAATCAAGTTGGTTTCTTGTTAAAATAAGTCTGTTACATTTAAAACAAATACAACTCAAAATTTTGATAACATCTTTGTAAAACAAAGGATGTAGAATCATTTCGTTTAATTCTATGTGACCAAAATGTCCTTGGCATATGTTGGAATTTTGATCACAAGTTTTACAATTATTGAAAAAATCATTTGTTCCCATTCGCAAATCATATACAGAACCATAACCACTTTTCTTTATATTATCAAGTTTACATACAGACATACTTAAGATTTCTTCTGATGAATACAAACCAAAAGTTATAGATTTAATGTTATAATTACTATTTGAAAACATTTTACTAATTTAATTATGTTTTGTTTTTAATTATCAAATTTAATTAAACAAGAAAATTAAATTTGATTAAACGAAAAAATAATTTACAAAAATAAATGTCATGCTTAAATTTAAAACTAAAAGATATTGAAGATATCTACACTCAAAGAGACTCTAAATTTATTAACATAATGACTACGGATTATGATAAATATAAACTACTAGTCACACAATTATACAACCATACACTTAATAACATAAACAAAGACTACAACATTGTTAAAAAAGAATTTACATTACAATATGGGAAGTTATCAAGACAAAATGGTTTGTCTGTAAAAAAACCCTATCTTGTTTATGTTTATAGACGAATGCTAATACAAAACGAAATAGAAAATAATGAGTTATTCTGGACTCTTATTCAGAAATGTCCTTCTAGAAACATATCTGGTATCAATAGTTTTGCAGTTTTGTTGAGTCCTCATCCTCATGGTCAGAAATTTAGCTGTAAACACGATTGTTTTTACTGTCCTGACGAATCAATTAAAAATGGAGCTGAATTCGATGTCGCACGAAGCTACTTGTTGAAAGAACCAGCCGTACAAAGAGGTCATAGAAACAACTGGGATCCGCAAAAACAAATAGTAGACAGACTAAACAGTTTAATGATGCAAGGACACGAGATAGACAAACTAGAAATCATAATCGAAGGAGGAACATACACTGAATTTCCCAAACAATATTTGATAGAATTCAACAGAGATTTGTTTTATAGTGCCAACACATACTTCGATAGTTTGTACGATAAAAGACCAAAAAAACCACTAAAAGATGAAATAAACTACAATATTCACTATTCAAAAGTAAAGATAATCGGTATATGTATTGAAACTAGACCAGACACTATCAACAAAGAATGGATACATTTTTTTAGAATTATTGGAGTAACAAGAGTTCAACTAGGAGTTCAACACACTGACAATAATTTACTCAACAAAATTAACAGAGGTCATACATTTGGTGATTCTTGTCATGCAGTTAAAATATTGAAAAATAATTGCTTTAAAGTTGATATTCACTTAATGCCTGATTTACCTGATTCTTCTCCAGAAAAAGACAAAAAGATGTTTGATATCATATTTAAAACATCATTGATTTCACCAGATGCGGTGAAAATTTATCCGTGTGAGGTAACACCATATACACGGATCGAAAAATGGTACAAACAAGGCAAGTTTATGCCATATTCAGAACAACACCCTGAAAAATTAGTAGATGTTGTTAAGTATGCATTAGAGACTTGTCCTTATTGGATTAGAATTGCCAGAGTTGTGAGAGATATACCTATCAATTACATAACCGCAGGTAATCGGTACTCTAATTTACGGCAAATGTTGACAGATAAGTTAGAATTAGAAGGAAAGTATTGTAAAGATTTGAGAACAAGAGAGATTGGAAGGAATCTACAATATTCTAATAAATATTCGTTTTATAAAATTAGAAGATATAGAGACAATTTTGGTATCGACTATTTTATATCTTTGGAAAGTTGGGATAGCAGAGCTTTGTTTGGATTTATTAGGTTACGAATTCCAACAACACACAAAACGACTTATTACAATACCCTTAAAAATAAGGGTCTCATTAGGGAATTACATGTGTATAATAGGTTAGTTCCTGTTGGACATAACAAACAAAACTCATCGCAACATGTTGGAATTGGCAAAACACTTGTAAAGATAGCAGAGTATGTATCATATTTTCATAAGATGAATGGTGTTGCTATAATAAGTGGTGAAGGAGTAAGAATGTATTATAGAAAACTAGGTTATAAAACTATGTCTACATTTGAGGTAAAAATGTTTAAAACTAATATAACATTTTTTTTAAACATATTTTTTTTGGTATTCTTGGTATTTTTAGTTGTGAATTTGTATTAAAATTCAATAATTTAAAATAAAATTGATTTTTGAAAAAATAAATATTGAAAATTGACTATGTCTACCCATCAGTCACCCCAGGTTGATCGCACCTTAAGCGATATGTCCGCAGACACACAGTCTGTAGCTGTTCCCGTGGAACAACAAATGTTTCAAGAAAATGTAATTAATAAATTAATTATAAATGTTAAAAAAACATTCATAATTAAAAATATTATTGTCAATACTTTATTATATAATACAGACACACAGGGTTCATGGGGTATTGGTCAAATTAAGTTATCAAAAGATGATCATTCATTTGAAGATATACTTAATAGAGCTATTGAGGAGAGAGCACATGTTATTGTTGAACCATCTAGGGGGAAATATTGGTATATTAAAGGATTTAATAATACTAAAACAACTTGTGAAATACAAAAACATTTAGATGAAATGACAAATGTAAATTATAAGAACAAAAGTAAAACATTATTAATTACTTATAATTGTATAGCAGAATCAAAAAATGATTCTGATAGTGATGTAACAGAATCAAAAAATGATTCTGATAGTGATGTAACAGAATCAAAAAATGATTCTGATAGTAATGTAACAGAATCAAAAAATGATTCTGATAGTGATGTAACAGAATCAAAAAATGATTCTGAATATACAACTCAGAATAATCTGTATATTACTCCTATTAGTAAAAAAGATAACAAAAAACATAAACCTAATAGAGATTATAAAGAACAATTAGAAAATATAAATAAAGGAAAGTTTGTTTATTGGGATGGTCCTAGTTCTAAAACCAAAACTAAATGTAAAAGTGGTGATTATTTTATGTTTTGGTTTTATAAGGAAAAAGTAACAATACACAAAATCATAAATGTTTATGATCCAAAATATCGTCTTCCTTCATGGAGTGATAATGTTGGTCATAGTGATAGAAATGTTGTTGAATTATCTAGTCATTTTGAAACTATTTCATGGGATGATTATATTCAACAATTTGATGGTTACAAAAGATGTATGGGTACTTGTAAAGTACGTGATGAAAGATCACAAAAAATTATTAATTTTTTAACACAAGAATTTTAATATAATTATAATTATAATATATTTAGTTAGCATAAAAAAAACCCTCTTTAAAGAGGGTTTTTTTTATGCTAAAATTACAACAATAAAATTAATTTTTAACACAAAAACATAGAAAATTTGACAATGTCAACACATATGTCACACAAGGTTTCTCAAACCTCAATTGAGATGTCTGCAGACACAGAGTTTGTTATTGAAATTCCCGTGGAACAAATGTATGAAAAAACTAAAGAAATTGTAATTAATGAAAAGTACCAACTTAAATTCCGACAAATTTTCACTAGTCCAACCCAAAATTGGATAAGTAAGTTACAACAACTTAATGAGTTTGTGATTGTAAATAAAAGAATGCCTTGTATTAAAACAGATAAAAGCACTCTTAGTGCTTGGGTGTTTATCCAAAACAAAAATTATGATAGTGATATTCAAAAGTGTAAATACATAATGAAGAATTTAGAAATAAAAAATTTGTGGGGAAAGTTTATTGAGGAATATCCATATTTGTTTATTAGTCTTTTCAATATAAAGAATCCTATAAAACAAAATCTTATTAATTTAATGGTTAAACAAGTATATTCAGACTTGATATATGGAAGAATTGCGGTTGATTTAAAACAATACAAACATTATGAAATCGAAATTTTTCTTAAAGATAATAAAAATAAGATACGAGAAGCGATGGAAGACATGTATTATGTATATAAACAAGATGGTGTGTTGAATGACTTGGTTAATCCATATCCGTATTTGATACTTGATTTTTTGTATGATTACATAGATTATGGTTGGTGGTAAATAAACAATAGTATAAAAGTGATTATATGTTTTTAAAATTATAGTATGATAGTTGTATAAAAACCCTCTTGATTAAAGAGGGTTTTTTTTATGCCAAAATTTAAAATAAAATTTAAAATAAAATTGAATTTCAAAAAAATAATTATTGAAATTTGACTATGTCTAGCCAACAGTCACCCCAGGTTTATCGCACCTCAAGCGATATGTCTGCAGAGACATACTCTGTATCAATGCCCTGTGAACAACAAATAGAAATTGTAAATAATTGTAATATAAAAGATTTAAGAAAAATTTGTAAGTTAAGGAAAATAAAAGGCTATTATAACTTGAAGAAACAATCACTTATTGATTTATTAATCGAGAATATTAAACAAGAAGATGAAGGCAACGAAGACGAAGACACAGAGTCTGTAGCTATTCCCGTGGAACAAAAAGAAACTCAAGAAAATGTAACTAATGAAGAAAATTTTTATTATAATCAAGATCACTATAATATCTCTAATAAAATTCAACTAAGAGATGTACTACAAGAACCTTATGAAAACATGATTCAAAAAATTAAGACCAATGACAACATAAAACTACTTTTTCAAGCATTTTGTGGTATGGGAAAATCTCGTGTTATGTATAAAACAATATTTGATACTAATTTTAATCTCAATGTGTTTGTGTTTCCTTCTCTAGGTTTAGTAGAACAATTTATGAACGACTATATTCGTGACACTAAATATGGTTTTGGTATAATAAATGATGCTGTTGATTATGGTTATGATATTTCTGTTATCTGTACTCTAGATGACAAAAATAATGAAAATACTACTACTGATCCATCAGAAATATCCAGAATACTTGACTCACCAAACAAAAAAATTATATGTATATCTTATCAGTCATTTCATGTTCTTAATTCTGTTCTTGAACAAAAAAATATGAAAATTGAACTTGCTATTTTTGACGAAGCTCATAATAGTATTGGTAAAGAAATACATAAAAATATCTATATTAATCCTCGTTATAATCATGGTATATTTTTTACTGCTACTCCTAAAAATAATAAAAATGTTACTATGTTTAATCGTGATTGTCAAGAAGAAAGTATGTGTGGTGAAAGAATTGCTAATATTACTTATCTTGATGGTTTGATTCATCATATTCTTAAAGATTTTGAAATTCGTGCCGGTATTATTAAGAATGGTGATGTTAATAAGAATACTATGAATATTTACAAATTGATTATCCGTAATAGTTTATTGAGTAAAAATACTCATGTTCTTACTTACCATTCCTATTCTAATTCTAAAAAACAACAAAAAGGAGAATTAGAGGATGAAGATGAAGCGGATGAAATTGAACAAATGGAAATAGATGAAATTCAAAATTCTATTAATTACAAGACCAATGTGAAGGATTTTGTAAATCAAAAATTATTTAGAAAAGCATTTGATGAAGTGTTGTGTGAACCTGATTTTATAAAATACAAGGGAATTTATAAAAAAGTTACTATGAAAGGTGTTGTTGCCAATACTGAAAACAGAGAAACCATTTTTAAACAATTCCAAAATTCTCCCGATAATGAGTTTTTTGTGCTTTCTAGTTGTCAAGTTATGAAGGAAGGTATTGATACCAAGAATGCGAATCACGTTGTCTTTGTTGATTCTAAGAATAGTATTTCCGCTATTATTCAAAATATTGGTCGTATGTTGAGAAAGAATGACCGAACCATCCGCCCTGCTACTCTTACTATTCCTTGTTTGATTGATTATGAGAAATATCGTAATATGGAAGGTGAACTAAGTCAAGATAACTACATTAGATCTGCTGTTACTAAGTTTGGTGATTATAATAATATTATGAATGTATTGACTGCTATTCAACAAGATGATGAGGAGTATTACCAAATGTGTTTAGACTATCCCAAAAAACATTTCAAAGACGAAATCAAACGAAATGTAGAATCAAATGGATTTAAATTTGATGAAGATAGCAAAACAACTGATATTTCCACACTTTGTGATATTCCAAAGATGGAGGAGGAGTCTAATGAAGAATATCTTAATAGAGTGGCGGTAGAAAAAGATGGTCTTGTGGAATTACACACAAATAATATGGGCGAAGATAATATTAAATATTTTGGTGAAGATTTTGATTTGCATATTGAGAGGGAGATTAAAGAGAGATTATATCATAATAATGAAGATAATACATTTTATAAAATTAATGAAAAAGAAGGTGATAATGAGGGTGATAATGAATGTGAAAACGAAGGTAAAAAGAAAAAGTCTAGTAGAACAAAGAGATATAATAAAAATATCCAGTTTACAGCGGATGATGAATTTATGGTTTTGTGGAATATAGATAATATGGATGAATTTAGTAAAAATATGAGTAATTGTGTGTTAGATTTTAAGTTGTCTGGGAGTTTATTAGAATTTAGATGGAATGAAAGATTTAATGAATACAATGATTTTATTAACAAAAATAAACGACATCCAAAAGAGATTCGAAAAACAAATAAAACAAGTGAGGAAGTTTATGAAAATAGTCTTGGTAGATGGGCAAGTACACAAAAAAGTAAATACAATAACAAAAAAAATAAATTATCAGTTGAAGAAATTCAAAAATTAGAAAGCATTGATGGATGGGTTTGGAAAGATGAAAATATTAAAACATTTGATGAAAAATTTAATGAATACAATAATTTTGTTAACAAAAATAAACGACATCCAAAAAAGATTAAAAAAACAAATAAAACAAGTGAGGAAGTTTATGAACATAGTCTTTATCAATGGACAAGCACACAAAAACATAAATACAATAACAAAAAAAATAAATTATCAGATGAAAAAATTCAAAAATTAGAAAGCATTGATGGATGGGTTTGGAAAGATGAAAATATTAAAACATTTGATGAAAGATTTAATGAATACAATGATTTTGTTAACAAAAATAAACGACATCCAAAAGAGATTCGAAAAACAAATAGAACAAATAGAACAAGTGAGGAAGTTGATGAAAATAGTCTTTATCAATGGGCACAAACACAAAAACACAAATACAATAACAAAAAAAATAAATTATCAGATGAAAAAATTCAAAAATTAGAAAGCATTGATGGATGGGTTTGGAAAGATGAAAATATTAAAACATTTGATGAAAGATTTAATGAATACAATAATTTTGTTAACAAAAATAAACGACATCCAAAACAGATTCAAAAAACAAATAAAACAAGTGAGGAAGTTTATGAACATAGTCTTTATATATGGACACAAACACAAAAAGGTATATACAATAACAAAAAAAATAAATTATCAGATGAAAAAATTCAAAAATTAGAAAGCATTGATGGATGGGTTTGGAAAGGTAGAAGTAAAACAACACAAAAAACTGAAAGGAAAATTAAAGAAGATGTAGAAGAAAAGGTTAATTATGATAATTTGAAAAAGTATACGATTCCCCAGTTAAAGAATATTTGTAAAAATTTAGACATTAAATTCAAGTCTAAGGACAATAAACAAACTCTTATTGACATAATTCAGTCCCATAATAATAGTATTTGTCAAGATGAAAGTGAAAGTGTGAATGAAAGTGAAAGTGTAAATGAAAGTGAAAGTGTGAATGAAAGTGATATTGACTATATAAATAGTGGTGTAAAAGAATCTAAGTGTGGTTCTACTAGTCCAGTTGGTTATGTTTCTGATTCTAATTCTGATTATCAAGAAGATACTAATGAGAGAAAAATGAAAAAAACAAAGAAAAATAATTGCCAACATTTGTGGAAAACTACTAGTGAGGATAATATATATTGTTATAAAGTATGTGAAAATTGTAATAGGAAAACTAGTACGAGTCGTGTAGCGAAGAAGTCTGGATATAATGAACCCAATCCTAAGAAAAAACTGGAAATTAATACTTGGTTGAAAAATTATAACAACTATAATCAAGGTGATGCGATTTATCTTGATGCAAAAGAAATGAAGACTTCCTCACACTTGATCGAAAATAATATGTTTGAAGTCGATAATTTAATTATTCCTGAGTATGATGAGGAAACATTTGAAATAAACAAAAATCATCCCGTATTTGGTCGTAGAGTTCAACCAGGTGATTTCTTGGAAACTTTAATGGAAAATAACTTGGAAAATTTATCATTAATATATGCGGATTTTGTGGGACATTATAGTAAAGTAGTGAAACCATTATTGGAGTACCTTGAAAAAAATAATGATAAAGTAAAAGTAGGAACGATACTAGGATTTACTTGGTCAAATAATGGTGTTGGTTCTAATAATATAAGAAGAAAGATTGATAGAGAGATTGGTAAATTTATTGATAGAAATAATTATGAAGAAATAGAGGAAGTTATTGATATGGGATATGGAGATAATGGACAAATGAATGTTATGTTTCTTAGAAAGTTGTAAGTAAATTTATGTTTATATATTGGTGTAAAATCATGTTTAATTATATAAATAAAAATTTTATATAATCATTATTAGTTATAAAACCCTCTTTAATCAAGAGGGTTTTTTTTATGCCAAAATTTATAATCAAATTTAGAATAAAATTAAATAATTTTAGACTATCCATGTTTAGTTAAGTAATGATTGAAGTATATACTGATGGTTCTTGTCGTAATAAGAAAGGAGGTTGGGGATATATAATTCTAGACAATGATTTTCAACTACAAGATTCTGGGAGTGAATCTAATACAACTAATAACAGAATGGAATTACTAGCAGTAATAAATGCGATTGAATTTCTTATAGATATGGAATACGATGAATGTACTTTGTATACTGATAGTATGTTGACTATGAATTGTGGTAAAAAATTATGGAAACGAAACAAAAATTTAGATATGTGGAAAAGATTTGATAGTTTGGTTTCTAACATAACGATTAACTGGGTTTGGGTCAAATCACACAACGGCAATCATTATAACGAAGCAGTAGATAAACTGGCATACGAACAAAGTAAATAGAATTATTACACCTTTGAATATTTAAAATAATTTGATTTAAATTAAGAATTATTTTATATATAAATTATGGAAAGAGATTTAGAATACGAAAATAATAATATTGCTTTTGATTTTCAATATACAGAAGAAAATGGTGGAGGAATTAAATGTAAAAATTATGAATTATGTAAAGCAGTTTTACCCAAATTATGGTTTGAATATATGGGTCGTTATTTATGTATGGAATGCCATATTATGTTTGGAACTTGGGGAGAAGGTGAAAATTCTCGTACAGGTAAAGGAATACTAGAAATAAGTGATAATTTAGAGTGTCCGATATGTCTAGAAATTAAACGTTCTATAATACAACCAAATTGTGAACATACATTATGTATTGAATGTTTCAAAAGATGTTATTATGGTGATAGTGATAATGAAAATGAACCGAAATTTCCTTATCCAAATGTTGAAGATGAATATTACGAAGACGAAAATAATCAAAAATGGAAAACAGATTATCCTCTGATAAAAATATATCACGAAGAGTGGGGTAAATGGAATGATGAAAAGAATCAAAAATATGAGGAGGAAACATATCTTCAACAATGTCCTTTATGTCGTCTATAATCTGTATTTTTGTCGAACAAAGATATTAAACACCAATAAACATAAAATTGTTTTATAAAAAAATCTATTTACTTAATGTAAGTAATAAATGTCAATTTTAAACAAACCATCTCGTAATAATGATCAAACAAAACCATACAATTTTTTAACGATAATTCATTATAAACTATCACCCGCACAACATTGGACTTTTAATAACAGATATTTAAATGATTATATATCTGAGTTTGCCTATTTTAAACCTAAACATAAACACGAACTTAAAAGTGTTATAGACACTTGGTATAAAGCAGATACACAACAAGAATATGATTTAAAACAACAAGTAATTCCATATAAATATCGTGATATTGGTAATTGGGATGTTAGTCTTATTACGGATATGTCTAGTTTGTTTTGGTTAAATATTTATTTTAATGAAGATATTAGTAGATGGGATGTGAGTCGTGTAACAAACATGGAATGTATGTTTCGTAATTGTGAAAATTTCAACCAGCCACTAAATAGTTGGAATGTGGGCGGTGTTAAATATATGAGAAGTATGTTTTGGTATGCTAAAAGTTTTAATCAAACATTAAAAGACTGGGATATTAGTTGTGTAAGAGACATGAGTTTTATGTTTGCAGGTACAATAAAATTTAACAAATTCCTTAATTGGAATATTAGTGATTCAACAGATACTACATGTATGTTTTGGAAAAATCAAAACCATCCAACAAATACCCCAAGTATATTTTGGAGAAATCAGAACTTATTAACAAATATCTCAAATAATTTTACGAAAAATCAAAACAAAAATAAAATTGTTTTTTGAAAAAAAAAAATATCATAAATTGACTATGTCTACCCATCAGTCACCCAAGGTTTCTCGCACCTCAAGCGAGACGAATGCTGGTCGTACCAGTGAAGAAAGCAAGGGAATTGAATGTAATATATGTTAT
>Ga0213865_10001795_pt1 | contig 13795 bp, 9 predicted proteins | sample PICome_6_FD_160100 | JGI IMG/M metagenome (GOLD analysis project Ga0213865, IMG submission 160100) | Coastal seawater microbial communities near Pivers Island, North Carolina, United States - PICO282 | ecosystem: Environmental > Aquatic > Marine > Coastal | place: USA: North Carolina | collected...
GACACCGACCCCTTCGGCCTCCAAGAACTTCCCGATAGAAAAAAAATTAAGCCAAATTGAAATAAATTATTTATATTCATAAGAAGCTACAAGGCTCAACTTAGGTAAAAGATCAAACGACTCTGACCCCTTGATTCTGTGCTTGTAAACTAATGCGGGTCCATATATGACCCCTTGATTCTAATTGCTTAAGTGTAGAGTTTTGGCACTGGCACTGGCGAATAGGCTAACTGATACAACAACAGGACTGAAAATATGAAGTGGATTGGCGGAGTTACTCTGACGCTTGTCGCGATTCTGGGCACTGGCTGGATTTTTCGGGCAGAGCTCGCGCTTTTCAGTGTTGCGCAGATGAGGTCAGCGGTGGTCGAGATCGGCCCAACCGTTGAGATCGAGTGGTCCACTGGCGCAGATAGCCAAGGCCGCGCGCCGGCGAACCGGCAACCCAACATCGTCCTTATTGTCGCCGACGACATGGGCTGGAACGATATCTCGATGAACGGTCCGAACTCCACCGCCCAGACACCCAATATCGACGCGCTGGCAGCAGAGGGAGTCACTTTCTCTCAGGGTTACGCCGCCCACGCGAGCTGCGCACCCTCCCGGGCCGCGCTTATGTCGGGCCGCTATGGGACTCGCTTCGGCTTCGAGTTCACCCCTACCCCACCAGGTTTCGAGCCAGTCACAGGCATGCTCAACGCTATGATGGACCGGCCGTTGCAACCGCCAGCGTTCACTAATCCGGAAACCGACAGCCTCGACAGCATTGAATTCGCTGGGTTGGGCATGCCCCCGTCAGAAATTACCTTGGCGGAACTACTGGCCGATCAGGGATATCACACCGCTCACATCGGCAAGTGGCACCTCGGCGAGGAAAACGGTATGGCCCCTCACGATCAGGGCTTTGCCGAGAGCCTGTTGATGGCCAGTGGTCTGTACGGACGACGGGATGATAAGGACATCATTCAGGCGAGGCAGGCATTCGATCCCATCGACCGCTTCCTGTGGGAGGTTACGGACTTCGCAGCGAGCTTCAATGGTGGCCCTTGGTTCGAACCTCCGAAATATCTGACCGACTACTACACGGATGAAGCGGTGAAGGTAATCGAAGCCAACAAGGATCGACCCTTATTTCTGTATCTGGCTCACTGGGCGCCACACACACCGTTACAGGCTTCACGCGAAGACTACGAAGCGCTATCGCACATTGAGCTCCATCGGGAACGGGTCTATGCTGCCATGATCCGCTCGCTGGACCGGGGTGTTGGTCAGGTGATGGAGGCGCTCAAAGCGAACGGCCTGGATGAAAATACCCTAGTGATCTTCACCTCGGACAATGGTGGCGCGGGTTACATTGGGTTGCCGAACGTGAATGCCCCCTATCGGGGCTGGAAATCCACCCTGTTCGAAGGCGGTATCCGAGTGCCGTTCCTGGCCCGTTGGCCAGCGGGATTAGCAGCCGGTGAAACCTACGACGCACCCGTTCACCATGTCGATATATATGCCACCGCTGCTGCCGCAGCAGGCGCTGATCTGCCTACTGATAGAATAATGGACGGCGTCGACCTGATACCTTATGTGACAGGAAGCACGCGCATGGACTCGCCCCATGAGTACCTTTTCTTCCGTGGCGGCGCTGCGCAGGCGGTAAGGGATAAGCGATGGAAGCTGGTGGTCAGTGCGCCACCCCAGTCAAGTCGTAACCAGTCACCTCGTAAGGAGTGGTTGTTCGATCTCTCCGCAGAGGGCGAGCGGGTCGATCTTCTGGCCGAGCATCCGGAAGTGGCAAGTCGCTTGAGAGGTGAACTCGAAGCCCATAACCAGGCGCAGGCCGAGCCGCTCTGGCCATGGATAACAACTAAAGCCACCAACATAGATCGGGACCTATCCCAGAAGGATCAACCGGAAGATGAATTCACCTACATGTCGAACTGACCCGTTACAGCTGCAGAATAAATTCTATCCCAGGGAGAGATAGCTATAAAAACTGATCTTGGGCGCTATTTTAGTCAGTAGACTGACGTTTTCATCATGCTGGGATCGGTGGTTCAAGCCTATCTGGGGCCACCACTTGAATCAATGAATCTGACCCCGCTTTTAATGTGGAAGTAGTTAATACTGTGTGGATTATACCAGTAGACTGGAGTGGGCCATTTTGGGTTATAAATGGTGGCGGGGAGTGGTAGTAACAGCCGTGGGACTGCCCTCCCGATTCCCTGCAAGCAGGTCTTTTATTTAGGAGGACTCCCCACCATTAGAAGAACGATAATGGTGAGAGAATCCACGGGAGTTACTACGCTCAGGCGAATATTATAGCCTATAAAAGGAAAATATTTTGCAAAAAAAATCATAAAGTTAAGATTTTTTTTGCTGACAAAGAAGCGTCTTGGGGTAAGTCATCATATATAACGAAATACCCCCCACAATGAACAGCAACACCTTCAACGCGGGCTGTTGCTCTAGGAGAAGCTCAGAGGGTTTTGTGTGGGAAAATTAGCTCTGCTGGGCACCCTTTAATGCATACCAGCCAATGTAAATATAGCAGAGCATAGGGACAAAGAAGCTCATCTGGATACCCACATTGTCTGCAGCAACTCCCTGAACTAAGGGGATCAGCGCACCGCCGATAATCGCCTGACAGACTAGACCTGAACCCTTACTAGTCAGCGGACCCAGACCCTTGACTGCAAGGGTGAAAATCGTTGGAAACATAATTGAGTTAAAGAAGCCCACTGCCAAAATCGACCACATAGCCACTGATCCGGTGCTATTGATACTGGTGAAGATCATAGCGATGGCAATCACTGCATTCAGCCAGAGATACTTGGTCGGCGCCACGTAGTTCATCGCCGCTGCACCCACTAGCCTACCAATCATGGCTGCCCCCCAGTAGTAGGCAACCATTTCGCCTGCGTCTTCATGACTTAGGCCGGCAATACTGCTCTCGGCGAAGTAGTTGACTAAAAAACTTCCAATGGAAACCTCAGCCCCAACATAGAGAAAAATAGCTAGGGCACCTAGTATTAACGGACGACGGTCCCAGACATTGTCATCAGTTTCAGCTTGCCCGCTCTCGACACTGGCAATCACCGGTAGTTGGATAAATTTAAAAATTAACGCAGCTGCCAACAGTATCACTGCCAACACGAGATAGGGGCCCTGGACAGCCGAGGCATCGGCAGTGGCTACTCCCAGTATTAGCGCGGCTCCAATAATTGGCCCTATAGTGGTACCCAAAGAATTGGCCGCCTGAGCTAAGTTAAGGCGACTTGCAGCGGTCTTTTCAGGCCCAAGAGCTGCCACATAGGGGTTAGCAGCCACCTGCAATATAGTGATACCACTGGCTAGGACAAATAACGCCAGTAGAAAAAGCGCATAGATATGCAGTTCTGCCGAGGGATAGAACAGCACGCAGCCAACAGCCATAGTGATCAATCCAAATACTATGCCATTCTGATAGCCTATACCGTCAATTAACTTGCCTGCAAAGGGCGAAATAATAAAGTACGCCAGAAAAAAACAGAACTGTACCAGCATAGCTTGGGTGTAATTTAAATCAAAGGACTCTTTGAGAAACGGAATTAAAATATCATTGAGGACGGTGATAAAGCCCCAGAAGAAAAACAGACAAGTCATCGCCAAAAAGGCAAATATTTGTGTCTGCTGTTGCCCACCGCTGACCACGGAGGTGGTGTCACCTTGAATTGAGCCTGCCATTTTACTCCCCTCCCACTACCTTAAATTATTCATTATTTTATTTACTATAGGAGGTTAGATTGCCTCTAGTAGTCATGCAACAGAGGCAATGGGATTTTGGTCGCAGTCTGGAGTTGTTTGGTCGAGTTTGAGGTCTTAGGCAAGAGACGTAATTAGTTATTCTGCTCTCACGGGCCTGAAACCATTGATTTCACTGGGGTGGTTGCAGTGACGCAAAGGCCGCTCTGGTGACATTTTCAAGCCTGTTATCACTATGCAAGATAATATTGTCTTCAATACGAATACCACCAAAGGGTATCCAATCTGTTATTTCCGACCAGTTAACACTATCTGCTAAATCCGAAGCTCGCAATCTATCCAACAGTGCAGGGATAAAATACACGCCTGGTTCAACCGTATGGATTTGATTCGCCTCCATTGGAGCACTGGCTCTTAAATTGGGGTAAGTCTTTGAGGCGGGAATGGGATCACCTTGAGGATTGGCAAGCTGACTGCCTTTATCGTGAACATTACAACCTAGGTGATGACCCAATCCATGGGGATAGAAGGTATTGATCACCCCCTCCTCAACAGCCTGCTCGGCAGAGTAGTTTAGTAGATTAAAATTAATCATTAGCTGCGCGATTTTATGCTGTGAGTGCACATGTAGCTCAACCGGGCACTGGCCAATTCCACCCAGTGCAACCAGCTCCTGTTGGAGGCCGTCCATTTGTTCTATCATGGCGGCAAAATTACTGCCTTGATCAAAGGCATAGGTTCGGGTGATATCCGACGCATAGCCATAACATGTCACCCCAGCGTCAATAAGCAGACTGCGCGGGCTGACCTTTTGATTGTCGAGTTGATGATGATGCAATACCGCGGCGTGCTCATTGATACCGGCGATAATGCTATAGGGCATTTCAGTTTCACTGCAATTGCAGGCGGCAAGATAGGCAGCTGCAACCTCCAGCTCTGAACCACCATCCCTAAAAGCCACCTCAGCCGCACGGTGGGCGGGTACAGCCATGAGATTGGCGTGGCGCACAGATGATTGCTCATACTGCGTTTTGAGGCGCCGCTGGAAATCGATTTGATTCAAAACCGCAGGTGGATTGAAACTGTGCGCAGGCAACTCCAGATCGTTGGTCTCATTGATCAATACCACTTTATCACCGACACCAAGAAGCTGTTTTTTAAGCTGCTGCAAATTTTGGTATTCGATAATCTCCAAGCACTGAGCAAAGTTTGCAGGAAGAGATTGTGGCGAACTGTGCCAGATATCTTCGACGGCTTTAAGGCAGAGTACAGGCTTGGCTTGAGCCCCGCTGACAATCAAGAAACAGTCAGCTCGCTTATCTAGCGGCACCCACTCTTTAAAGTAGGGATTGGCCTTAAACGGGTAAGCCATATCATCCTGAAATTGCAACTTGGCTGCCCCAGAACCAATCACTATTCGATCGTAGCCGGTAGCTTCAAGAATTGTCTGAAAGCGGATGTTTTTTTCGCTGCAGTGTTCAGCGTAGAGTGCCGCTGTTGGCAGACTGGAACTATTGGTATGCGCTATCAAGCCTGACCCTCGTCGAGAATACCGGCCTCAACATCATTGTAAATCTCTCTATTGAGCATGCCCTCACTATTGGCAATTACCGTGGTCACCATGGCATCACCCGTTACATTGGTGGCAGTTCGCAGCATATCCAAAAGCCGGTCAACGCCGATGATTAAGCCAATGCCTTCGACGGGCAATCCCACTTGGTTGAGCACCATAACCAGCATTACCAGGCCGGCGCCAGGCACTGCGGCAGTACCAATGGAGGCCAGTGTTGCGGTGAGAATTACCGTTAAGTAACCCTCTATACCCAAGCCTATATTGTAGGCCTGGGCGATAAACACAGTCGCTACTCCCTGCATAATTGCAGTGCCGTCCATATTGATAGTGGCACCCAAGGGCACTGTAAATGAGGCGACACTATTGTTGACACCCAAACGCTGTTCAACGGTGCGCAGGGTGACTGGCATAGTGGCCCCACTGGAAGCCGTACTAAAGGCCAATGCTAGCGCAGAGCGCATTTTAGTCAAAAAGATCCTTACACTTTGACCGGTCAGAGACTTTAGGATCAAGGAGTAGACACCAAGACTGTGCAATAGCAGTACAAACACTACAGTGAAAAAATATTTAGCCAAACTGAAAATCATGCCGAGGCCCATAGCGGCAAACAATTTGGCCAACAGACAGAAAACGCCGTAGGGAGCCAACTTCATCAGAATCATCACCATTTTCATAATCACGGCATTGAAGTCATCAAAAAAGCCTCTGATTCGCTGCCCTTTGTCGCCACTTTGGGATAGGGCAAAACCCAACAGCAGAGCAAATACGATGACCTGTAATATGCTGCCATTGGCCATAGATTGCACTGGATTGCTGGGAAAAATATTGATGATTGTGTCCTTGAATGGCGGCGCCTGCCTGGCGACAAACTCGCTGGTCATGGCCAGATCAATCCCCACACCAGGCTGGATAATTAATGCTAATGACATGGCCAGTGCAATGGCAATCGCAGTGGTGGTCATGTAGAGCCCGACAGTTTTGCCTGCCACCGCTCCCATGCGCGCATTGTTGCCCAGTGAGGAGACACCGCAGACCAGGGAGACAAATACTAGGGGGACTACCAGTAATTTGAGTGATCGCACAAAAATCTGGCCGACAGTGTCAAACAAACCATTGACCAAATACTGATCAAGCCAAGGCCCGATAGCGGGCATTAAAAGTGTGCTATTGGACAGAAAATTGATCAGCCCGCCTATCAACAGGCCCAATACCATAGCAATAGCGATGCGCTGGGTAAGATTCATAGTTTCTTCCTTGTTTGGTAAGCACTTATTATGCGTGCCCACCACTTTTTTTACCACCAGCTTGGGGCACTCGCAAGCGGAGACACAGCATAGGCATGATTTCCAAAATAGACACTCAGCCTTTGCTGCCTTGAAGTTAAGTTGTTATCTCAACAGATGCAACTACATGCCGAAAGCCTGTTAGGGCCTCAATAAGTCGATATTGGAAAAATTAACCCAAACTGAAGTGATCCTAAAGTGGTAACTGCTCGTATCTTGGGTTAGTCTGCTGAGGAAGCAATCAATGCGAAGCGAACACATACTATCTGTGGATAAGGAACCAGTGTCAAAATCTAAGGTGGCAGTTTTGTCGGGGACTAACAAACGCGACGACCAGTGGACGCTTTTGCTTGTAGAAGTGGGTACTAACCGAGACCGTAAAGCTTTTGCACAATTATTTAGACATTTTGCACCGCTTTTGAAAGGGTTTGCTCAGGCCAGTCGCCACGAAGGGTGGTTTCCAGGCATTGGTGAGGAGTTGGTTCAAGAAGTGATGATCAAGGTATGGCAAAAAGCCGCCGGCTTTGATCCGTCCAAAGCTTCTGCTACCACTTGGATATATACCGTAGCGCGCAACTGCCGTATCGACATGCTGCGCCGGAAATCCAACACTCAGCACCTGCCGCTGGAAAATGAAGATTTGTGGCAAGAGGCCGACGAGGAAACGCCGATGTCGGCACTGCGCCAAAGGCGCAATGAAGAACAAATTAAAACCTGTTTGAGTCAACTGCCAAAAGAGCAAGACGAGATTTTGAGAAAGGTTTATCTCGAGGGCAAGTCGCACACTGAAGCGTCCCAAGAGTTAGGTCTCCCGCTTGGCACTGTAAAGTCAAGAGTGAGATTGGCATTGCAAAAATTACAGGTGCTAGTTACATCTGACTACCGTGAAGAGATGAGTAATGAGTAATAAACAACACTGTCCGAGTCCTGAAATGCTGACGGAGTTTTCAGCGGGTACTTTAGAACCCGCGGCTTCTATCTGTGTATCTGCACACCTGCACTACTGTAGCCACTGCCGATCGGAATTGCTCAACCTCAATGAAGTTGGCGCGCAACTAATGACTCAAAGCAGTCCTGCTGACATCAACTCAGATGCCCTGCTTGATGATGTTATGAAGAAGATAGATGAACTACCTGAAGTCGAGGCCCCTCAGGTCAAACAAAGAGCAGTCTCGGATCTACCTCATGCAGTGGAAAAAATGATCAACACCGCTCCCAAACCGCCTGTATGGCGTCGACTTACCAAGTCGCTAGATATTCAGAGGCTTATCAGCGGTCAAAATAAATTTGAAGTTGCGTTACACAAAATTCACGCTGGCGGAAAAACGCCACAGCACAACCATCAGGGCATTGAGTACACCGTAGTCTTAAAGGGAAGTTTTTCCGATGAGAAATCTGTGTATTCGGAGGGTGACTTTATCGTTCGGAATCCCGGCGATATCCATCAGCCTATGGGTGCCAACAATGGCGAATGTATTTGCCTCTCCGCCCTTGAGGCTCCTATAAGATTGACCAATCCCCTGGGCTTTCTGCTCAAGCCGTGGCTGCGCATCAACCCCATGTGAAACCTTGTTCCCCTTAGCATCGTACCGATCTTTGCTGCCGCGCACTCATGCGCGGTTTTTTTTGGACGCGATTTTTTCCACCGAGTTGCTGGCTCGCTAGAGGCGAACCCTGACACCCCTGTCTGACATGTACCTTTTAGCTTCCGGTATGCTGTGCTCACCAAAATGAAAAATGCTGGCGGCCAACACTGCATCAGCACCGCCCTGAACCACACCATCTACCAGATGTTGCAAATTACCCACACCGCCAGAGGCGATGACTGGCACCGCTACAGCCGCGCTGATCAGCGCGGTCAAATCTAGATCAAAACCATTTTTGGTGCCATCTCGATCCATGCTGGTCAGTAGAATCTCACCGGCACCATAGGCGGTCATCTTCTCTGCCCAAGCGATTGCATCGATACCGGTTGGCTTGCGTCCTCCATGGGTAAAAATCTCCCAGCGCGGATTTTCTGAATGGTCAGTCTGCTTGGCATCCAGAGCAACTACGATGCATTGAGAGCCAAACCTCTCGGCTGCAGCTCTAACAAATTCGGGATTATAGATAGCCGCAGAGTTAATCGACACCTTGTCAGCACCTGCGTTGAGCAAATTGCGAATATCCTCTAATTCACGGACACCACCGCCGACCGTTAAGGGAATAAACACCTCACCGGCCATCCGCTCTACGGTGTGCAATGTGGTATCGCGATCTTCATGACTTGCAGTAATATCGAGAAAGGTAATTTCGTCAGCACCCTGCTCATTGTAGCGTCGGGCTACTTCAACTGGGTCACCGGCATCACGAATATCCACAAATTGCACACCTTTAACGACCCGACCTTTGTCTACATCCAAGCAGGGGATAATTCTCTTTGCCAGCCCTTTTGACTGCACTTCGCTCATTAACCTTCATCCATAAACATGTGACCTAGCTTGCCAGCCTTAGTTGACAGATAAGCGGCATTGTGGGGATTGCTATCGGTCTCTATCGGCACGCGATCGACCACATTGATACCCAGTTCTTTCAGCGCTTTTATTTTGCGCGGATTATTGGTCATCAGGCGCACACTACTGGCACCCAGATGTTGAAGCATAGGCGCGCAGATAGAATAGTCGCGCATATCGGCGCCAAAGCCCAGACGCTCATTAGCCTCAACCGTGTCCGCTCCCTGATCTTGGAGGTTGTAAGCGCGAATCTTATTGACCAGACCTATTCCTCGTCCTTCCTGACGCAGGTATAGAATAGCACCGCGACCCTTTTCGGCAATTGTGCGCATAGCTCGCTGTAGCTGTTCACCACAGTCACAGCGCAAGCTACCCAAGGCATCGCCTGTTAAGCATTCGGAATGGATTCGGATTAAAAGGGGATCATCTAGCGTGCAGTCACCCATGGTGATGGCGATATGCTCTTTGCCTTTAAAGGGGTCTTCAAACCCATGAATATCGAAGCGGCCCCAGCGGGTTGGCAGGATCGAGGATTCAATAAAACGTAGAACCAAGGGTTACTCCCAGAGCAATAGATATCAGTAGGCCATTGTAACCTCTAGCACGACTATCCCTATAGTGGTTTTTCAGGGATTTGTGATGTTACAGAGGGCTATAGAGCGAGAGCACTACAAAATAGCATAAAGAAAAGAGAGGAGAGTTTGTGATTTATATGGCGCTTAGTACAGCATACAGTGGTGGCTATGGGAAAAATGTGCAACGCCCTGCAGTTATGCCTATAACTACTTTGCTTATATTACTTTACAGTGCTTTCACCTTAAGCCAGAGGTCCGTTATAAAGTGTTTAAGATCATCCAGAATCCCGTAGCAACAGGGCACCAAGATCAAAGTCATGGTAGTAGCAAAAACTATCCCAAAGCTTAAAGAGAGCGCCATAGGAATAACCAGTTGCGCCTGCATACTGGTTTCGAACAACAGCGGCAACAGGCCGACGAAAGTAGTCAGAGTGGTCAGCAATATGGCTCGAAATCGCTGAGCGCCGGCTGCCAAAAGAGCGCTCTCGACAGTGAGTCCTTCAGATCGTCTGCGATTGGCGAACTCAACCAGTATCAAACTGTCATTGACCACCACCCCTGCGAGAGCAACCAACCCCATCACCGACAACATGCTCATAGTCACGCCGAATAGTATATGACCGATAAGGGCACCGACAAAGCCAAAGGGAATCACTGACATAATGACCAGCGGCTGGGCATAGGACCTCAGGGGCACCGCTAACAGTCCATAGATTAAAAATACAGCTGCAGCAAAGCTCAATCCAAAGCGAACCATAAGCGTCTGCTCCTCCTTGCTGGAGCCGCCTAAATCAAATTTAAGACTGGGATATTTAGCGAGTAGCACTGGCACAAAATTTTCAGTTACATCCTCAATCACCACGCCGGACTGCACCTTGAGAGGATCGGTGTCTGCAGTCACATTGACGGTGCGCCGGCGGTCAGTTCTAGAAATCGACGAGGGCCCTTCACCCATGGTGATTTCTGCAACCTGAGCGATACGAATTGCTTCCCCTGATTTAGTTCGAATCAGTAGGTTCTCAAGGCTCTGCTGAGAACTGCGCGCTGTCAGCGGATAGCGGACCATTACCTTAACCGTATCCACGCCTCGCTGTATCCGCTGCACCTCTTCACCATAGAAAGCCTGCCGCACTTGACGAGCAACATCGGCGAGGGTGACGCCAATTTGGCTGGCATAGGGCTTTAAGCCGATTTGGATTTCTCTGGCACCAGTTCCCTGGGAATTTTGAATATCAAATACACCATTGTATTGGGCCAGTTTATTCTCTAGCTCCGTGCTGGCCAGTGCCAACTGTTCAGCATCAGCACTACTCAGTTGCATATTAATTTTGGCGCCGCCACCCGCATTGGTACTGGCAAAGTAGCGCTGTTTACGAACATTCGGCAGGTCACCAACCTGCTGCCGCCACAGTTGCTCAAACTCAATGGAGGAAATCTGTCTATTCTGGGCAGGCACCAGCGAGACGATAAAGGTTCCTTTGACATCTCCATCGGTATAGAGCAATACATGCTCTATCAAGCCATCACTTTTTGGGTAGCGTTGGCGGTATTCTTCATCGACAAGATAGGCTGCCGCTTCGACCGTTTTCAATAGGGTTTTCAAACTCTCGGCCGAGGTGCCATCCTGGGCGACAATCTCAGCACGAATGTCATCACTGGGTACATTGGGAAAGAATTCAAATTTAGCGATGCCGCTGTAAAGGATACCGGCGGAAACAATCAACAACGAAATAAAACATGCCAGTGTTGTGTAGCGGTGATGCAAACAGCGGCGCAAAAAAGGTTGGTACTGATTGGCAACAAACTCTTTCAGTGCAGCGTTTATCTGTTGCTGCCAACGTTGCACAAAACCAACTGGCGAAGTAGATTCTCGGTTGTATTTAAATCCCACTAGATGGGAGGGCAGAATTAATTTTGATTCAATCAGCGAGAACAGCAGACAGAGAACTACCACTATGACTATGGATTCTTGGAAACCGGCCAATCTGCCGCCGATAAACAACATCGGCGCAAAAGCCGCGATAGTAGTCAGAACGCCGATGGTAGAGGGAATAGCTACTCTTTTAGCACCAGCTACAACGGTGTCAATAGAAGCGACTAAAGGGCCATTATCACTATCTGAAGAAGTTTTTTCCGCCTCCTGTTGAACTTCGGTGTAGATACTTTCCCCAATCACGATCGCATCGTCAACCACGATGCCCAGCACCATAATAAAGGCAAACAGGCTGATCACATTCATTGTTACTGGGTAGGGGTTAATAGGCATCAACCAAAATGCTCCCAGAAAACTCACCGGAATACCTATCATTACCCAAGATGCCACTTGAATATTTAAGAATAATGTCAACACTACTGCCACTAGGACGGCCCCCATGGCAAGGTTGGATAACATCATATTCAAACGGGCCAGAAGATAAGGGGAGGTCGGCGTAAACTGATCAATTTTCAAACCTTCCGGCAAAGCGGGGCGCTTGGCGTCTATATAATCTTTGACCGCCCGATCAATTTCTAAAACATTTTGATCCTCGAGGGCAAATACACCCACACTGACAGCCGAACTGCGATCAAAACGCCCCATAGCATTGGACTCTCTGAAAGCATCTTTAACCACCGCCACATCAGCAACTCGCAGCTGGGTTCCATCGGCGTTGCTGCGCAGCACTATATTCTCAAATTCAGGACCCGTATAGGCCTTGCCCTGAGTTCGCACCAAAATATTGCCATCATTAGAACGGATCATGCCAGCGGGCAAATCCAGAGAGGATTCACGGATTACTTGAGCCACTTCACCGAGGGTCAAGTTAAGTGCGTGGAGACGCTCCTCTCGAACCTCTATGGCTATTTCGTAGTCATCGACACCCCAGAGTATAACCTTCTTAACCTCTGGCAATTCTTGTAGTTCATCCCTGATTTGTTGACCTAATAGCTTTCTGCCGTAATCATCTAAGGGGCCAGAAACTGACACACCGGTCACCCAGCCCAGGTATTCATTGCGACTGATATTGGGCGTTTCCATGCTCTCTGGAAAATTTATAATTCCGTTCACGCGATTTTCTACTCGCGCTAACATCTCATTGATATCCTGACTCTCATCCACATCCAATTCGATTCTCGCAAAGTCACGGCTGGCAGTGGAGCGTATTTCCTTGACCCCAGTGATGCCTTGCAGTGCTGTCTCTATCGGCAGGATAACACCCTTCTCAACCTCAACTGGTGCTGCCCCTGGGTAGACCGCGGTCACCTGAATGGTACTGAGCTGTATTCTTGGGAACATTTCCTTGCTGACGGAGAATGCCGACATAACACCGGCAACAATAATAAATATTATCATCAGATTGGCCGCCACTGGATTTTTGGCAAACCAAGCGATTAGACCCCTGTTGGGTGTGTTCATCACAACGCCTCTAATTGCGGCTCATTGACCGGCTTAAGTCTCATTCCCTCGACCATAACTCCCATACTGCTGGTGACAATTTCCACCACGCCCTCTAGCCCCTGGTCAATGTAATAGTAGGATTGATCTTCGAAATCGTATTCAACCGGCTTTAGGGAGAGTCTTTGATTGGCATCTACCACGGCAACCCGATTGCCAGAGCGCAACGCATGGCGCGGCAGTGCATACACCTGTTTGAGTGTTTTTCCTCGGATCTCGGCCTCCACAAAGGTTCCCATCAACAGGGGGACAGGTTGTGAATTGTCCTCCAAGTTATAGGGATCAATTGTTCGCGCCACCAAATACTGAATCCGATTGCGCTCACTAATTGAGCCCTCTGAACGCACCAAGTCCGCCTTCCATAGGCTCTGCTGACCATTGACAGAGCCACTCAATTCAACCCTGATATTGCCGCTGTCATCACTACCCAACAGCGCCAGATCGCCAAGCATTGAGAGGTCTTTTTGGGTCATAGGGAGGCGAACCTCGGCAAAGTCTATGGCAAATAAGTCTGCCAACCGACTGCCAATGGTCACATACTGGCCGACATCCACTGATTTTGCCGACACCATACCCCGGTAAGGGGCGCGGATAACCGTGCGCTGAAGTTTTACCTCAGCCTGGCGTAGCTCTGCTTTCGCCTGTAATAGTCGAGACTGAGCCTCTGCCAAAAATGGTGTCCGCAGAGCGAGCACCGGTGCCTC
>Ga0213865_10001796_pt1 | contig 13793 bp, 8 predicted proteins | sample PICome_6_FD_160100 | JGI IMG/M metagenome (GOLD analysis project Ga0213865, IMG submission 160100) | Coastal seawater microbial communities near Pivers Island, North Carolina, United States - PICO282 | ecosystem: Environmental > Aquatic > Marine > Coastal | place: USA: North Carolina | collected...
CACCTCTTTGGAGGCCTTCCTTCATGAGGGGAGTAGGGTTGGGTTTATATACTAGGTCAAATATGGCGAATTCCTCGCTTAATACTGCATAAGGTAAAGGTAAAAGATGGGGGGCAATTCCTTCTGTACCCACAGGCGTGCAATTCACCCAGAGTTTACAATCGGCTGCTGCTTCTTCACTTAATCCATCATAGGAAGCTCCTGTATTTCCTCTACTGAGAATTATTACCTCAAAACCATTGTCTTTCAGAACTTTAGACACTGCCTTTGCCGCTCCGCCAGATCCACATACAAGTGCTTTGCAAGGCGGACACCCTAAGGCTGTCAGACTTTTTTGAATGCCGTAAACATCTGTATTGTACCCGATGAGTCTATCCTTTTCTAGCACAACAGTATTGACCACACCAAGTGTTTTCGCAACATCATCGACGCTATCGAGGGCATTGAAAACTTCTTCTTTGAAAGGAATAGTGACGTTTAGTCCGACCAAACTGTGATGCTGCATGAAGGTTTTAAGACCTTCTTTGGGAAGAGCGTCCATTTCAAACAGATCATAGCTTCCTTGCATCTCAGCCTCTTTAATAAACCCTTGGTGAATCTCAGGGCTAAGACTATGAGCGATGGGATTTCCTATGAGTCCGAGTTTGATCATTTCATCTTTTTTCCGGCAAATTCTAGTCCTAGAACAAGAACGGCACCAAAAAGTGCGAAAACTACGGCTATGGGCCAACCGTCTCCCGGCGCTAAATTTCGAACGCTCAAGGCAACAATTTCCTCTTTTTCGGTACCTGCATGCTTAATGAACGTATCCAGAGTTTCTTTCCAAGGCCAAAGTTTATTCAATGAACCTAAGAGGAAGCCACTGAGCAGTGCGATTGTCGGGTTGTAAAAGCGCTCAAAGATGTATTTTAATCCTTTCGAGAACAACAACAAGCCCAGAACAGCGCCAAATCCTACGTACGCTATGGTGAGTAATTCTCTGTTCGCAACTGCAGCGAGGACAGTAGAGTATGCACCCAAGAGCAACAGGATAAAACTCCCGCTGATACCAGGGAGTATCATCGCGCAAATGGCCAAGGCACCACTCAATACTAGGTACCACGGTGCTTCAGAACCCGCCGTAGCATTCATTTCAGTAATGGCATAAGCGATCATAGTTCCAAACACAAAAGCGACTACCGCCTGTGCATTCCATTGTTTGACTGTTCGGCCCATCATCCAAACGGAGGCGGCAACCAATCCAAAGAAAAAGCTCCAGGTTAAGATGGGATAATGATCTAGTGTGAAGGTGAGGACCGAAGCAAGTGTGAGAATACTTGTGAAGATTCCTGCAAAAAGAACGGCTAAAAAAGTACCGTCAATGGCGGTCCAGAGTTGGCGGAATTGGCCCTTAAAGAGCATCATTAACGTATGCTTGTTAATAGACGATATTGCGCCAATGAGTCGCTCATAAATTCCCGTAATAAAGGCTATGGTTCCTCCGCTGACGCCCGGGACAACATCCGCTGCGCCCATGGCCATGCCTTTAAGAAAAAGCTGAATATGTTTAAGCATCGTTCGCCGATTGAATTTCGGCTAAAATACCGGTTATCTCAGGTATTTTCCCAAAAGCTGGGAAGTATTGATGGAACAAATCTACCGAGGTAGGCTCTAGCTCGAGGCATTCATTCATAATCACTCGCGCCTCCTCATAGGACGCAGTGGCAAACAAGTAGCCCGCCAAAATCAGACGCAGTTGAACATTGTCCTCAAATTGACCGACACCTTGGTATAAGATTTTGATGGCCTCGTCCAACAGGTCGAGTTCTACCAATGCCTCGACATAATCAATGACATCTTCTGCACCATAATTACCAAACAGCCAAACCTTTTTGTAATCCGAAATAGCCTCTTCGTGGCGGTCTAACTCGCACAAAACATTGGCACGTTCTAAGTACACATCTTCGAGCTCTGGCTCGACTTCTACAGCACGATCAAAAGCGCGTAGAGCAGCATTGAGACTCCCTAATTCTTGCTCAATCATTCCTATTCGGAAGTAGATGTAGCCCGAAGGGACTTCTTCGCTGATGCTTAAGCGATAGGCATTCATCGCATCAATCAAACGGTCATTTCGTTCGTGGATACGGCCAATTTCAAAGTGTGCCGCATGAAACCCATCGTCCGCAGTGGTCGCCCAATCAAAATATTCAAGGGCTTTATCCTCTTGATTTAATCGAAGTGCGAAAGCAGCTTTTTGGTACCAAAGCAATGCATTGTAGGGTTCGCGCTCAATAAACCGATCGAAGGTTTCAATAGCACGGTCGTATTGGTGCATAAAATCGAAGCACAGCGCGAGCTGATAAATGGTTCCGTCGTCCAATCGCTCGTCAAGTTCGCACAGTTTTAATATCGCTTCAGCCGCGTGCTCATAGGCTCCTTGTGCTAGATGTGCATCAATAATCTGTTGCAATATCTCCTCTTGATCCTCGGCACGTTGTAGGGCACTATCGAGCAGTTCTAGCGCGCGCGCTGTCTTACCCTGATGCATAAACAAAGTAGCTCTAGCTATAAGCAGCTCTACGTGGTGATCGCTCAATCCTTCCATTTGCTGGAGCTTCGCCTGGGCTTTTGTAAAGTCTTTAGTAGCAAGGTCCAATTGGATTTCCTTGATTTTGAAGACTAAAGAATTTGGATGTAGTAAAATGGAGAATTTGATGGCCGCAGCCATTTGCTCAAAGGATCCCGTATCGTAGTAATAGTTTACGATGGTCTCTAGATCTTCTACGTCGTAGTAGGGCTGGCGATCATTCTCCAATGCACGCTCGTAGGATTGAACTAAGCTATGTACCTCACGGTCCTCAAATCTCATTAGAGTGAAGTTACTCGGTATTGCGGTCCTTTTGAAGGAGATAAAATTTTAATCGCTCCACATATGAACACTGTTATTAACAAAACCCAAAATTGACCGAGTACGGTTGGTGCGCCCGAAAAGGCCAATTATCTTCGCTGTAAAACCATTTAACCATGACTTTAATCAAGAGTATATCAGGTATTCGAGGAACTATCGGCGGTGGAGCAGGTGATAATTTGACTCCTATGGACGCAGTGAAATTTGCTGCGGGCTATGGTGCTTGGCTGAAAAAGAGACACGGTGAATGTACCGTAGTTATTGGTCGCGATGCACGCCCTTCCGGTCAAATGATTGAAAATTTAGTGGTTTCCACACTGCAAGGCTTGGGTATTGATGTAATTAATACAGGCTTGAGCACCACGCCGACGGTTGAAATGCTTGTGCCAAGGTACAATGCACAGGGCGGTATCATTCTGACGGCTTCCCACAACCCCAAACAATGGAATGCACTCAAGTTGTTGAATGAAAAAGGCGAATTTGTGAGCGGTACGGATGGTGCAGAAATCCTTTCGCTCGCAGAAAGTGACGAAATCACTTTTGCTGAAGTGGACGATTTAGGCACAGTCGCCGAAGACAAAGACGGACTCCAATGGCATATTGATCAGATATTAGCGCTTGACACGGTCGATGCAACGCTCGTAGCCTATCAGAAATTCAATGTAGTCATAGACGCAGTACATAGTTCAGGTTCAGTGGCCATCCCAATGCTTTTAGATAAGATGGGGGTGACTTACAATAATCTGTATCCTGAACCTACGGGCCAATTTCCCCACAATCCAGAACCCCTTGAGAAACATCTGACGGAAATCATTGAAGAATGCGCCTCAGGAAAGTACAACATGGGGATTGTAGTTGATCCTGATGTAGATCGCTTGGCTTTTGTAGATGAAAAAGGAAAGATGTTCGGCGAGGAATACACATTAGTACTTGTTGCCGATTACCTGCTTGAGCACACAAAAAGCCACGTAGTAAGCAATATGAGTTCTTCCAAAGCCTTAAGGGATTTGGCCGAATCTAAGGGCTCAACCTATTCGGCTTCTGCAGTAGGCGAAGTCAATGTAGTCAACGAAATGAAGGCCACCAATAGCATTCTAGGAGGTGAGGGTAACGGAGGCATCATTCTGCCCGAATTGCATTACGGTCGTGATGCCTTAGTTGGTATCGCTTTAGCACTTACGCATTTAGCGAAAACAGGAAAAATGCTCAGTGAATTAAAAGCCTCATACCCTCAATACTTCATGGGTAAACAAAAGATAGAGCTCACTCCGGGACTTGATGTCGATGCCCTGCTTGCAACTATCGCTGGTCAATATCAGCACGAAGAGCTAAGTACTATTGATGGTGTAAAAATCACGTGGTCAGACCGTTGGGTACATATGAGAAAGTCAAATACGGAGCCAATCATTCGAATCTATACAGAGGCACCAAGTACGGCTGAAGCCATGGAATTGGGAGAGCGATTCATCCAAGAACTTGAAGCTTTAGCCAAATAATCTAAAATTTCACGTTTCGTTCTATCTTTGAGGGAAACACTTACTACAGAACCACCATGGGTGTAATATTCTTAGACAACGCTGCCACAACCCCGCTAGAACCTCGCGTCAAAGAGGAGATGATCCGAATGATGGAGAACTTCGGTAACCCATCTTCAACCCACATCAGTGGCCGAGGCGCTAAGGTGGAGGTAGAGGTAGTTCGTAAGCGTATTGCTCAGACTATTGGAGCACAACCCAGCGAAATCTTCTTTACTTCAGGAGGTACTGAAGCCGATAACATGGCCCTGTTTTGCAGTGTTCGTGATCTTGGTGTGAAACGCATTATCACTACGACTATTGAACACCACGCAGTAGGTCATCCCGTAGAGTTTATGGTTGAGCGCGGTGAAGTAGAAGCTGCATACCTCTCCGTAAATGAACATGGAGATATCGATTTGAATGAACTTGAAGCGTTACTCAAGCAGGGACCGAAGACGTTGGTCTCGCTCATGTTTGCAAACAACGAGATTGGCAACTTGAATCCCGTGGATGAAATAGGGGCCTTGTGTCAACAATACGATGCGCTGTTCCACTCCGATACCGTTCAGGCCATGGGACACCTTCCCATAAATGTGAGTGAGACGCCTTATGATTTTTTGACGTGCTCGGCGCATAAAATCCACGGTCCTAAAGGCATTGGTTTTGCGTATGTACGCTCAGGTCTAAAAATTAAACCATTGATTCAAGGCGGTGCACAAGAACGCAATATGCGTGCTGGAACAGAGAATACCATTGGGATTTGCGCTTTGGGTAAAGCCTTTGAGATTGCCACCGCTGAGATGGCTGAGGACCAAAAGAAGGTAGAGGGTCTAAAGCAACATATCATCGATGAGGTCCAGGCTATAGTTCCAGGAGTTCGATTCTTTGGACGCAGTTCGGAATTGGACAAGAGCTTATATACCGTATTGTCCATAGCCTTTCCTAAATCTAACAATGACATGCTCACGTTCTCTTTGGACATGAAAGGCATTAATGTTAGTGGGGGTTCGGCCTGTACCTCAGGCTCGAATCAAGGCTCACACGTGATACGTGCGTTAGGAGAATGGACATCTGAATATCAGCCTGTTAGAGTCTCTTTTAGCAAGTTCAACACGAAAGAATGTGCTGAGGGATTCCTAAATGCTGTTCGCGAAATCTACGCGGTAGAAAAAGAAGCGTAATTAGCGTATTACCGTTATCGTACCCATTCGAATCTCGTCACCACCAGTAAACCTGTAGGTATACACGTCTTGTGGTACAGCTTTTCCATCGAAGGTTCCATCCCAGAACACTTGGAACGGATCTTCACTTCTGAATACTTCATTGCCCCAACTGTCGTAAATGATGAAAATAGGATCCTCTAGACAACTGTTTCCGAATATTTTAAACTCTTCGTTGTTATTGTCTCCATTAGGTGTGAAGGCAGTTGGGATAAATACACGTCCATCAATGCGCACGATATCCGCTAAGAAATCGAAATCGTAGTCTCGATTGCAGATAGTATCGGTGATGGTCAAGGTAACATTTTCTAATCCAGATTCAGGGTACCTGAACGTTGGAATCATACCGGTATCCGGCGTTCCACTGAAGTCCCATTGGAAGATCATGGTGCTATCTACATTGGTATAAACCACATCTACACCTCCGTACCTACAACTGTCTGTGAATACATTCACAGTGGGGACGTTAGCATCGTTATCAAACACAATAGTGTGGACGGTTTGTGCGCTTACATCACAGAATGAATCCCGCGCAGTAATTGTAGTAATGAAGGTGCCCGTTGAAGGGTAGGCATGCTGAACCGTTTGATTCGAAGTCACGAGTGTAGTCCCGTCGCCAAAATTGAATTCAAAGTAATCTGCATCCCCAAGGCTCTCTGTAAATACCACTTCCTTGAATAGATCACAGCTCACATAATCTGGTGTCCATAGCGCAGTTGGGAAATTAGCCGTATCATGTTCAATAGTTATGTACGTAGTATCATAGCTATCACACACCGTATCAATTGCAACGAGCATTACCTCGTATGTCCCAAGATTCGGAAATGTAACCACAGGTTCGACAAGATTTGAAGTATCGCCTTGGTCGAAATCCCAGAAATAGGCATTGGCATTCACGCTGCTGTTAGACAGGCGCAGGGTCAACTCATAACAGGTAGTATCTATCAGGTAATCAAAATCAACATCGGCTATCGCCTCTATACCTGTTTCAAAGTCCAACTTAATCACTCCAAGGTTACAATTACTGCTGTTATTCGACTGAGAGAAAGCACCCGGAGTGGTTGGAAGATCGTCGTTACCCCCGCAGCCTGCGCAGACGGCCTGATAAATCCGACCTCTATCGTCAAAGCGAGAGGTTCCACCGTCAACATGTTCAGCACTTGTTGGTCCTCCGAAATAAGAACCGTATTCGAAACTTGTAAAGTTTTTCCCCAAAACCATAAAGTAGAAATCCGACCCGTTTGTAGTTGTTTGAAGGGCATCTGAGCTTGTTGGCAATTGATCTACAGAAGTTGGAGCAAATCCAGAATTCGTAGAACCGCCCCAGCCAGAGAGAAGGATATTTAGGCAATCGTCTACGTTGAATGCGGTAGGTACCAGGTTAACAGTCCCTTGAGGAGATCCGAAAGCAGTTGATGCAAGACTCGATGTCAAATCTGCGTTGATCTTATGGATAAACTGTTTTCTATATTGAGGGGTCCCCCAAGCTCCGGCAGTAATTGGATAGTTTCCGAAGGTTTGGCCAAAGACAAAAACATTTCCGAATTTATCTATATCCATGATAAATGCCTGATCGTAACTAGAAGTTCCTACATACGTACTCTTAATCAATCCTCCAGTGCTTCCATTAAATCTTGCAATGAAGCCATCTTCTGAAGTACCTTGTTTAGTTGATTTGTAAGCTCCAGTGGTCAATGGTAAGTTACCGCCTTCCGTCCCACCACAGATATAAACATCATTATTTTTTACTTTGATGCTGTACCCAGCGTCATCACTTGTGCTCCCGTAATAATTACTCCATAAAAGTGCAGTTCCAGAAGAATTGAGTTTACAGACTACGGCATCTTGTCCACCTGCTTTCGAACAACTAGAGCAGTTAGTAGACGGGAAATTCGTACTCGTAGTCGAGGCCGTGATATAGATATTGTCGTTTTCATCCACAATAACTTCACCTCTAGAGGCATCTCCATAATTTCTAATAATGCCCATATTTATGCCGTCATTACCCGTTCCACCGAGGTAAGTTGAACTCAAGAGAGCAGAACCTGAGGAATTGAATCTAGTGATGAAAATATCAGAATCATCAAAATCGTAATTGTTGACATTAACAGTAGATCCTCCGGCGTTGGAATTTTGGATGGCATTGAGTGTAGGGAAGTTTGTTGACCCCGTCGTACCCATTATTATGAGCTCACCATTTGAATTCACAACCATGGAATGAGGATGGTCGCTTTTTGTTCCGCCGAGGTAGGTTGCGTAAAGTAAAGTATTGCCATTCGGATTGAATACACTCACTGTTACATCAGGTGCGTAAGGTTGTATGGGACCATTGGTACTATTGAATCCAGTTTGATATGCTCCAATAGTACTAACGTATCCTGTGGCAAAAGCCACCCCGCCGCCGTATAATCTTCCCTGTTCATCATAAGTCGCTGTAAATCCCCAATTATCAGTTAGTGAACCGCTAAAAGAGGTGAAAATCAACTGAGGGTCTATGACGAGACTATCAAGGGTATAGGCAACAGACTCTATACCTAAGGAAATCTGTCCATTGGTTAATTTGTACCAACTACCGAAATCTACACGTTCGCCATTTTTCCAACCCCATGAAACAGGACTAGATTCATAGAAATGACCAACAGAGGTGTTGATCACCAAATTACCTTCTCCGTCGATTTGTATCGAGGAGGCACCGCGATAGGTCCATTTGATATTATCTACTACCTCGGGATTGCTTAGGTGCCAATCGTATTTTAATTGTCCTTTATACGTGTGAAATTTTAGTTCAGCATCTAGGTATAAGTTTGAATACTTGAGACTTCTATAAGGTTGAACGCCAGAGCGCCATTTATCGGGGTTATCGCCTAAAAAATAATTGTGCTTAAATTCGGTAGGCTCAAAACCGTTCGGCAGATTTTTTGATGCGCCGATAAATTCCATTTCAACTACATGGAAGTTAATAGTACTCTCATGGTGTGATAAACCTGCTTGGTGCATATCATGTCCGTGAAGATCTTCAATTTGTGCAGCATCTTTAAGTACTACCTGTATACTATTTTCTTTAAAAAAAAGAGCCCCGTATTTTAGCGGCATTTTATGCGTAAATTCTCTATCCCACTGGCCTTCATTAGGAATGAATAGTGCCTCTTGTCCAAAAGTATTTGTACAAAAAAGCGTCGCAATCAAAAAGCACCAAAGGGATTTCCGCATACATCTAAATTAACCAAAAAGTGTGCCTACTCTATAAGATGACCTTCGAGAATCTGTTTTGTTCTTCCGTTCTGCAAGTAAAACAGTTTTTGTTCCCGGCCTTCCTTTAATTTTAGGCGTTTTCGAAGTTCTTTGGCGGTAATCTTCGATCCTATCGATTCTATGGCATAGGCGCCCTCTAACTGCACTTTTTTTAACGATGAGAAGCTCGACTTTATTTCGAACACCTTATAGAACGGACTAGGGCTAGGGAGCCTATTGCTCGTGTATAGGGTTCCAAAGATGAGCCGTTCCCATTCCAACTGTTGAGCGAGAAGAGAATGCAAATTGCTTTTGTTCAAGCCCGAGGAAGGTTGGATGATAAATTTTTTCGCTGTTTGCACCGGCTGGACGATTGAAGGTATTTGTCTTCCGGATATCGAAGTTAAATTCTCTGCTTCAATCAATGTAATTGCTACCTCAGAGGACTTTTCGTTTCGTTGAACAGTAAGCACCTCTTTGCATTCGCCTTGGTACTGCACAATAACAAGCTCATGAAGGTTCTGAAGTTCATGCATACAAGCTTTTAGATCAAGCATAGGGCTGTGTTTCGCAACAATGCACGCTGCAAGGTTCAGTAGCGCTTCTTGAAGCTCGATTAGATTTGGCGTGCCTTCTGCAATACTGAATGTTTTCTTATTTGAACTGCGTCTATCTGGATCTAGATATATCGTTAGTTCATTTGACGCTATGTCGTGGGTTGAAATCCAGTCTTTTAGCTTTTGTGCTTGAAAGGCACCAGGAATGACATCGGCTTCAGGTAAATTGTGTTTCAACAGGCGAGCAAGAGGGCGGTTTTGCTCAAAGCAGAGGTGCTTCAAACACTGGTCAGCGTTGAGAATGGTTCTACTATCTATGCCCATTCCTGCACACAGGTCAGCAGAATAAGGGGTTTGGAAAAAACGGGCTTTAACGGCAGCAGTTTTCAAGGAAGAGCTTTGTTCTAGACCTATCCCGCTAGGAAATATCCAACGTTCTTGAAAGAGCTCGCGGAATTTCCCGGCGTATTTTTTCTTAGCCTCGATTTGTGCTATTGCAGAGGAATACGGCTCATTCGAACCGTATTTTAAGCGTAAGTCTGTTGTATTTATGGCAGAATTGGATTCAATCCATGCCCAAAGTTCATCATTGAATACCTCAGGGATTACTCTAGCAAGCTGACTGTCATTACTAGCCATCTATAGTTTTGATAACCGTGTTGTATACAATCCTTCCGATGCTGTAAACCGGTACGGCAATGATCATTCCACCAATACCCAACAGTGTGCCGGCAATGGAGATGACCAAAAAGATTTCCAAGGGATGTGCCCCAACACTATTACTAAAAATAAGTGGCTGAAAGAGAACATTATCCAACACCTGTACTAAACCAAATAGGCCAATGAGAAGGTAAAGGCTCTGAACAAGATTGACGCTTGTATCTGGATCAGTTACACCTGCAGCATACAATTGTCCCAATCCTAAAAGAATACCGAGTGCAGCACCAATAATTGGCCCTACATAAGGAATGAGGTTGAATACTGCTGCGCACAGGGCGAGCACGATCGCACCCTCAACGCCAATCAGCGACATACCTAGGGCTAGTAAAATAAAGATGGCGGTAATTTGGAAGAGAATACCAAAGCTGTAACGAGTCACTACGTTTTTGATTTGAGGCGTCATCGTATCCACTTTGTCGTGGTACTTTTTTGGGGTAATAGAATCGACAAAACGGTGTGCCAAATCTTGTTCTCGAAACAAGAAGAAGGAGATGAAGGTGATGGAGAAGAGCCCAATGATGAATTGGCCCAAACCTCCAACAACACCACTTAAAACGCTACTAATTGCTTCCATGGAAGCAAATCCTTGCAAAGCATTATTAATCTCGGTCAATTCCGCCGCTGTATCGACTCCAAGGGAGGTGAGGAGTGCGTCAAGCTGTTGCCATTCGTCTTGCAAGCTTACTAGAAGCGCATCGTATTCTATGGTTCCTATGAAGCTAAATTCTTCAATAATCACAGGGAAAAACCATGTGGCTAAACCCATAACAATTCCCGCGAGTACCAACAAGGTGATGGTCGCCTTTAACGTTGCGTTTAAATAAGAACCAACCTTTGGAATGCGTCCCAAAAGGGCAATAAGAGGCCTTCCTAGAACACTGATGTACAAAGCGATTACGCCATACACTAGGATACCTTGAATGAGAAACAGTGCATACCCTAGCAACGCAATCAAGAGGATTTGTAGGACCGATTTAGTCAGCGGTTGAAGTTTGAATTCCAGCATTGTTTAGTGTCTTACTATTGCCCAATGTACCAAGTTTGCACCCATTTTTAGCGCTTTATCACGTTTTTCCTTCGGGTCGTTATGCACCTGAACATCCTCCCAGCCATCGCCGAGGTCACTTTCTACGGTCAAAAGTGCGACGAGTTCTCCTTGGATGAAATACCCAATTGCTTTTGGCTGTTCATTGTCGTGTTCGTGAATTTTGGGTAATCCATCGAATTTGAAGAGCGTATTGAAAATAGGGTGGCTGCTTGCAACATTGACTTTTTTTGCCTGCGGGAAGCACAGATCTAACTCGTTTTCGGCAAACTCCTTCATTCCGTAGTTGTCATCAATGTGCAAGAATCCTCCGCGAAGGACAAAATCGTTTAAAATCTGACGTTCTTCTTCGTCAAAAACGATTCTTCCGTGTCCAGTGGCATGCAGAAAAGAGACGCCTGAAGAAAGTACTTCTCGAAGCGTTAGTTCGCTAGGTGCCACAGAGGTTTTGGCTCCAGTGGCAGCGTTGTAGAACTCGCTGAGGTTCTCTAGTGCCGTAGGGTTGGCGTACCAATCCCCGCCACCGCTGTATTTCAGCAAACCGAGTACCTGTCCGGATAGCGAAAATTGGCCCATGAAAACTAGCGCGAAAATCAAGCGTTTACTCATGGTATAAATATACACGGAGTTTGGTAGTATATCTTTAATCATTGCTTTGAACATCAGGAATGATTTCGCGTTATTTTTGACATATGAAGCGAAGATTACTACTGATTGTTGCAGTACTATTTGCTTTAGGCCAAAACCTAAAAGCCCAGTGCATCCAAAGTACCCCCTACACCGAGAACTTTGACGGTTCTTCTTGGCAGGGGCCTAGCTCTTGGAACAACTCAGGTTCTATCCCAAGTTGTTGGACTAGAAACATCACTACAGCCAACTACTTATGGATGGCTTCAGACCCGAGTTTTGCCAATACCTTATCTGGACCGGATGGTGATCATACCACGGGAACCGGGGGGTATGCATTTGCAGAAGGATGGTCTTCTGGGGCATCTTCAAATGCGACGGTTACGAATCTCATTACGCCACCCATTGATTTAAGTGGAGATACTTTACCTCGTCTAGTGTTCTATTACCACATGTACGGTTCAGATGTTGAGTGGCTCAATATCCGTGTGCGCGTGGTTGGAACCAATACATGGGTGAATCTGCATACCATTAACTCTACGACAGCTTCTAATCAATTTTCTTCCCAAACCTCACCGTGGCGTAAGCATACAGAATCGCTCTCTCAATTTGCCGGAGATACCGTCCAAATCCGATTCAATGCGAAACGTGATGTGAATTTTTCTTGGTGGACCAACAGTCGTATCGCCATTGATGATATTGCCGTAGAAGAAACGCCTTCGTGCGATCAACCGCTCAATCCAGTAGCCTCTTCAGTGACCTCGAGCACTGCATCCATCAGTTGGTCTTCCTTGAATTCTAACACATTAGGTAGCCAGATTCAATTTGCCAGTGGTACAATTGGCATCGCCAACGGCACCATCAATACTTATTCGAGCAATCCTGCGACGATGTCTGGATTGAATCCCAATACAAACTACAGAATACGAGTTCGTGAGATCTGTGCCGTAGGAGATACGAGCGTATGGTCGAACCTTGGAACCTTTACCACCGGGTGTAGCAATTACATAGCGCCATATACAGAAGATTTTGAAGGCTCTGGTTGGGGTCCTTCTTCAGTTTGGAATGTACAAGGAGATATTGATCAGTGTTGGATTACCCAAGGTGCTGCTCAAAAGTTTTGGACCGTGGGTCCGCCTGTTTTCGCTTGGACTCAGACAGGCCCGTCCGGAGACCACACCTCAGGCAGCGGTCAATATGCCTATCACCAGAAGACATCGACCTTGGCTTCGGGTACGGATCCCCGTTTAATCTCACCTTGGATTGATTTAGATACCTTGAGTTCCCCGGAGTTAAGTTTCTGGTACCATGGTTACGGCCAGCAAATGGGTGATCTCGACGTATACATTCAAAAGCAGGGTGGAACTTGGTCTTCTCTTTGGGATACATCGGGATTAACACATGCTTCTTCCTCAGCGGCTTGGCTAGAACATATTGCAGATTTGAGTGCCTATGCAGGAGACACTGTTCGGGTACGCTTTGATTACTCGGCTTCTTCAGGTTCATTCTACACGCAATTCGCGCTAGACGATATAAAGATTGATAACGCTCCTTCGTGTGCAAAACCGAAGAACACAGCTGTTACCGCGGTTGGTGTTTATGTTGCTCAGCTTGATTGGGTAGGTGGAGGTGCCTCGAACTGGCAAATTAGATATAGAGCAGTGGGAACCTCAGCATGGAGTTGGACCACGTCGTCTACCTCAAATAAAGGAGTACCACAGCTCAATGCTCAGACGACTTACGAATGGCAAGTGCGCGATTCTTGTGGAACGGGTGATGTAAGTCTATGGGTTAACGGTCCTGATTTCACGACGAACTGTTCGTTTTTTACGGCACCTTTCACAGAGAATTTCTCAAATTCAAGCAAATGGCCAACAGTAGACTTTACGAACACCACAGGAGGCGTTGATCCTTGTTGGTTGCGTTCAGATACTGAAGATTTATTCTGGACGGGTGGTAATTCTTCTACAGTTCATTATTCTGGTACTG
>Ga0213865_10001800_pt1 | contig 13773 bp, 6 predicted proteins | sample PICome_6_FD_160100 | JGI IMG/M metagenome (GOLD analysis project Ga0213865, IMG submission 160100) | Coastal seawater microbial communities near Pivers Island, North Carolina, United States - PICO282 | ecosystem: Environmental > Aquatic > Marine > Coastal | place: USA: North Carolina | collected...
CTTCACTAAACCACCTCCTGACATAAAACCCGGGCAACGCGTATAAAGAGAGGCACCGCAAAGGCGGTGCCTCTTGATATTTATATGAAAACAACACTGAATGGCTTCTGAAGAGGATATTAATAATCAGTCAAGATTTAACGACTTACAAAGAGACAGTAACGAGTTATTAACGGATTATCAAGCCGGTATAAGGGAATCCTCTGAATTTGTATCTATTTTAACTACTCGTACTTCTCAATTAGTAGACACTATAAAAGACACAGTAGGTGAAAAGAAAAAATCTACACAAGCTGATAAAGATTTAATTAGTAGTATTACTAAAATAAATAATTTAACTAAGGATTTCGCTACTCCTTACACAGATGCAGGTAAAGCCATAAGAGATACAAATAAAGCTACAGAACTCCACGAACGTTTAGTAAAAGACGTAGGAGTAATATCTAATAAACTTGGAAAAGATAGATTAAACCAAGCCCAAGAATACTTAGAAACTGAAAAAAAATTAGGTAGTCTTGAAAGAACATTAGCAGCTGAAAGGAAAACTATGACTACCCAGGACCAAAAGTCTGCGGATAAAATAGTTGAAGCCCAACGTAACAAAATAGAAGCTGAACGTCAATATAATAAATTTGTAGAAACTAGCGGAATCAATGTCCAGTCCCTTTATGCTAAAATGGGGGCAATAAAAAGACTTGAAGAAGATCAAGAGGTAAAACGTAGAGCATATCAAGCAGCCCTTAAAACAGGAACAGAACAACAAATAAAAGATACCCAAGAAGAATATAAGCGATCTAAGGCAAGAGTTACTTTATATGAAGATGGACTTACTACTGTAGAAAAAACAGCATTAGCAAGACAACGAGCTAAACAACAAGCCCAAGAACAATATAATGATGAGTTTAAAGCAGGATCAGAAGCAGCTAAAAGATATTCTTTAAACCAAAAAGATGCAGATGTTCAAAGGGATATTGTAGAAGAAAAACAAAAACAATTAGATACAGATCAAAAGTTATATGTTGAAGGCGAAAAAGCTATAAAACAATCTGAAACTGGAGTTAAATACCTTGAAGAAGAAAATAAAAGGGTTCGTGAAATAATTGGAGCTCAAACTTTATGGAATTTGTCTTTAGGAGCTGCTGAAGGAATTCTGAAAAAAATTGGGTTGGATAACCAAGTTATTGTTTTAGGTTTAGATGAAGGTACAAAAGCAGCTAAAGAATATGCTGCTGAATTAGTAGCAGGAAGGCAAAAAGCTAGAGGTGAAGCAGCACTTACTCAACAAGCTAGTGAGGATGCTTCTCAAGCTTTAATAAATGCTGAACAACAATTAACAGATGCTAAATTAAATGGTAGCGCTTCCCAAATTCAAGCAGCACAAAAAGAGTATGACGAAAGGAAAAAACTCTCAGAACAAGCTAAAATAGATGCTGTTGATGCTGAAGCTGCATCTAAAAAAGCTAATTCATTAGTTACTAAAATAGGAGATTCATTTAGAGTATTAGGTAAAGGGGTTAGTGCTACCTTTAAAGGTATGGCTTCCGAACTTAAAGCATTAGGAGGTATAGGAATAGCATTAGCATTAACTAAAAAATTAGCTAAAGCTATATTCAGCGCATTTGGGGGTAAAATTGTTACTAAATTTATTAGTGATCTTACTAGCAAATTTAAAGAAGGAATTTCTTATATAAAAAATCAATTCTTTTCCCTTCAAACTTATATAGATGATGTAAATGCAGGTGAACAACTTATGAGACAATTGTCTGAGGCATCTGCAGATTTAGCTACTAATTTAGGGGTATCTACCCAAAATGCTAAAGAATTAACTACCCAAGCAGGTAAGGTAAGTCGTGAGTTAGGAATGCTCCCTGAAGAACTAGCAGCAGGAATAGGAGAGTTAAATAAATCTTTTGGTACCACCCAAAAATTCTCAGATGACACTGTAAAAACATTTGGTCAATTAACTAATTTATATGGTCTAACAAATGAAGAAGCCTCTGAATTCGTTAAATTATCACAACTATCAGGTGAAGAGGCATCAACTACTGCATTAACCTATAAGACTCAAATTCAAGCACTCAAAGAACGTAATAATATTGCTATTTCTGAAAAAGAAGTAATGGCTGAAATTGCTAAATCAAGTGCAGCAATCCAACTTTCATCTAGAGGGCAAGGTAAAAATTTAGCAGATGCTGCTTTCCAAGCAAAAGCAATGGGATTATCTCTTGCACAAGTAGAAAGTATAGGTAGCAATTTACTTGATTTTGAAAGCTCTATTGCTAGTGAAATGGAAGCCGAATTATTATTAGGTAGAGATCTTAACCTTGAAAAAGCTAGATCTGCTGCTTTAAATAATGATTTAGCAACAGTTGGTAAAGAAATAGCTAGTCAAATAGGTTCTGCTGCTGAGTTTACTAATATGACTTCAATAGAACAAGAAGCATTAGCTAAAGCAGTTGGTATGACTAGAGATGAATTAGCAAATACCTTAAAAACCCAAGAACTTCTAGCAGGTACTGGATTCAACGAAATGAGTGATGCCCAGGCTGCTTTTAATAAACTTCTTAAAGAAACAGGATCAGAAGAAAAAGCATTAGCGGCCTTAAAAGCTAGAGGTGCTTCTGATGAATTAGCAAATCAAGTTAGGGATGTTTCTTACCAAGAACAAAGGGTACAAATGGAAAGAGATCTGGTTGTCCAACAAATGAAGATGGCACAATCAGCAAATAAATTCTTCTTAGCTTTAGAGAAAGTTAATATAAAAATAAAAGAAATAAAAGAAGTTATTGTTAAACAAATGAAACCTTTCTTTAATGCCTTTGGTGGGTTAGTTGAAGATGGTGGAGATGCCTTTAAAACAATGGTTTTACCTTATGCTGAACGTCTTGGTAAATTCATGAATGATGTAGGCTTGCGTATAATAGATATTGTAAAAAATAGTGGACCTGCACTTAAAAATATATTTGAAGGAGTACTTGAATTATTTAGTAGTATTTACAAAGTAGTAGGTGGAGTGGTATCTAGGCTTTTGGGTGTTGAAAAAACCGGAATGAGTGCGGGAAGCACATTTGAAAGTATAGCTAACTTCCTTAGCTCTATGGTAGATAAGCTAGAAAATGTTAACATAGATGCTTTAACTGAAAAAATTAAAACCTTTATGCAAGGTGTAAAAGATACCTTTATTTCTATTAAAGAAGGTATTATGCAAGCCATAGATTTTGTCAAAAATTCTGCTTTAGGCCAATTCCTATCAGGTGATACTGGTAAAGCGTCTTTAGCAATAGCCCCTATAGCTTTTAAAGGAGTTAAAATGGGTAAGGATGCATTTGATGGGGTAAAAGGTTTACTTGGAATGAAAAAAGGTGAAAAAGCAAGCAATCCTTTATTTGTTCAAGATGTTGGGGGTGGTGGGGGCAGTGATATGATGAGTAACCTAATGAGATCAGGAGGAAGACAAGCTGGTATTGGGGGTGGGTTTAAAAAAGGATGGAAAGGTTTATTTGATTATGCTAAAATGGCCCTTAAACCAGGTCGTGCTGGTAAAGTAGGTAGAGCTAGAATTGCTAGAGCTGCTAAAGGATTAGTTACAGGACAAGGTGCTTCATTTGTAGGAGGTACAGGACCTGGTTCAGCGCAAGCAGCGGGTCAATTAGGTAGAGTAGGTAACATAGGAAAAACATTAGGTAAATTAGCTAAAGGAGGTGTAGTATTTGCAGCAGCAGGTATGGCAGCTGAAGCAGCATTTGGTCATTTTGCTAAAAAGTCTAAAGAAGCAGCTAATGCTATGGACGGTCAAATAGCAGTAATGGAAGAAGGACAAGCTAAAGAGGATGCTATACAGGCTCAAAAAGATAAATTAGCAAAAGCTGAGTCATTAGCGGCCGCAGGCACTGTAGCTTCATATACTGCTATGGGAGCAGGTATAGGCAGTATGATCCCAGTTGTGGGTACTGCAGTTGGAGCCGTAGTAGGATTTACAGCAGGTGTTGTGAAAGCCCAATTTGATTATGCAAAAAGCCAGAAAAAATTAAAATCTGCAAATTTCGCATTTGAAAAGAAAATGCAACGCAATCTACTTCTTGTACAGAAAAAAACAAGTGAAATGGAGTTACGAGCAGCTGCTGTAAAAGTTAAAGCTGCTAAAGAAGCTGCTGAAAAAGAAGAATCTATTAGATTAGATTTTGCTAAAAAATTAGGAGCAACAGGTAATACTACAGCAGAAGTATTATCTTCTCTTGGTGAATTAGATATAGATTATACTAGTGACGCATTTAGACAACTAGCTACAGATGCTCTTGATGCAGGTCACATCACCGAAACTCAGTTTACAGAAGCTTTAAAGGGTACTTTAAAACCTATAGACCTTATGAATGCCGCAGCCACAGGTGCTGCAGAAAGTGTGACTAAATTGTATGATGCTGCCTTAAGTGCTGCTGAAGCTTTAGGTAAAGAAGTAGAAGAAGAAACTTATGAAGATTTAGGAATAAATAAAGATCTTTTAGCAGCTCAAAAGGGGTCTGTTGAGGCTCTTCTAGCTAACGCTGCAAATATATCTAAAGATCTAAACACAAGATTTACAGACGCACTAAATAAGGCAGTCGATTCTGACATGCAAAATGTTTTAGAAGGAAATGATGAAGACTCTAGAGGATTTAGAGCAGACCTTATAGAACAGTTTACAAGCATGGGCATTGACAGAAAAGATGTTACGGATGCCATGACTCGCCTTAATGATCAAATAGAACAAGGTGAAATAGAAGATTTTGATTTAGAAGGTGCTTCTCAAATTCAAGATTTTACAAAACTTTTAGGTAACGAAATTACAAGGGGGTACGAAAGTATAGAAGCTGAAGTAAATGCTAAAGTTGCAGGAGTAAAAGCAAATGTCCAAAAAGAACTAGTAGACTCAGGTCTTATTGACGAATTAACTCAGCTTAAAAAATCAGACTTAGTTGGAGATGAAGCTAATCAAGAAATAGTAACATTACTTCAGCAGGTATTAGGTCAAGAACAATTTGAAAAAGTTGCAGCTGATGGTATTACTACTGAAGAGTTAGATAAAGTTAAAGGAGCAATAATAAGTGAAGCAGCCCGTGCTGCTGGAGGATTAGAAAGTGCCAATAAAAACATCATATCGGACTTTACAAATGCCTTAAAACCACAGCAAAACGCAATAGAGGGGGCTATGGTAGAATTTGGTAATATCACAGCAGAATTTAGTAGTATTATAGGAGATGCTGCTACAATGTACTCAGATACTTTTATAGATCCTATCCAAACCAATTTTGATCAATTCTCTCAGCCCCAAACTCTTTCTTTAGAAAATGCTGAATCACTTGATGACTTTATTTTACGCCCAGGATCAGCACCTCTTAAATTTAATGAGGGTGATTTATTAATAGGAGGTACTGAATTATCAAAAGCTTTAGGAATAGAAAATCCAATGGAATCTGCAATGGGTATGTTTGGTAATATTACTTCTAAAATAAGTAGTATTTCTCCTTCTCTGCCTGATATGGATTCTGTTAAAAATAAAGTCGAACCTATAACAGAAAAAATAGATAGTCTTTCTCCTTCTCTACCTGATATGGATTCTGTTAAAAATAAAGTCGAACCTATAACAGAAAAAATAGATAGTCTTGTAGATTCTTTCTTTAAAAAAGAAGAAGGAAAAACAGAAGTAGAAACTCAAAGTACTGAAGATCTTAAAGTAGAACTTCAAGAAATGAAACAGTTAATGGCAACATTTATACAACAAATGGGTCAAGTAGTAAATCGCCCAATTACTGTAGAATTAAATGGTAATAAAGTTGGACAAGCTTTAGGACAAGATTCATACAGAATGCAATAATTCCATATTTATAATCACACTTAGTGTATTAATTAGATAATAACCTAAAAAATAACGACATGTCATTACTTAAATCATTACAAGTATCTATTTTAGGATTTAAAGGTCAAACACCCCCTGTAACTAATCCTAATCCTTTAGGAGCAGGTGGAAAAAAGACCCTTGATTCTTCTATTCTAGACAGAAATAACGGAGCTACTCCTCCTAAATATTTAGATAACCCCCCAGCTTAATTAACATATGGGCCTTATTGACTTAAAAACTAATTTAAGGTCCTTAAGTTATGGGTCAGGAAGAGGAGAACCCTATGTGGTTCAACCTCTTCCTGCCTATGACGAAGACCCTGGTAATCCTTATTTAGGGGCAGATATGTTTGGCCGCCAAGGTCAATTGCAAAGTAACTTAACAGATGTTACTAGATTAACAAGGTATCTTACAAATGGTAAAGGTCTTCTTTTTAATGCAAAACAAATAGCATTAGAAAAAACCCGCCCTAAGGTTCCCTATGGCCCTAAAAGAAGCTTTTTATTCAGCACAGTATTAGCTCAAGCAGGGGTCCAAGGTACTGGTATTCACTTTGATAGGACTAATAGTCTAAGGGTAGATAATACTGAAAAATACGACTATCAAACTCGTACTTTATATAATGATAATGATTCTAATAGATTAACTTTATTATATAGTACTAAAATAGCCTGGGATAAAACATCAACAGATAAATTTGATATTACTGGTCAAAATGATCAAACTACTTTAATTCAATATGGAGGTGGACCTGGCTCTGTAGGAGGAATTGGTTTTACTACAATAAAAAGAACTACCAAAACCACAACAGCCCAATATGATAAAAATGTAATAGCTCTAACTCAAAATAATATAAGTGAGCTGTACAAAAGATCAACTTCTACAGGGTTTACTTCATTTTCTGATGGAGGAGGTATAACTAACTTTACTTTAGCTTTAAACGGTAAATCAATAGCTAGTCCCGAACTTAAAAGAAAAAGACTAGGTAGAATAACCCGCTACGATCAGTTTAATAGAAACAAGGCATTTAAAACAGGTGATCCTGGAAATGATGCTAATTTAAACAGACAGGATTATTATTCTGGTAAACCCAAATTAACCGAAGGTACTGATAGAATTAACTATAAAAAAGTTTATTCTAGCACAGCAGGAGCTCAATATGGAGAAGGGGATGCTAGTGTAGAAGATATGGTTAAATTCTATATAGCTGTTATTGATAATAACAATCCTCAAAATAAAACCTATATACACTTTAGAGCATACCTTTCCAATTTACAGGATAGTTATACAGCAAATTGGAATTCTATTAACTATCCTGGAAGGGGAGAAGAGTTTTTTAAATATGGAGGGTTTTCACGAGATATTGGATTTGATTTCAAAGTACATGTTGCTTCTAGAATTGAATTATTTCCTACATACCAAAAATTAAATTACCTTGCTAGTGTAATGGCCCCTGACTACTCCCCTACAGTAGGATATATGAGAGGAAACATAGTTCAATTAACTGTAGGAGACTATTTAAATGATGTTTATGGAGTAATCACTAATTTTAGCTACAACATCTCAGAAGAATCTACTTGGGATATAGCTAGGAATAATGATGGGTCAATTGATCCCAACTCAGCAGAATTACCTATGTTAATAGATGTTAATGGGTTTAGTTTTAAACCTATACATAATTTTGTTCCTTCTACAGCCATTAATCCTGCCAACCCCCAAAGCAAATTTATTAGCATGGGCTCAGATGCAAAAGGATACAAACCAGAATCTGCTCCACCTCCCACTCAACCCCTTCCTCCAAATCCAATTCCTACTAATAATACTCTACCTACTTTACAAACTTAATTAAATGGGCAGATATAGAAATATACCAATTTTTAGTAACTCTACTGTAAAACCTGGAAAAAGATTTTATGGAGTGGTTAAATATCCTGATATTCCTTTATCCGTAAGTGATATATACGTTATTACTCAAAAAGGAGATAGATATGATCTATTAGCTAACCAGTATTATGGAGATAAATCTTTATGGTGGATAATTTCAATAGCAAATCCCTCTATTACACAAGATACTTTAAATCCACCCCAAGGAGTACAAGTAAGAATACCAACAAATATTACAAATGTAATAAATAGTTATAATAAATTAAATCAAATCTAATGGCTAATCTAACAGGCACACCCTTAGATACTTATGTACAAAATCAAATATCCACTAGACAAAAAATTTTAGGAAATAATCCTGATGTCCAAGATTTAGATATTAGAGTACTTAATAACCATAATAAAAGTGCTTGGGTAAGGTTAGCATCATCGGTAGACATAGTAGGGGATGATACTTTAAAAGAATTAGGAATTATAAATAAGGGTAATGTATTTGCCCAAAATTTTGTTTTAGTAGGAGGAGTTTTAAATGCTGCCCAAGATATAAGTATGCCCCAAGGAGGAGTAATCCTTAACAGCTTTTCAGCAGATGTTCCTTCTATAGCAGCACAATATTCCTATGGTTTAGGAGGACTTGAATATGGCTTTACACCACCCCCCGGGTTGGGATCAGTAAGTATTCAACATCTAAATCGTGGTGCCATTAGAAAATTCCAAATAAGACTTCAAGCTCAAAATAAGGGTCAAATGGCTATACTTGAGGCATTATACCTTAGATTAGGGTATTATATGCTATTAGAATGGGGGCACACTAATTACATTGATAGAGAAAATACTTTCATTACAAAACCAGAATTTGCAACTAGTGCGTATAATTATTTATTTGAAGGTAAATCATCAGATCAAATAGAAACAGCTATAAATAACTATAGAAAAATTACTGGTGGGAATTATGATGGTGCTCTTTTTCAAGTAGATAATTACTCATGGGCTATAAACACAGATGGAAGCTATGATATAACAATATCAGGGGTATCTAAAGGAGGATTAATAGACAGCCTAACAATAGGTACTCCTGGGATATTTAATAACCAAGCTACCCCCCTTGAAAATTATACTGTAATCACCCCTAATGGTAATGATGAACGTCGTACTATTTTGGGTAAACTTGGGGTAAGTGCTAAAGATGATGAAATTGTAAAAACTTACAACCAAACTGTAGCAGAAAAGTTAGCTGGGGGGCTATACCAAACTTTAAAATCAGCAGGGGCTATTAAAGTAATAAGTCCTAATAGTATATCTAATCCAAAAGCTTTAGATTTAACATCAGCTTTTGATACCTCTGATGATGATTTAAATATTACTATATTAGATCAAAACAAATCTGTTTTAAACCAAATATTATTTAAATTAACTAGACAATTAAAAAAAGAAAGTTGGGCTAAAATTGATGGAAAAAAAAGATATAAAAACTTTCAACTCCGCCCTGAACTCTTAAGTAGTCTTGGGATATCTGAACTTTCAGAATTAATTTCTATTAAATTTGACAATGTTAATAAAGAAGATAATCCTTACGAATATAATTACATTACTTTAGGCAGTTTAATTTCTATTATTAAAGAAAAAATTCTTACAAATGAAAATAATCCTACGGGTATAAAAATAAGTGATAATTATGAGGATAATTTAATGTTTACTCATTGGTTTCAACATTCTACTGATCCTACAGTATGCTTAATACCATATAGTGCTGAAGGGGATAATGAGGATAATTTAAATAAAATTATTTCTAAAACTTTTAGGGTAGGAACTGAAGGGGATCAATCATTTCAAGGAAGATTAATGGCTATCCATATAAATATTGAGTATATTTCTAAAACTTTAAGGGAAACTACTAGTAATGATGGCACTAGTAATTTATATTCTTTTTTAGAAAAATTAATGTATGGCATACAAAATGCTTTAGGAAACATCAATAATTTTACAGTAACATATGATGATGTAAATGGACTTAATATTAAAGATGACACCATTATACCAGGAATAGGAGGGGAAAATGAGGAAAATCAAACCAAACTAAGACTATACGGAACTTTACCTAATAATGAAGGAACTTTTGTACGAAATGTAAGTGCTCAATCTAAAATTACAAGTAAAATGGCTACCCAAATAGCTATTGGAGCTACTGCAAGTGGGAACCCCATAAACCAAAGTACTTCTTTACTAGCCAGATGGAATGAGGGATTAGTAGATAGAGTTAAAGCTCAAGATAATGCTAAAGCAAAATTTAAACAATTAGAAATAGAGTTACAATCTGGGGAGTCCCTCGAACCCGTTTCTACTGTAGCGGACGAAATTAGGGAAGAATTAAACAAAAAATACGATCAGCAGATTCAATTCCTTACTTCCCAATACTCCAATTTTGAGAATCAAGGAAATCCTACATATTCTCAAGCTCAATCCAATTTACAGTCATTATTAGAATATGATTTAGCAGTTAAAACTTTAGGGGGTAATATAGCTGGTAAAGGTTTTATTCCTATTGATCTTACGATAGAAATGGAAGGTATATCTGGCATATTATTATACAACAAAATACTTACAACTAATGAAATCCTACCTTCATCATATGAAAACAAAGTAGATTTTATTGTAACAGCTATGGATCATACTATTAGCAATAACGAATGGGTTACTACCTTAAACACTTTATCAGTTCCTAAGAAAACTAATAAAGCCAAAAATGTTAGCGCTAAAGATAATAATGAATTCACCATCCCTAAATCTAGTTAATTATGCCTTATTATCCTAAAAGCCAAGTTAAAACAGATTTATATACTAAAGGTGGACAATTTCAATTAAAATCTACCAAACAGGAGTATATAGGATATTTTTGGAAAAATTCTAAAGGAGAAATATATAGTAAAAAAAACCCTAACGTTTTAGGTACTGAACAATTAGAAGTTATCCCTAAAATTCCTCCTTCTGCTATTAATACTATTATATATAGTAAAGGCAACAATGAATATAATAATTTAAAAAAAGTTAACATTTCTAATTCACTTATTATTCCTTCCTACACAAAACCTAACCCAACATTAGAAGATTATAAAATAGGTAATTTTGTTAGATACTTTGCTAAAAAAACAAATGATCTTTTATATATAGAAATTTCTAAAGATATTTTTGATAAATTAAAAAATAAGAATCAACAATATGCTTACAAATCATATTTAATTTTTTCCCTTACTTGGACTATTGTAGGAAGTAAACAAAAAGTTTCTCAAACCAATAAAAATATAATTGCTTTTACTGAACAAAACTATAATATAGTGGGTTTAGGAGAATATTTAAAATTTAATTATTTAGAATTTTGTAAATAAAACTCCTTAATATTTATAACAAAGAACCGCTAATTTAAGTTTATGGCTCAAAGATTTATAATAGATCAAATTAATAATGCAAATGCCAATTTAGCTGGTAGTTTTTGTATTCCTTACAGTTTAGATTCTAGCAATAGAGCCCCTCAAAACGGTAGAGTATCTTTTTATGGAACTGGAAACTTTGATGTAACTCAAGTAACAGCTATTGCTGTTGATTATAATACTTTAGAATCAGATAACATATCTAGATATGTAACAGGCAGTACTGCTGGTAAACTAACTTTATATAAAAAAACAGACCCAACTCGCTACTCAGTATTTAGATATTATGATACTGCTATATATGAAAATTATGTATTATTTTATATAGAATCACAAAGTGCTGGAAGTGGAACTGGGGTAGGAATTGGAGCTATTGCATATTCTCCTACCCCAATTCCCTATAATGCGGGTGAACAATTATGTTTTAGTTTAGACTGGAACGATGGTACTGGAGGAGGGGGTGGTACGGGGGGAGATGGTAATAGTGGATCATCAGGTACTTCAGGTAGTTCAGGTACAGACGGTACTTCAGGTTCATCAGGCACAGATGGTACAAGTGGTTCCTCAGGTACAGATGGTACCTCAGGTAGTTCAGGTACAGATGGTACCTCAGGTAGTTCAGGTACTGATGGTACTTCAGGCTCCTCAGGTTCAAATGGTACTAGTGGCTCCTCAGGTTCAGATGGTACTTCAGGTTCTTCAGGTTCAGACGGTACTAGTGGCTCCTCAGGTTCAGACGGTACCTCAGGTAGCTCAGGTTTAGACGGTACCTCAGGTTCATCAGGTTCAGATGGTACATCAGGTTCATCAGGTTCAGATGGTACCTCAGGTTCCTCAGGTTCAGATGGTACATCAGGTTCTTCAGGTAGCTCAGGTACTTCAGGTTCTTCAGGTAGCTCAGGTACTTCAGGTTCTTCAGGTACAGATGGTACCTCAGGTTCTTCAGGTTCAGATGGTACTTCAGGATCATCAGGTTCAGACGGTACTTCGGGTTCAAGCGGATCAGATGGTACTTCAGGATCATCAGGTTCAAGTGGTACCTCCGGTTCAAGTGGTTCAGACGGTACTTCAGGATCATCAGGTTCAGACGGTACTTCAGGTTCAAGTGGCTCAGACGGTACTTCAGGCTCATCAGGTTCAGATGGTACTTCAGGTTCCTCAGGTTCAGATGGTACTTCAGGTTCATCAGGTTCAGACGGTACTTCAGGTTCATCAGGTTCAGACGGTACCTCAGGTTCATCAGGTTCAGACGGTACTTCAGGTAGCTCAGGTTCAGACGGTACCTCAGGTTCATCAGGTTCAGACGGTACTTCAGGTAGCTCAGGTTCCGATGGTACATCAGGATCCTCAGGTTCAGATGGTACCTCAGGTTCATCAGGTTCAGACGGTACTTCGGGTTCTAGTGGATCAGACGGCACTTCAGGTTCCTCAGGCTCTTCAGGTAGAGACGGTACTTCAGGTTCAAGTGGATCAGACGGTACCTCAGGCTCTTCAGGTTCAGATGGTACCTCAGGTTCTAGTGGTTCAGACGGTACTTCAGGTTCCAGTGGTTCAGATGGTACTTCAGGTAGTTCAGGTTCAGACGGTACTTCAGGTTCTAGTGGCTCAGATGGTACCTCAGGATCATCAGGTTTAGATGGTACTTCAGGTTCCTCAGGTTCAGATGGTACCTCAGGTTCTAGTGGTTCAGACGGTACTTCAGGTTCTAGTGGTTCAGACGGTACTTCAGGTTCTAGTGGTTCAGACGGCACTTCAGGTTCCTCAGGTTCAGATGGTACTTCAGGTTCATCAGGTTCAGACGGTACTTCAGGATCCTCAGGTTCAGACGGTACCTCAGGAAGCTGAGGTTCAGATGGTACTTCAGGTTCATCAGGTTCAGACGGTACTTCAGGATCCTCAGGTTCAGACGGTACCTCAGGTAGCTCAGGTTCAGATGGTACTTCAGGATCTTCAGGTTCAGACGGCACTTCAGGCAGCTCAGGTTCAGATGGTACCTCAGGTTCCAGTGGTTCAGACGGTACCTCAGGTTCAAGTGGTTCAGACGGTACATCAGGCAGCTCAGGTTCAGATGGTACCTCAGGTAGCTCAGGTTCAGACGGTACTTCAGGATCCTCAGGTTCAGATGGTACCTCGGGTTCTTCAGGTTCAGACGGCACTTCAGGTTCAAGTGGCTCAGACGGTACCTCAGGATCCTCAGGTTCAGATGGTACCTCAGGTAGCTCAGGTTCAGATGGTACTTCAGGATCTTCAGGTTCAGACGGCACTTCAGGTTCAAGTGGCTCAGACGGTACTTCAGGCTCATCAGGTTCAGATGGTACTTCAGGTTCCTCAGGTTCAGATGGTACCTCAGGATCTTCAGGTTCAGATGGTACCTCGGGTTCTTCAGGTTCAGATGGTACTTCGGGTTCTAGTGGATCAGATGGTACTTCAGGATCCTCAGGTTCAGACGGTACAAGTGGCTCATCAGGTTCAGATGGTACCTCGGGTTCTTCAGGTTCAGATGGTACTTCAGGCTCATCAGGTTCAGATGGTACTTCAGGATCTTCAGGTTCAGATGGTACCTCAGGTAGCTCAGGTTCAGACGGTACC
>Ga0213865_10001801_pt1 | contig 13771 bp, 9 predicted proteins | sample PICome_6_FD_160100 | JGI IMG/M metagenome (GOLD analysis project Ga0213865, IMG submission 160100) | Coastal seawater microbial communities near Pivers Island, North Carolina, United States - PICO282 | ecosystem: Environmental > Aquatic > Marine > Coastal | place: USA: North Carolina | collected...
AGTTGGATGTGATGGCGGGGTCATTGCCCGCCTGGAAGTCCGGAAGGACGATTTCGCCCAGGGACAACCGATACTGCATGAACCCCACCGCGGCGCCGGCTGCAAGCCGCCACCCTTGGGCCATCTTGATGTGATAGGCGTAGGCCAGGTCCAATTGCGTAAACCCGTATGGCCCGGCCGAGTCGTCGGTCACCCGGCCACCAAAGCCGTGAATGCCTCCTCCTGCCGAGCGGCCCAACTCTCCTTGGAGGTTGGCGAAGGTGGTTTGCGGGGCCCCGTCAAATCCCGCCCACTGCTGGCGGAAACCCGCTTTGAGCTCCAAGCAGTCTGAGAAGCCCGCAAAGGCCGGGTTTTCCTGGAAATAGTTGAACTGCCAGTTGGTGCGCAGCGGCAATTGCTGGGCGCGCAGCGGGCCGGCTCCGACAGCGAAGAGCACGGCCATTCCGGCGAGAAGGAAGGAGAGTTTCTGCTTCATCGGATAATGGCGACATGGCCTGTTTCGGGCGGAATGGGCAGCGTCTCGTCGTTGAGCTCGATCACGTAGTAGTAAGTCCCTGGGTTGAGGGGTTTGCCGGAGCGCCCCGTTCCATCCCATGGCTGGGCGTAGCCCAATGAACGGTGGACCAATTGCCCCCAGCGGTTGAACACCTCCACCTTGGTTCCGGGAAAAGCATTGATGCCGTCTATTCCCCAGAAATCGTTGATGCCGTCTCCATTGGGGGTAAAGCTGTTGGGCACACCGATGGGCGAGCCGACGGTTACCGTCACCGAACTTGTGACCTGACAGTCTCCGATGACACCGTCCACTTGGTAGCTGATCGTCTCTGCGGGCGTGACGGTCGTCGTGGCTTGGTCTGGGTCCGAGAGGTAGAATTCAGGGGTCCAGGTGTAGCCGTACACGGGGTCTCCACCGACCACCGTCAGCGTTTCAGACGCCCCAGGGATGAGGGTGTGGTTGCAGCAAGCGTCCATGGTGACGCCATCGCCTTCGAGCTCGACATACATGGCACACAACGTATCGGCAGGGTTGTGATCCGTGCCAATGAGGAGGAAATATTCCGAGTCGTGCATCAGCGTTGAGGACTCCCAAACGAGGTCGTCCACGCCCGATACGCAGGGGCCCATCGCGGTCAGCCCGGCGGCATCACACGGGTCCCCTGAGGCTGACACCACCACAGCGGCCAAGGTGTCCGGTCCAGCAGCCCCGTCACAGGTGACCTGGGAGATGCGGATGCGCGCACTGCCCGGATTGGCAAAGTTGTGGTTGGACCTGAATTTCAATACGGCCACATAGGACGCATCGATGCATTCGAAATTCAAGAAAGCAGGCTCCGTGATGAACACCGACTGCGGTGCTTCCGGGCATACCGTCAAGGGGTTGTTACACGACTGGGCCGCCAGCTGGGCTGGGGCCGAGGTCAACAACGCGAGGAGCAGGGAAATCCCGATTCTGTGTAGGCGCATGGGCGTGATATCGAAGGTAGTGGCGCGAACGGGCCACACTCAGCCTTCGCCATGTATTATCCACAACGAAAGGTGATTAAGGGAAGTTGCCCCGGAGGGCGTTCTGGCGGTCAGTCCGCCATGCTGATGAGCACCGCTTCTTTTTCGACCGCGTTGCCGGCTGAAACGTCAATGCTGTCTACCACTCCCGAGGACGCGGCGCGCAATACGTTTTCCATTTTCATGGCCTCAAGGACCAGCATGGCCTCCCCTTCTTCTACCGACTGTCCCTCTTGGACCAAGATTTCGAGCACCTTTCCGGGCATGGGGGCGCGGAGCTCCTTGGACTGGGTAGCCACACCTTCCTCGATCCCCATCTTTTCCATGAGGGCTTCCCTCACGCCCCGAACGGACCATTGGTCTGCGACGCCGTCAACACGCACGTCCCATTTGCCGCTGCCCAGCGCCTGAATGGAAACCCGGTGGTTGTTCAGGCCGATGCGCACCCACCACCTTCCGCGATCGTCGCGATACAGGCGGGGTTCCTCGGTGTTTTCGGGCATCTCTTGCCCCTGGGCATTGCGATATCGGGCCATGGCGGCAATTTACCTCCCTTCAGCACCGAAATTGCACCCCATGGCAGGATTGTATGTGCACGTCCCTTTTTGCGCCCAAGCCTGCTCGTACTGTGACTTTCATTTTACCACCCGTTTGGATGACCGGTCGCGCATGGTCGACGCCTTGGTATCGGAAGTCACCTCATCACTCAAGGAATGGCAGGGAGAGGTGTTCCAAACCCTCTATTTCGGCGGTGGCACACCGAGCATACTGGGCCCTGAGGCCATTGGACGCATCGCTCGCGCTGCCTTTGATCACGCCGAATGGGACCTCAAAGAATGGACCGTCGAGGCCAACCCTGAAGACCTCACCCGAGAGGTGCTCGGGGGGCTTCACGGCATGGGGGTCGACCGATTGAGTGTGGGGGTGCAGAGCTTTGACCCCGCGGTGTTGAAGTGGATGCGTCGGATCCACAGCGCAGAAACCGCAGAAACCGCCGTCAGAGATGCGGCAGAAGTCGGATTCAAGCACATCTCACTCGACCTCATGTACGGGCTGCCTGTGGGCGGCGATGGGCGTTGGCAAGATGACCTCGAGCGGGCGTTGGCCCTACCGGCAGACCACCTCAGCTGCTACATCCTCACGGCAGAGCCCCGCACGCGCTATGGCCACCAATTGGAAAAGGGTGAACTGTCCGCACCGCCAGACGATACCGTTGTCAACGAGTACAATGCCCTGTGCGCCGCAGCTGCCCAACAAGGCTACGAGCACTACGAAGTCTCCAATTTCGCGCGAAAAGGTGGGCGCAGCCGCCACAACTCCGCGTATTGGGAGGGCACACCTTACCTCGGGATCGGCCCGGGTGCGCACAGCTTTCGGGGGGGCACGCGCTGGTGGAATGTCCGTTCCAATGCGGCTTACCTCAAGGCGGCCACTGCAATGGACTTCTCAGCGCAGCAGAGCCAAGAATTGCTCGACAACACAAACCGCTACAACGAGTCCTTGATCACAGGCTTGCGGCGTCTGGAGGGCGTTTGCCCAGAAAAGCTCTTTGAAACAACGGGCCAGCGTCTCAAGGAGCACCCTGCTTTGCCCGCGCTGTTGGACCGCGGTGATTGTGAATGGGCCGGTGGGCGGTTGCGCATTCCCGAGCCCAGATGGCCCATGGGCGATGCCATTACCCTTGAGCTGATCCTCTGAGGGCCTTCCTGCGGCGTTTGAAGAAAACGTCCAGAAATACCGTCACCAGCAACACTGTAGCGCCCCCGTAGAAACCCGGCGGCATCACCTCCTCTTCCCCAAAAATCAAGAGGGCCAACACGATGGCGTAAATCGGCTCAAGGTTGATGGCCATGGCCACCGTAAACGGGCTCAGCACCTTCATGACTTCGACGGTCAAGGCAAACGCCAAAGAAGTGGCCACGACCCCGAGAATCAGCAGCCAACCCCAGTCCGCTGCGGTGGGCTGGGCCTCCTGCCAACCGCCCGTCAGTGCCATCCACAACGCCAGAGAACCGCACGCTGTGGCCAGCTCAATACGCGAAACGGCCAAGGAGGGTGCATGCTGCCCCCAAATGCTATTGAGCGTGCCAAACAAAGCGGCACAAAAAGCGCTGAACAAGGCGAGCAACATGCCGGTTCCGTAGCTCACGTCCACCCGGTACATCCACCACAAACCCAAGACAGCGATCAGGCCCAACAGCAGCTCGAAAGGGTCAATTCTACGCCGGCGCAACACCGGCTCAATCAGGGCGACAAACACCGGGACGGTGGCCATTACGGCCAAAGCCAGCGAAACGGTAGACGCTTTGATGGCCGCAAAAAAAGTGACCCAGTGCACCGCGACAAGCAGGCCCGTGGCCGCGATTCCCAGGCGGATCCTGCCCGTCATGTTGGGGCCCGCAGAACGCCGGCGCAACGCCATCCACACATACAGGCCTCCAGCGCCAATGAGCGTGCGCCAAAACACCAACGGCACCGGAGAAAGCGAAATCAGCTTGCCCAAGACGCCCGTAAAGCCAAACACCACCACGGTGGCGTGCAACGTGATTTGGGCGCGCAGGGACTGCATGGCTTCAGCGCGTCATCGGCACAGAACCGACACACTCCAAGTGCGGCCATCGCGGCCTGTCAACTGAAGAGCATACCAACCGGGCTCCAGGCCGGCGGCAGGAAGCTCCAAGCGGTCCATGGGAGCCAAGGCTCCGCCTTTCCGACAGTGCCTTCCCGCAGCGTCCACGAGCACCCACTCGGCCACCGCTACTTCTGAGGTCACGCCCAATACAGCGCCGTCTCCGAAGGGGTTGGGACCAAATTCGAAGGGCACCACATCGTCCAACGGCGCGATGCCAATCGTGCTGGTATCCGGGAAGACCACCGTGACCTCTTGCACCGCCTGATCGGAGCAAACGCCATCAATGCTCTGTGCCGTCAACACCACCGTGTAGGTGCTATCGGTCGGGAATTCATGCAATGGAGAGTCCGTTGTAACGGGTGGGGTACCATCGCCGAAGGTCCAGAAATAGCTGCCCGCACCAGTCGAAAGGTTCTCAAACGGAACCGGCCCGTTCTCCGCAAACCAGGGACTATCGACGGTAAAGTCGGCCTCCACCGGCTCGGACAGGTCAGAAGCCCCACGCGGTAGGATGGTATACCCCTGCAAGAAGGGCGATTCTAAATCGCGCTGTCCCCCAATGCCGGTGACACCAAAGACCCCCACGGGCGCTTCCGTGCCAAACAGATCAGTGTCGGCATCCACCACCATGAGATACAAAGCCGAACCTGTCGACACATAGACCTCGAATTGGGGCTGTTGGTTGGTCCAATTGTCAGGGTTCACCAATTCCACACACTTCAACCGCACCAAGGCACTTTCGGTCTCCTCACCCAGCGCATTGACCAATTCAGGCTCCTGCAGAGGCTCCCCTTGGGTGGCCAGAATCAAGGTGTCCAATACAATCTGGGCCAAGCCTTGGAATTGCTGGATGGACCCGCGCACACGGACGCTGTCTCCCTCCTCCACGAGGTAGTTGAAGTTCTCGACCGGACTGTACACCTCGATGCCCGCTGTCGGGTCGATAATGGTGAAGCGAAGGCCACTGGGATAGGTGTTGAAGCCGTGAACCACCCCCCGCAATTCGCAGGGAATGAGCAGGCTGTCCAACACGCCATTGCCGTCAATGCCACGCACATCGGCGATGGGGTAATGGGGGAAGCCCAGGTCGTTGGGTGCAATGGTCACGGTCACCATGTCCACCAACACCTCTGCCTCGCCAGAGACAACGGTCAGCGACAAAGTGAAGGTCTCCACGCCTTCCGGCTCGAAGTCGTCCACGATGCCCACCGTGATCATTTGAGGGGAAAGCCAGCCCTGGGGGAAGGTCACCTCCACAGGGAAGAGCGTTCCGAAATCCGACACGGGGGTCGCGGTCCCTCCTTCCACGACATCCACCACCACTTGGATCTCCTGCAAGGGAAGGGCAATGGGCATTTCAATGCCGATGACATCGCCCTCAAAGGCCAACACCTCCGACACCCCAAAACCGATGATGGGAACCGACGTGGTATCCAAACCGCACGGGAGGGCGTCGTGGCCGCCGAAATAATCGTAGGTGTTTTCGGGATAATCCTGCCACTGGTTCTGAACCACATCCCAGTCATCGGAACCGACCGTTACGTCGGCATTTCGCACCAACGTGTGGTGCAGCATCGTGACACCGTTGACTGGCCAACCCTCCCCCGGATTGACGCCCACTTCGCCCAGGACATCCACGACCACCCCATTTCGCTCAAGCGTGGTGGCGTCGTTGCCGTTGAACAGGGTGACGTCGTCGATGACATCGGCCAGCTGGATAAGGAACGGCGGGGCCAAGGGATTGACGATGGTGTACACCTCACCGGGGCCGAGGGAGCCACTGAGCTGCACCTCGTGGGTCGCCACTGTGCTGCCATTGTTGTAGGTCTTGACGACATATTCCCCCATGTCTGCGGTGGCGGTGGCGCTGGGGTTGTACAGCTCCAACCCCTTGTCCCACCCCGTGCCGTCGAGGTATTCAGAAAAGAACAGGTCGACGCAAAGTCCTGTGGGATCGCACGGTTGAATGGAGACATCGACATGGTTGAATGACAATGCGCTGCAAGAATCCGCAGAGAGGGCCGTCACCGGCAAGCCCGCCACAAACGTGGTGCTGTCGACCGCCCCGAGGTGGCTGAACCCATACACTTCGTATTCGCCCTCGCCGAGGTCCTCAAAATCGTAAGACGGCGTCGACGTGCTGTCCACGATGTCGCCTTCTGAGGTGGTGATCACGAAGAGGTAGGGCGCCTCTGGGCTCTGAGACACGTAGCCGAAATGGACCAGCGTGTTGGCAAAGCCCAAGCAGCCGATGGCCTGGTCGTTGCCTGCAGCTGTGGTGATGGAACCACCATCACAACTCGGTGGCAGGCAGAAAATGCGGTCGACTTCGACAGGTTGCGCGCTGAAGGCGACACACCCCGATGCTGTGATGCTGTCATAGGGGGCGCCAAGGGCAATGCTAGAAGGGTCGAGCTCTCCATCATAACTCATGCCCCAAACCAGGCATGGACCGGCCGGAGACCCTGAAAAATTGTAGCCCAGGTTGCCTTCGCCGTCGGGCACGACATCCAACACCTCTCCTTGCAGGTCCGTGATCACAAGGCCATACTGGCTCTCCAAGGCATTGCTCTCGGCGGTGAATGGCAGGAAGCCGCCCGGCAAATCAACACACACCTGAGCGGTGCCGTTTTCTCCACCCTGGGCGCTGATCAATCCCCCATCGCAATCCAACAAGTTGGTTGCGCCGGGCGTGGGCTGTTGCAGCACCATTTGATCGGAAGCAAAAGCCGGGCCGCCATCCGGAAGGCGCGACCATGACAGTGCACCGCCATTTTGAATGCCGTACAACCACTCGTCCAACTGGGGCTGGCCAGGTGTCAGAGAGTCGATCAAAAACGGGTTGGTTTGGTCGGCCGTGCCGTACACCACAGCGTCCAGCAGGCCGACGGTGGTGAGGGGGGTAGCAAAGGGAAAGTCCGCGCTGTCGCCTTCAAACAAGGCCACAGCATCGCCACCATCCCGCAATAGACCAGGTTCAAATTCGACGTCGGCCCCCGCTACGCCCGGGTTGGCCAACAAGAAGAACCCCAAAGAGTCCGTGGCCATGCCATCCAGGTCAAAGGCGGCGTAAACACTGCTCGTAATGGGGCTGCCTCCGCCCTTGTAAAAGACCACAATGTGGCCGTCCAACACCATGTTGGGGGCGCCATAGAGCTCCACAAATTCTGCGCTGTCGGGGACGGTGTTCGAGTCGCTGTCGACTTCGTTGATGAACACGCCCTGTGCGTGGGTTGCGGCCACGGAGGCCAAGAAAGCCAGCGAAATCGCAGCCTTAGTGAGAGGGTGAATCGATACGGAACGCATTTTCAGTCCGTTGGAATTGGTGCGCGAAAGTAGCAAGCACAAAGTTTGAGGGCTTTAACAGTTGATGAATTCCGTCGCCTTTTCACGGCGTAACTTCAGGGATTGGTTTTCCGTTCAGGATTTCTCCATGTCAAACGCCCCACATCAGGACCTCCGCCAGAATTTGGATGGCTTCATCCGGAAGTTCCACCGCAACGAAATGCTGCGGGGTGGTTTGTTGCTGCTCGCCGCACTCCCCCTTGCCTGGCTGACGGTACTCGGCCTGGAGGCTTTTGGCCAGTTTGGAATCCTCGCGCGCACTGTCCTGTTCTACGCCTTTGTCTTTGCAGTAGGCACTGTGGCCATTCGGTTTTTGGCCCTTCCTGCGTTGCGGCTCTTCCGGCTGAGGGGAGGGCTCAGTCACGCTGAGGCCGCGCGTATAGTTGGCCGGCACTTCCCAGAAATTGAGGACAGGCTCCTCAACACCTTGCAATTGCAAGAGCGTGCCGATGCCACCACCCCTGAACAAGGCCAGGAATTGTTGCTCGCTTCCATACACCAGCGCAGCGAACAACTCCGACCCTACCGCTTCACGGCTGCTGTGGATTTCGGAGAGAACCGGCGCTACCTGAAGTATGCGCTCCCGCCCATGGTCGTCTTTGCGGCGCTCTACACCCTCGTTCCTGAGGCGGTCGATGCGCCTACCGAGCGCCTGATCCGCCACCGCACGGAATTGGTCGCCCCCCCAGACTTCCGCCTGTTTTGCGACGGTCCGCTGGAAGCGGTCGCACAGTCGGACTTCACCTTGACCATCCGCACAGAAGGCACTGTGGTCCCCGCTCGGGTCGAGGTCATGGCCGGCGAAGGCCGGTTCCGCATGTCGCGCACAGCGACCGGAGATTGGCAGCACGTGTTCCGCAACGTGCGGAACTCCATGAATTTGGTGGTGTCGGCGCCCGGCACGCCCGCGCTTGACCTCTCATTGTCCGTTTTGCCCCGCCCTGAGCTCCAGGACCTGCGCATCGAAATTCGCCCTCCAGCACATACAGGGCTCCCCCCCTATCAGCAACGCAATGAAGGTGACCTCGATGTCCCCGAAGGCACTGTGCTGGCCTTCCAACTGGGCACCCGCAATACGACGGAACTCGGTCTGCGCTGGGGCGATGAGAAAGGGCGGCTGACCGCCGACGTCAGCAACCGCTTCAGCTTCTCCAGAACGGCTGATCAGGACCTCAGTTATGCCCTCTATCCGCAATCAGAATCCGTTGGGGTCATCGATTCCGTCCGGTACCGCCTGCGCAGCATTGCAGACCGCCCCCCCACCATTCGGGTTGCCGAGGTCTCCGACAGCACGTCCTTGACCCGGTTGACCTTCAACGGCATTGTTCAAGACGACTATGGGTTTAGCAGCCTGCGCTTTGTATGGCGCCGCAAGGGCGCGGATCAGGAGCGCCTTTCACTGGACCGTCCAAGAGGCCGAGAAGACGCGTTCCTCCATTTTTGGGACCTGTCCGACATCGGTGTCGGGCTTAGCGACGAAGTGGAGTACTGGTTCGAGGTCCGGGACAATGACGGTGTCAACGGTGCCAAGGTCACCCGCTCCAGAACCTTCCGGTACGCGGCCCCTACAGAGGAAGAACTGGCAGAACGGCTGGACAGCGCTGACGCTGAGCTGACCGCCGCATTGGAAGAAAACCTGGAAGAGGCACGCCGCCTCCGTGAGCAGATGCGTGAACTCCGCAGGGAACTGATGGAGGAAGAAGAACTGGGCTGGGAGGAAAAAGCCGCCCTTGAAGAACTGCTCAAGCAACAAGAAGCGCTGAAGGAGCAGGTCCAGGAGATGCAGGAGAAGAACCGCGAGAAAAACGCGCAACAGTCCGAATTCACCCCCCCCAACGAAGAGATCCAGAAGAAGCAGGAGGCCCTGCAACAACTCATGGAGGACGTCATGACCGATGAACTCCAACAGATGTTTGACGAGCTCCGGGAGCTCATGGAGCAAATCGAAGAAGGCGACAAAGAGCAGATCGAAGAGCAGCTTCAGCAAATGGACCTCGACCAAGAATCCTTGGAACAAGAACTGGACCGGGCCCTTGAGCAGTTCAAGCAGCTCCAGTGGGAGCAGAAGATGGAGGAAGCCATTTCCGACTTGGAAAAACTGGCCGAAGAGCAAGAGAAGCTGGCCGAAGAGACCGAAAACGGGGAGAGCCCAGAAGAAGAGCTGGCCGCAAAACAAGACTCCCTCAACAAGGAATTTGACAAGGTCAAGGAAGCCCTCGATGATGCCGAAAAGCTCAACAAGGAGCTGGAAAACCCGAACTCCGTTCCCATGATGGAGGAACTGCAGGAACAGATTGAACAGGAGATGAAGGACGCCAGCGAACAGCTGGACAGCGGCAAAGAGAAAAAGGCCGCACAGAAGCAAAAGAGCGCGGCGGGCAAAATGAGCCAGATGGCCCAACAAATGGAGAGTTCCATGGAACAGGGCGAGCAGGAATCCATGGAAGAAGACATGGAAGCCCTGAGGGCACTGTTGGAGAACATCATCACCCTCTCCTTTGACGAAGAAGACCTGATGGCCTCCGTCGGAACGACACAGAAAGACGACCCCCGGTACGTTCTGCACGGCCAAGAACAGCGCAAACTCAAGGACGACGCGGAGATGGTCAAGGACAGCCTTTTTGCCCTGAGCAAGCGTGTCACCCAGCTCCAATCCATCGTGAACCGGGAGATCAACCTCGTCAACCTGCACATGGGGCAGGCCCTTGAGGGCTTTACAGACCGTGAGACCAAGCTGATTACCACAAACCAGCAGTACGTGATGACCTCATTCAACAACCTGGCGCTCCTGCTCGATGAGGTCTTGCAGCAAATGCAAAACGAATCCAGCTGTAACAAACCTGGGACAGGAAACTGCGAGAAGCCAGGAGGAAGCGGCTCCAAGCCCTCCCCTTCAGCCAAGCAAATCAAGGGCATGCAGCAATCCCTGACCAAGCAATTGGAGCAGATGAAGCAAAAAATGAAGGGCTTCAATCAGGGCGAAGGAAAAGAAGGCCAACGCAAACTGAGCAAGGAGCTTGCGCAGATGGCCGCGCAACAATCGGCCATCCGAAAGATGACCGAAGAATTGGGCCAGCAACTCAACGAGGACGGATCAGGACAAGGCAACGGCCTCGAACAGATTGCCAAGGAGATGGAAGACGTCGAAAAGGACATCGTCAATGGCGCCCTGGATCAATTGACCCTTGACCGTCACCAGGACATCCTCACCCGCCTACTGCAGGCCGAAAACGCCGAGCGCATCCGGGGTGAAAAAGAAGAGCGGGAATCCAAGACAGCACAGGACGTGCAGCGCGATGCACCCCCCAGTCTTGAGGAGTACGAACGCCGCAAAGCACAGGAGATCGAATTGTTGCGAACAATGCCCGCTGACCTAACGCCGTATTACAAGCAAAAGGTCAACGATTATTTCAATACTTTGGACTCCCCGGAAAGGGAGTGAAGTCACAACATGTCCGTACAGCGACAAATGCATATCGCCTCCCGCATGGAAGGCATTACCGAAGTCGAAGGGTTGATCAATGAGCTCTGCGAGGAGTTTCACGTCGACGAGACCCACTACGGCGAGATTCTGATTGCCATGACCGAAGCGGTCAACAACGCCATCGTTCACGGTAACAAACTGGATACCAATAAGATGGTCAACATCCAGGTCAGCGTTGAAGGCCCCGTTCTGGAATTTAAGATCTCAGATGAAGGCCCCGGCTTTGACTTTGAGAACATCCCCGATCCGACCTCTCCCGAGAACATTGAGAAGCCCAATGGTCGGGGTGTCTTTTTGATGCGGCAACTGGCTGACAGCTGCGAGTTCGAGGAGCTTGGCAGAATTGCCATCATGCGCTTCGACAACGCCATTCCGCAGGTGCAGAGCGCCAACTGATGGCCGACGCACGCATTTCATTTCACTTCCAGCACCCTACTTTTCGTCTGAGACAACGCAGACTCGTGCGCCAGTGGCTGCACGCTTGTGCCGAAGCAGAGTCACAAACCATTGGTTCTCTGCGCTATATGTTCTGCACAGACGCATATATCCATGAGGCCAACGTACAATTCCTGCAGCACGACTATCTCACAGACATTCTCACCTTTCCCGATCAATCCAGCCAAGGAATCGCCGGTGACATCCTTATCTCGGTGGATCGGGTGAGGGACAATGCACAAACACATGATGCATCTGTGCGCAATGAACTGCACCGCGTTATTGCCCATGGTGCGCTGCACCTGCTGGGCTATGATGACACCGACGCAGCAAACCAACAGGCCATGCGCCAGCAGGAAGACGCATGGCTCAATCGCCGCACATTCTGAACACAAAACGTTCCACGTGGAACATCGCATATGCTAGAACACTATGACGTCATCGTTGTAGGCGGAGGACACGCCGGCAATGAAGCGGCGCATGCCGCAGCGACCCTCGGCAGCAAGGTTCTGCTCATCAGCATGAACCTGGGCACCATTGGCGCCATGAGCTGCAATCCCGCCATGGGCGGCGTTGCCAAAGGCCAAATTCTCCGGGAGATTGACGCACTCGGCGGCATGAGTGGTCGCATATCTGACCAAAGTGCCATTCAATTTCGCATGCTCAACCGGTCGAAAGGCCCAGCGATGTGGTCGCCCAGGACCCAAAACGACCGGCACCAATTTGCCCAAGACTGGCGCACCACCATCGAAGCCAACGAGAACATCCACCTCTGGCAAGACATGGTCACAGGCTTGATCATCAACAACGGCACAGTCCAAGGGGTCACCACTCAACTGGGCATCGACATCCATAGCCACAGCACCATCCTGACCTCCGGGACATTCCTGCAAGGCAAAATCCACCTTGGCATGCAACAGTTCGCGGGCGGAAGATCCGGAGAACGTGCAGCAGAGGGCATCACAGGCCAATTGGCCGACCACGGCTTTATCACCGGTCGCATGAAAACCGGAACACCACCGCGCGTGGATGGACGCAGCATTGACTACTCCAAAACGGAGACACAACCAGGCGAAGACACCACAGAGGCTTTCAGCTACTTCAGACCCCTTCACCCCCTCGAACAACAGCCCTGCCACATCACCTACACCAACCCGCAGGTACACGAGACACTCGCAGCATCGCTTGATCAAAGCCCCATGTTCAACGGCGCCATCCAGAGCAAAGGACCGCGCTATTGCCCAAGCATAGAAGACAAGATTCACAGGTTCGCCGACAAAGAGAGACACCAGATTTTCATCGAACCCGAAGGAAGGCACACCATCGAAACCTATGTCAACGGCTTTTCTACGTCACTCCCCAAAGAAGTGCAGCTCAATGCCATGCGCCTCATCCCAGGCATGGAAAACGTCAGAATGTTCCGCCCGGGATATGCCGTTGAATACGACTACTTCCCACCCACCCAACTCCACCACACCCTCGAAACAAAAAGGTTGACGAACCTCTATTTCGCAGGACAAATCAACGGGACCACTGGCTATGAGGAGGCAGCCTGTCAAGGACTCATGGCCGGAATCAACAGCCACCTCAAACACAACGAACAAGAACCATTCATCCTTGGACGCGACCAAGCCTATATCGGTGTACTCATAGACGACCTCGTCACCAAAGGCACCGACGAACCATACAGAATGTTCACCAGCCGCGCAGAGTACCGAATCCTGCTTCGACAAGACAACGCCGACAGTAGACTCACACCCATAGGCCATAGGCTGGGCCTCATCAGCGAATCAGACTGGACATCCTTCAACCAGAAACAACATAGCCTCGCTCAAAAAGAGAACCTGCTACACACATCAAATGCACTACCAGAAGAAGTCAACCCACTCCTCCATCAACACAACAGCGCCCCCATACACCAAAAAACAAGGTGGAGCCAGCTGATCTCCCGACCCCACATCAAACTGGCCGCCCTTATTGATTGCAACGCCACCCTTGCTACAGCATTCCAAAACACACCACCACACTGGCTTGAGCACATCGAAACCGGCGTTAAGTACAAAGGCTATATCGAAAAAGAACAAGCACAAGCGGACCGGATGCGCACCCTTCAGGATCTCGCGCTGCCGCAAGACCTGGAATACGAACGACTGACCTCCCTCAGTATGGAAGCGCGACAAAAACTTCAAAGCCACAAACCCTCGACACTTGGAGAAGCCGGGAAGATCAGTGGCGTCTCCGCATCAGACCTATCCGTACTGATGGTCTACCTGGGCCGATGAATGTTCCACGTGGAACATTGCAGAAGCCATTTTAACGCCACTCAGGCGACTCTTTCAGCGCGCCGCACCTGTACCCCTCCCTTCTCGCGT
>Ga0213865_10001804_pt1 | contig 13756 bp, 16 predicted proteins | sample PICome_6_FD_160100 | JGI IMG/M metagenome (GOLD analysis project Ga0213865, IMG submission 160100) | Coastal seawater microbial communities near Pivers Island, North Carolina, United States - PICO282 | ecosystem: Environmental > Aquatic > Marine > Coastal | place: USA: North Carolina...
AGATAGCTAACCTAATAGCTCAAAAGAATATTGTTACAATTTTTCAAGGAGGATCTGAAAGCGGCCCTAGAGCACTAGGTAATAGAAGTATACTTTTTGATCCGACTTACGAAGATGGCAAAGATTTTGTAAATCAGGTAAAGCGTAGAGAATATTTCCGACCATTTGCAGGCAGTATTCTACACGAACATGCACATGAGTGGTTTGATATGAAGGGGTTAGAAGAAAGTCCTCATATGATGTACGCTATGAACTGTCAGCCTGGAGTGGAAGAAAAAATTCCGAGTATTATACACGTAGACGGAACCTGTAGAATACAAACAGTTAAACGTGAACAAAATCCACATTATTATGACTTAATTAATGAATTTTATAAACTTAAGGATGTTCCTATAGTATTTAATACAAGTTTTAACTTAGGCGGTGAACCGTTAGTAGAAACATTAGATGATGCAATGCGCACACTAGTACACAGCGATATAGAATATCTTTACCTTCCAGAATTAGAAAAACTTATCAAAATAGAAAACGAATGATTAAACAACAAATACTAGATCATATTGAAAATAATTTTTCCGATACTTATTCTATCCACGAAGAATACAGAAGCCATCCTTATTACTGTTTAATAGAGAAAAAAAATTTTCTACCAGCAAATATTGTAAAGATGCTAAGTGATGAATTAGATAATATTCCATTAGATAAGTGTAAGAAATTTACTAGAAAAGGTAGTTGTATGTACGAACACAATAACCTTGATGAAACACCTATTGCAGATGCAGTGGTAAACACACTACATGGAAGTACGTTTTTGAACTGGCTTCAAAAAGCTACCGGTACTGTAGATTTAATACCAGACCCTCACTTAATAGGAGCTGGTTATGCAAAAAGTTTTGCAGGAGACAGCTTACAAGTACATACAGATTTTAATTGGAATGACCAACTTAGGTTACACAGAATGTTAAGCATAATAATTTATCTTAACGATGATTGGAAGGACGATTGGGGAGGAAGTTTAGAATTTTATGATACCAAAAGAAAAACAAAAATAAATGAAGTCAAACCTGATAATGGAAATCTTTTGATATGGAGATATCATAATTTGGCCTATCACGGATATCCTTCTCCAATGAAATGCCCCAAAAATAAATCAAGAAAAAATTTAAGATTATTTTATTATGTAAGTAATGCAAATTATGATGATAAACATCCTCCACATAGGAGTTTATATTGGTTTGATGATAAAGAGAAAGTACCATACGACGTGCCATGGAAAAAATAAGTTTAGATTTACCAAAATTTAATTACAACTCACTTCAATATACTAATCTGCATAATGTTGGATACGAAGCAAGAAGTGTCAAATACGAAAAACAAAATGAATTATATAGACGAGTAGGATATAACAAATATAATTCTGCGTACAAACAAACTTTTGAAGTAGGACCGGAAATCAATGACTTTGCATCTACATTATTTGAAAGATGCACAATAAGTGTAATGTGCCAATCACCAGGGCAAACTTTACCTGAACACCTAGACACGTTTTATTCAATAAGTAAGAAGTTTGATGTAGATCCAAAAAAATGTTGCAGAGTAAATATTTTTTTAGAAGATTGGAAATCTGGTCATTATTTTGAAATAAATGAAAATCCGTTCTTGCAATGGAAAGCTGGAGATGCTATAATTATAGAGTTAGATGAGCCTCATTTAAGTGGTAATATGGGGTTAACTAATAAGTGGACAATGCAAGTTACAGGAGTAAAGGATGAATTTAAGAGGCGCTAAGCCTATAAATGACAATAGTGTAAGAGAATTTATTTCATCTATAGATAATACAAATAGTCTTTACAATGATGCCTTACCTAACCAATTTGTTAATAATTTTTTTGATTGGATAGTTTCTAGCAAAAATAACAATCTTACAGGTTTAGAAAAATTTACAAATAGAAAACTATGTGCTGGAACAGCACAAGCATTTGATCACTTTTATTTGAAACACAAAAATAAACGATTTAGATTTTTCAAAGGTGAATTTATGTATCATTCAGCTTGTTTGAAAAATTATGGAAAATACAAATTTCTTGAAGATGATAGATTAGACTACAATGATGCGGTAATAATTAGTGTGCCATTTAGCGATACTGGTAGCCAAAAAAATATAGAAGAATTGCTGTTTAATTGCTATGGAATGGATATTCCAGTATTGCTAGATTTTGCATATTACCCTTGTACAAAAAATATAGAAATAAATTTAGATAAATTTTCAGCAGTAGAAACAGTTTGCTTTAGTATAAGCAAAGCATTTTACGGAGCAGAATTTCTACGTGTAGGAATGCGGTTACAAAGAGAAAATAATGACGACGGTATAGATGTTTTTAACAGTGTAGAAATGGTTAATCGTTGTTCAATAAACATTGCTAATAAACTTATATCTAACTATAGTGTAGATTATAATTGGCAAAAGTATAAAGAAGTCTACGAAACAGTAATTAAAGAAAATAATTTATTAGAAACAGATTGTATTATGTTCGGACTAGGCGGACAAGAATACGCCGATTATAATAGAGGCGGTGATGTTAATAGAGTATGTGTTTCTGAATTAATAGGAGAAAAAATCAATGGCATTAGTAAGTAGTCATAATGACTGGGATCCGTTAGAAGAAATTTTTGTAGGAGTAGCAGATCATGCTAGAATTCCTACAATTGATGCAAGCACACATAGTTTTGGATTTGCTGACTTTTCTTATGATGATATTAAAGATTTAGAAGGCCCGAGCCCGCAATGGGTTATAGATGAAGCAAATGAAGATTTAGATAATCTAGCAAATGAACTGCGTAAACTAGGCGTAACTGTCAGACGACCAGAAGCAATTGATCATTCTAAATCATTTAAATCACCAGACTGGGAAACTACAGGTTGGTATACATACTGTCCAAGAGACTTACTACTTCCTTTGGATAATTTAATTATTGATTGTCCCGGGGCAATGAGAGCAAGACAATATGAAACACTTGCATATAGAGATTTTCTTTATGATGTAGTTGATAACGGTGGAGAGTGGTTAAGTGCGCCTAGGCCGAGACTTTTAGATAGTAGTTATCAACTAGATGATTTAAGTATTCCTACATTAACTAATGAAGAAATAGTTTTTGATGCTCCTAATGTAGTTAGACTAGGTAAAGATTTAATTTATCAAGTTTCTAATTCAGGCAACTTGTGGGGATACAAATGGTTACGTAACTTGCTCGAACCACGTGGATACCGTATCCACCTAGCAGAAAAATTTTATAGTTATTCACATTTTGATTCAACTGTAATTCCTCTACGTCCAGGACTGGTATTGTTTAATGGCGATCGATGTACTCCTGATTGGTATCCACCTATATTTAAAGATTGGGATAAGATCTTCGTGCCCGGGGATCAAGTGATTGATATAGGCACAAACTTAGAAAACGGTGTTAGCCCTTGTTCAAAATATATAGGTTTAAACATGCTTAGTGTTAATGAAGAACTTGTAATTATAGATGAAAATCAACAATATGTCAGAAAAGAATTAGAAAAACATGGAATTGAAACTATTGGATTGCCCATGCGTCAAGCAAGAACATTAAGCGGCGGATTTCATTGTGTTACATTAGATACAAAAAGAAAAGGACCTTGCGAGAATTATTTTGACTGATAGAGGCTATCATATACCTTATCTTGAATGGATGATCACAACTAGTTGTGATCTAGCCTGTCCAGGATGTGATAGGTTTATTGAATACGATCATAATTGGACTGAAAGTTTACAAGATATTAAACAAAGGATGGTCAAGTGGTCAAAAAAACTAGATCCGGATAATTTAACAATAATAGGCGGGGAGCCTCTAATACACCCTAATCTATATGATATAATTAAACATTCTGCCAAATGTTTTGACCATAGTACCATAGAAATCTATACTAACGGTTTATTATTACACAAAAAACCAAAATTATATAACACATTGCGCAAGATAGGAAAAGCAAAGTTAAGTGTAACATTACATAATAGAAATCCACAAATACGGAAATGGATAAATTATAACTTAGATAAACAATTTTTTCAAAAAGATAAATGGAATAAAGTAGGAAAAAATTACTGGAAAAGTGGAAACATAGAAATAGAAATAACTGATCCTACTCAAGGCGGCTGGTATGAATACCGCAAGCAAGTAAACGGAAAAATTAAACCATGGAATGATAATGACATCGACAGTAGCTACAGTAATTGCACAGCAAATGTTTATCCTATAATCTATAAAGATAAGTTATACAAATGCCCTCCTATAAGCATGTTAATGACTCAAGCAACAAAATATAATTTTTTAAATGATGCAGATTGGGAACTTTATTTAAATTACAAGCCATATAGTGCGGATGATAATTTAGAAGATTTTATACAAAATATAAATTGTGCTCATAATATTTGTAATATGTGTCCAGCGAATCCGGTGCTTATACAACAACCAGAAGCTATAGTTAAGCATAATATAGAGAAATTAGTAATATGAAAAAGATTCCAATTTTTGAACTTAATCAAGCCGGTAGAGTATGTTCATTGCTATCTGAAAATTTTTCAGATGTCATACGTTTTACATATGGTAATAAGAATTATCCTACAAAAAAATCTGTAGTGTTTATTGAATATATTGGGTTAGATTTAGCTGTATTAGACACATTGAAAGATTTATCATCAAAAAGTTCGCAAAAATTTTTCTTGGTTATAGACGATACATATGAAGGACTGCTTTCAAAAAAAATATTAGAAAAACACATAAAGTACATAGAATCATTAAATGAAGTAATAGACGAATTTATAATTTTATCAGCAAACAAAAGTTTATATAATGAAATGTTAAACTTAGGCTACGAGAAAAACTTTATATATTTTAATGCACATTTATATCTTAGCAAATACGATGGTATTGATGTACAAAATTCTATTGTTAGCGAAAGTGATTTACTAAGAAAGAAAAAATTTCTTTGTTTAAATAGACAAGAAAGACTTCATAGGATACAAGTAGTAGACCATTTATGTCAGACTAAGCAACTAAGGCACGGTTACATTAGTTGTCCATTGTCTGACTATAAACTTGCATTTGAAAACAAATTAGATTCAGATTATCAAGGAAAAGTTTTATTTTTTGATGACGCATTATTAAATTATAAGTTTACTATTGAGCAAAAAAATAGACTTAGCTCTATTTTACCTTTGGAACTAGACGTTCCAGATGAAATGCACAAAAGTTTACGCAATGAAATGCCAGATACAAAAGCATATTTTGAAGAAAGCTATTTTAGTATAATTACTGAAGGTGACTTTTACAGAACTGATGACCGTCAAATGTTTACCGAGAAAATACTCAAGGCATTTATATACAAACATCCTTTTATAGTAGTCGGGTTACCTGGAACACTATCATTATTAAGAGAGCAAGGTTTTTTAACATTTCCTCAAATAATTAATGAGGCATACGACACTATAGAAGATGATACAGAAAGACTTAATGCATGTTTACAAGAGATTGATAAATTATTGTCTTTGAATATACACGAACTGAAAGATTTATATGATAGCGTTAAGCCTATATTAGAACACAACAGAAAACTTGTGATGCAGTATAATTCAATGCCAGCACCATCTTTATTGGTGAATATTATTCAGCAATGGTTTTATAATTTAAATGATTAATTATAAATTCTTTATTAGGAATATTAATAAGTTCTAATTCAGCTAACATGGCCTGTTTTTCTTCATCTTCTAAGTTAACAATGTCTAATTCTCTTGGGTAAGTCAAGCAATTAATATACCAATCAAAATTATTTTCTGTAATCCAAGAATCTAAATCGCCTAGCATGAAATAATTATTGCGATGTAATACTGTGTTAATTTGTAATTTATACTTTTGTGATATTACCCATTCTACAAAATCTAATATTTTATCCCAATTTGAACCTTCACGTACCACAGAATTATTAGTACCGTATCCATCAATGCTAAGAATAAATTTTACACTTTTAAATTGATTTAATAATTTTTCATCTTCTGGAATAAACATACCGTTTGTATTGTATATCAAATCAACTAGATATTTTTCTTCTATTGTGTTAATGATATTGTAATGTCTACTTGTAATTAAAGGTTCTCCGCCAAGAAACAATAATTTATTTACGGTGTTAGGTACATTAAAGTCCTTAGTTTCTATTAACTTATATTTTGATTGACCAAAAATTTCTTCTTCTTTTTTAATCCAACTTGTACTAAATTCGCTATTACACCCATCACATGCTAAGTTACACAAATTATCAAGCCCAATTTCTAAATACTTTAAACTTATTTCATTTGTATTATAAGTTTCATTTAGTTCTTGTCTAAGACTTTTGTGGCCAATACTTTCTTCATAGTAACACTTTTCACATCCTGGAATATAAGTATTATTTTTATTTTTTTCTCGCAGATCTTTGTAAGCATCTGTAAACAAAACTTGATCTAAATCACCATTAAATATACCAATAGATTCTTTAAACCTGCAGCAGGGATAAATTCTATCTCCCGGCCTAATATTTGTATGTTGCCAAAAGGCACTACACAGATGAGTCATATGGTACTCCGTGTTTTTTAAATAATTTTAATATTTCTTTTTCTAATATTTTTTCTTTTTCTTGATATGTAATTATATTATTATTTGTAAATAATGCTCGTTTATAACTTTCAGTAAACATACTTGGCGGCATTATTTCTTTTATATTTCGGTAGGGATCAAAAATACTTGTTGTTTCAGATATATTTTCAAATACTTGTTCGACACCGAGATTAACTAAGCATGGTACATGTAAATCATTAGCATGTTGGAAAACAATATCAAAATTACAAATTACAGCATCACAACAACTAACAAGGTAACCTAAATCATTAGATTTGTATTCATTGTTGGGCAATAAATTTATATAATTTACTTTATCAATTAAGAAGTTTTGGACATGAGTAGCAAGAACGGGTGAAAAACTACGTAATTTTTTATCGTACCATAAATTTCCGTTAATCTCAAATTCGTCTTGCCAATTATCACTTAAATAATACGGAACAACTAGTACGTTGCTGAAATTATTTTTATTTTGATCCTCTATAAATTTTTCTATTTGTAGTTTTGTTTCAATAAGCGGCACATATTTTACGGGTTGAATAAATTTTTTACATCCTAATATGCATGTACTGAGCCATTCATCCAAGCTAGGTTTATGTTGTAAACATTCATACTGTGTTTTGTAATCAATAACAATTACATTATTTGGAATAATTACATCTTCATAAACACGCTTGTCGTGTACTGTCCAAAATTTATTACCGAGTAAAGGATTGTTTAGAAATATACTATATTCTTGGTCGAAAACTATTGCAAAATTTTCATTGTTTTCAGTATATTTTGCAAATATTTTTGCAGTAATATAAGCAATAACATGATCACTGTTTGGAAATAGAAATACGTTCATAGTCCTACAACACTTATACTAAATCTAATTACTACTTTAGGTTCATTTGACATGTTTACCGTAAAGTGATTTCTCAAAAAACCTGGAAATATATACACAGCAGATTCAGGAGTATTGTACATCTGGAAGTGAGAATTATATGGGTTTTCTGGCTTATTTTGTATGTTTACAAAATATTTGTTATCAACAATGTGTTCAAAATTAAGAAAGCCAGAATTAGGAGCACTGTGTACAAAATAATACCCTTGCCAAGTTGCGTCACCAATATAGGATTGTGTTAAGCCTCCAGGAGGAATAATTAGAAAATCCATATTAGTAAACGCAATGTCAAATCTTTTGTTTATATTTGTCCTATCACGCACTGCTTTTGACCAAAGACTAATCTGTGGCGATTCGGAAAATTCTGAAAATGCAACATGATTTTGCAAATTATTTATAGATTGATAAATTTCTAAGGTATGATTAACATTTAAATTTGGATGTTTTTGAGTAATGTCTTCTATGACACGTGAAATTTTAAGTTTGAATTGCTCGTGTTCGCTATACTCCAACACATCCAAACTTATATCAAAAAGACTAATATTTTGTAAACCAGATTCAATCATAACTTAATATAACATATTTAAATAGAAATGTCAAGAAAGATAACATTTATGAACAGATTATTTACATTCGGTTGTAGCCATACAAGGTATAATTGGCATACTTATGCAGACTTTGTAGCTTTACGATATCCTATATTTCAAAATTGGGGATTTCCAGGACTAGGCAACAGAGCTATAGCAGAAAGATTAGCAGAAGCTATTGTATCCCAGAATATAAATGAAAACGACACAGTGATTGTTCAATGGAGTAGTCATCTACGCAATGATTATGCGAAAACTGATGTTATGAATGAACACGGAAATATGTGGTGGACAAAAGGACCTGTGATGGCAGATCATAACATCAAAAAATATGGTAAGAAATGGTTCAAAGAATTTTGGGATGAAAAGGCATATCTTATCCATAGCCTAAACAATATTGTTTTAGCAATTAACACTTTAGAAAATATAGGGTGCAAATGGTTAATGACAATGGGTCCAGATCTAAGTACTGTTCAAACATCAGGAGAGGATTGGAATACTGGCTCTGGAACTATTGATAAATTTCCAGCAGATTTGATACACTACAAAAAATACATTTGGGAAACTTATAAACACAAATGGTTGCCGCCTATTATGCAAAAGAAAAAAGAATGGCCAGATTATGATATGTGGTTTAAGTATGAAGGCAAAGACAGCTCAAACACCGAAATATTTGAAATAAACGGAGATAGGTTTAAAGATCATCATATGAGTCCTGAACAAGCATATATGTATGCAGAAATAGTTATCGAAAAATTAGGCTTAGAATTGGAATTAACAGAAACTGATATAGAAATAATTAATTTTTACTTGGCAGCAAATAAACAATATCCTGGTTGGGTAGATTTTATTGAATTTATACTTTCGACACCATGGGCCTTAACACAAACAAAACACGGGATTTGACATGAGTATACCTTTAATTGGATTAGATAGAGACGGAACAATAAACATAGACAAAGGATATATTAAAGATCCTGCAGATTTTGAACCTATATCCGGTAGTTTAGAAGCAATAAAGTTAATACGAGAAAAGGGTTACGATGTAGTAATACTATCTAATCAAGCTGGGATAATGAAAAAAATTATGACAGAGATTGATGTAGATAGAGTAAACTATCGTATGTTAGAAATGTTAGGTCAAATAGGATGCCCTAACATCAATGGTTTATACTATAGTATGACTAATCTTAAAGAAGATATATATGCAAAACCTAATATAGGCATGTTTCAAAGAGCTGAAAAAGAAATTGGCGTAGATTGGAAAAACAGCTATTTTGTAGGAGACAAAATAAGTGATCTCAAAGCCGCTGTTAAAGCAAAATCTAAACCTGTATTAGTCAAAACAGGTCATGGAGAAGAAACCTTTACTAGACTAAACACATTTAGCCAAAAGGACCTGAAAAAAATTACACTAATTTATGACAACCTACTTGCGTTCGCGGAAACATTACCCGTTGTAGAATAAATACTATAACAAGGGTGAAGTATGATACAACAACTAAGAAAAGGTTTAGATAGTACAGTAGAATTTAACCGCACTAAAGGTTTCGCTACTGACCAAAAGTACCAGAAAATTTACGGTGAAACTAATATAGACGAATTTTTCTTAGGAGATTTTGCTTCAGCATTTTACACAATAAATGTACAGCTTGATAGCGATCGTAAAGAAGTATTTCAAATGATTGTAACTGCAAGACCTCTCAAAGTAACTGTAAGTGGATATGGCAGAGTAAGTACTATAACAAAATTGGTTGACATCGGTGCTACTGCTGATATTAGTAAATGCTACATAACAGCTACTCCTATTAGCAGCGGGTTTGACGGATGTAAAGTAGTGTTGACTGCTAGATATTTTAATTGTATAGACCCATTACAACCACCTCCACCTGATGTAAAGACATTTGATAGTGATTTTGGAAGATTTGATACTACTAAAGTTACGTTTGATGCAGAGGATATTTAAATGGCAAGAGAAATTATAAACGAAGGAACAGTAGCTAATGATGGCACAGGCGATGCATTAAGAGTAGGTGCGGTAAAGATTAACGCCAACTTTTCAGAGATTTATAATGCTTTAGGAAATGGTAGTACAGTTACTAGTGTAACTAATGCAAACGGTGAATTAGATTTACCATATAGTGCCGGAATATATCATAAAGTGTCATTTAATGTGCCAGATCTTTCAACACTTAATACAATAGATCCAGCAACATATCAAGGTGCAATTATATCCGTAACAAACAAAGGACAATTATATGTTGCCCACCAAAACGCTTGGTACGGAGTACTTATGGACGCTAGTACATCTGCAATTCCTAATTATACAGATCCACTCAGCACAGTTGCATATACCGGAAATTATTCAGACCTCCAAAATACTCCTAGTTTTGCTAATGTTCCTGTTGTAATAGATGATTTACAAGATGTAGATACTACAAGTATTACTCCTGCTACTGGAACAGTCCTCAAATGGAACGGAGCCCAATGGGTACCAGGAGCTGATATAACAGCAGGAGGTACAGGAGTAGATAGTGATACTTTAGATGGACAAGACGGAAGTTACTATCTAAACTACAACAACTTTTTTAATAAACCAACCCTAACGCTTGCCGGAATACTTGCTAACGGAAATAGTGCTGATAGAGGAATTTTTCCAAACGCAAACAATCAATATAAATTAGGAGATGTTAATTTAGCATGGTCAGAAGTACATGCAACTATATTTGAAGGTACTGCAACTTCAGCAGAATATGCTGACTTAGCAGAAATTTATGAACCAGATCAAGAATATGAACCAGGTACTGTAGTTTGCATAGGAGGCGAAAAAGAAATTACAATAAGTAACAGCGTTGCAAGTACGAAAGTTTTAGGAGTTATTTCTACTTTGCCTGCATACCTAATGAACAATAAAGCTAAAGGCTTACCTGTGGCTTTGCAAGGAAGAGTGCCCTGTAAAGTGCAAGGTCCTGTTAAGAAAGGCGACATGTTGGTTAGCGGACCCAACGGTGTTGCTGTTAGCACATCAGAATTTGTTGGTGGAGCTATGATAGGAAAATCCTTGGAAAATCATAATGCAGATTCAATAGCCACTATAGAAATTGTAGTTGGAGTAAGATAATGCCAGCAAAGTTTCGTACAGGATTAGACAATACTATACAATTAAATGACAGCAAAGGATTTTCATTTGTAGGTCCGTGGACTAAGGTTTATAGTAACACAGTAATGGATAGATTTTATGTAGGAGACTTTGCTAGTGCTACATATTTTATAAGTGTTCAGTTTGATAGTAATGAAAAAGAAGCAATGCAAGTGAATGTAGTAGCAAGTCCTAACCAAGCTGCATTGAATGTTGTTGGCAGGACTGGAATAGACGCTGCAAAACTTGTTGATATTTCTGCAGTTATAAATGAAAGTTACTGTGAAGTTATTTTAAATCCGCAACCTGATTATGAAGGCAGTAAGGTTTTATTCTCTGCAATATATTCAGGTACAATAGATAGTTTGACACCGCCAACAGCTACAAGCGGTAGCGGGATAAATACTATTGATAATAGTACTGCAACTATTGACAATTCTAACGTGACGATTGACAGGACATAATAATGGCAAAACAACAACTTAATGTAGGAACAGTAGCTAATGACGGTACAGGTGATAACCTCCGTGCAGCGAATATCAAAATTAATGATAACACTAACGAGATATATTCTGCATTAGGAAACGGAACAAATTTACAAACTTTAGTTAACAATCAGTTAGAATTAGATGTTCCAGTAGATAATAACAAAGTTAACAAAATTAGTTTTCATGTTGCATCTACTGCTGCTCTAAATACAGTTGATGCAAGTTCTTATCATGGAGCATTACTGCACAACCATCAAACCGGCACAGTATACGTTGCTCATGCCGGATCATGGAATCCTTTGCTTATGGATACTAGCGGAGGACCTGTAACTAATTATACAGATCCACTCAGCACAGTTGCATACACAGGAAGTTATGCAGATTTAACTAATAAACCTGCATTGGGAATAAATGATTTATCGGACGTTGATATTACTACAAATCCTCCAAGTGCAGGAAATGTACTAAAGTGGGACGGAACTAAATGGGCACCCGGTATTGATGTAGCACAAGGCGGACAGGGTACTGATGCTGATACGCTAGATGGACAAGACAGTACATATTATCTAAACTACGCTAACTTGACAAATACACCTACTACATATGCATGGAGTACGATTACATCAACGCCAACTACAACTACAGGTTATGGCATTGAAAAACTTTTTGACATAAAGAATACTAATGAAATAATTGATATCAAAACAGGAGCGACTGGAACAGTAGTTCATGATACAAATTCTGCAAGTGTGTTTTATCATACTTCAGTCGGTAGTAATTTCACTGCAAACTTTACAAATTTACAAACAACTAACAACCGAGTTACATCAGTAGTTATTGCAATACAACAAGGTTCTACAGCATATATTCCAAGTGCAGTACAAGTAGGAGGGTCTCCTATTATCATTAAATGGCTCGGAGGATCTGCACCTACTGGCAATGCAAATAAATTAGATATATTCTCGTTTAACATCTTTAGAACCGGTAATGCCTGGACAAACCTTACAGGAATAATATCATCATACGGTTAATTCTCAAGTAGATTTATCTAAGCATAAATATACTAAAGTGAGAATGTACTAATGCCTGTTATTAATGAACAATTTAAATCAGATTTTGGATTCGAAAGCAATAATTTTACTGTTGACGAAAACGGCAACATCACTGCTAAGAAAATTGATGTCCAACAATTACTAATTGACGGTAATCCGTTTGTTGGTACCGACCCTGATGCGCCTGTTGTCACTCCAGATCCTGATGATAGTACTATAGAATTTCCAACATCATTTGAAAAACTACTAGTCACAGGACCTTTCGTAGTAAGGTTAGGAGACAGTAGTGAAGTGTTAACAATTAGAGACGGCGTTGTTGTTTTAGCAAGCGATGACGGCGGTACTATTGACAATATAGACATTGGTTCTATCACACCAGCAGACGGTACATTTAACAATCTAGTTGTTAACAACCAGGCAAATATTGCTAACATTACTGTCACAGGCACAGCGGCAGTGACAGGTACAGCAGAATTTACAAATAATATTGAAATAAGTGCAAATCCTACAAACCTAAACCATGCAACACGTAAAGACTATGTAGACACACAAATTTCAGCATTTGCTATAGCATTTGGAGTTTAATTTAAATGGCAAAAAGAAAAATAGAAAATTATATATTTTATCCTGGGTTAGGACTAAGTGAAAATCTTTATCCTAACGCATATTGGTTGTTAGAAAATAACAAATCATTTATACAAGAAGAAGTTGTTGCATGGATACAGGCCCAGGTAGATGCGGGAGTAGTAGGATTTGTAGGGTATACTTATAACACAGAAAAATGTAAGAGAGACACCGGATATGTAATTGATGCTTGGTTAACTGATTTAAGATATGGTGGAAATGCTAATATTTCTAAGACTGTAAGTTACTATTGGGACCAAGATGTAGCACAAGTTGACGGAACAAGGATTCCAGAAATAGAAATGTAT
>Ga0213865_10001807_pt1 | contig 13748 bp, 12 predicted proteins | sample PICome_6_FD_160100 | JGI IMG/M metagenome (GOLD analysis project Ga0213865, IMG submission 160100) | Coastal seawater microbial communities near Pivers Island, North Carolina, United States - PICO282 | ecosystem: Environmental > Aquatic > Marine > Coastal | place: USA: North Carolina...
CCACACCCAGTGGAATATGGTATGTACTACAGCTGCTAACCTAAGGCTTATTTTAAATTTCTTGAAAAGGTGTCGGAAGGCACCTTTTTTACTACAAAGGTATGAATTCCAAATACGACTGCACTGGTTTCTGGCAATTTTAAAAAAGTTTGGCGCTCACTGCGAATATATGAAGCTGCCTGATCGGGACTTAACCTATAGGGTTGATATAGCGTAGGGTCTGAATATTCTAACAGGTTAAATCTCCACATGGGTTGACCAACTCGAATACCATCGAAGATCCTGTTGACGCGTTTTTCAATTTCTGAACTATATTCAGGAACATTTATGTGGATAGAAACCAACGGTTTCATAAATTTCTCAAGCAAACGCCAGTTAGCGGGGAAACAGAGTACAGCCGCACTCAATACGTGTTGACCATTTCGTTTTTCCATCAAACAGAAATCATTTTGAACCAATAGTCCACAAGTCATTAGAGGTTTCTCATAATCAATTTTGACGGTACGTTTATCACGAGTAATTACTTGTTTTTCTGATACTTCAAAATCATCTGCCTTACGCAGAAATTGTAATAAAATAGTGAGAAGCTCGCGTGCTACTGCCTGGCTGTTGTTATCCAACACAATCACGTCATTATTATTTTTCAACAAATCCTCCCGCTCCGCCATTTGATCGCTATAAGCGTCATCAAATATTAACCATTCGTGTGGTTTTAATGGCATTACACCAGGCAATTTTGTTACTTTTTGCCAATCATACGGGATAGATTTTTGAAAAATTGCTTTGCGCATTTTAATAGATAACACTCACTATTATTTAGAAAAAAGCTTTCTATAAGTCATATTTGTATGCTGAAAAGAAGAAATATAAAAGCGACAAGAATTTTCGCTTTCAGACATGATAAAATTTTTGAAATTCATTAAATTTATTGTGAGACTTGGAGCAAACTAACCATGAACGAGCATCACAGTAACTATAGAAAGATTGATCCACTTAAAAGTTTTCTTTTAGACGATAATACACCAAACGATAAAAACAGAGTAGAAATTGGCCCCACACTTCTTGCAAGAAGGGAGTGGGAAACCGCTGGTTTGGAACTTCCAGACCTTCAGGCCATGCGAAAATTTAGATGGAAAAGGCTAACTAAGCATATAGTAGACCGTGAGTACGGTGGCCTGTTAATGTTTGACCCTTTGAACATCCGATATGCAACTGACAGCACAAATATGCAGCTCTGGAACACACATAACCCGTTTCGAGCAGTTCTTTTGTGCGCTGATGGTTACATGGTAATTTGGGATTATAAGAATTCTCCCTTTTTGTCTGAGTTTAATCCATTGGTGAAAGAGCAACGTTCCGGTGCAGATCTCTTTTACTTTGATCGGGGTGATAAAATTGGGGATGCGGCAGATGTTTTCGCTAATGAAGTGCGATTACTAATAAACGAGCATGGAAATAGCAATAATAGGTTGGCAGTAGATAAAATTATGCTTCACGGATTACGGTCACTGGAAGCATTAAACTTCAAAGTTATGGATGGAGAGGAAGTGACCGAGAAATCAAGGTCGATAAAAGGTATTGATGAGATAAAAGCCATGCGATGTGCCTCTTATGCATGTGAAAAAGCGATCTATAAAATGGAGCAAGTTACAAGATCTGAAGTATGTAATGAAAATCTAAGTGAAAATGATATATGGTCGATTTTGCATGCTGAAAATATCAAAAGAGGTGGGGAATGGATAGAAACACGGCTCCTCACATCGGGACCACGCACTAACCCATGGTTCCAAGAATGCGGCCCTAGAATAGTTCAAAATAATGAAATTGTTGCCTTCGACACAGATTTGGTGGGAGCTTATGGAATATGCGTCGATATAAGTCGAACTTGGTGGATAGGCGATCAATCCCCACGCCCAGATATGATTTACGCAATGCGTCATGCCCACGAACATATTATGAAAAATATGGAGATGCTTAAACCCGGTGTTCATATGAGTGACCTAACAAAAAACGCCCATAAATTAGATCACAAATATCAAGTAGGAAAATATTCCTGTCTTATGCATGGAGTAGGCCTCTGTGATGAATGGCCGTTAATCTCTTATGCCGATAAGTTCGTTGAAGGCGCTTACGATTATGATATCGAGGCAGGAATGGTGCTATGCGTAGAAGCCCTGGTAAGTCCAGAGAACGGTGACTTTTCGATAAAACTAGAAGATCAAGTTCTGGTCACTGAAAATGGATATGAAAACTTAACCAAATATCCCTTTGATGAGGCGCTCATGGGATATTGATGTTTATTTATAACATAATTTTCAAACATCGGCCCCTTGCTCAAAAATATCACAGGCGTTAAGTACAAAACTGCACTTTCAATATAAGGCAGTATTTATGATCCCACGCTATTCTCGACCAGAAATGGTCAAAATATGGTCAGCAGAAACAAAATTTAAAATTTGGTTCGAAATAGAAGCTCATGCCTGTGATGCGATGGCAAACTTGGGACTAATTCCTGAGGAAAATGCTGCTGCTGTTTGGAAAGCAAAAGACGTTAAATTTGACGTTGCCAGAATAAATGAAATTGAAGCAAAGACTAAACATGATGTAATAGCCTTTTTAACCCATCTTGCTGAACATATTGGTTCAGAAGAAGCAAGGTTTGTACATCAAGGAATGACCAGCTCAGATGTATTAGATACATGCTTAAATATTCAGCTGGTACAAGCGTCAGATCTGCTCATAAAAGATATAGAGCGACTATTGGCGGCATTAAAGCGAAGAGCTCTAGAGCATAAAATGGATGTACGTATAGGCAGAAGTCACGGCATTCATGCCGAACCAACTACGATGGGGCTGACTTTTGCACGCTTCTATGCAGAAATGGATCGGAACCTGAAAAGAATGCACGTTGCAAAAGATGAGATTTCCACAGGCGCTCTATCTGGTGCAGTTGGAACGTTCGCTAACTTGGACCCAGCTGTTGAAAAGTACGTCTGTGAAAAACTAGGATTAACTCCTGAGCCTATTAGCACACAGATTATTCCTAGAGATCGTCATGCTGCATTTTTTGCCACCCTTGGCATAATTGCAAGTTCAATAGAAAATATTGCAACAGAGATCCGACATATGCAGAGAACAGAAGTTCTTGAGGCTGAAGAGTTTTTTTCAGAAGGTCAAAAAGGTTCTTCAGCAATGCCTCATAAACGCAATCCAGTTCTGACAGAAAATTTAACTGGCCTAGCGCGCTTAATCAGAATGGCCGTAGTTCCAGCTTTAGAAAATGTGACACTTTGGCATGAACGTGACATATCACATAGCTCTGTCGAGAGAAATATTGCCCCCGATACTACAGTAAATCTAGATTTTGCCTTGAACCGGCTGGCCACTGTGATTGACAACTTAGTTATCTACCCTGACAACATGCTTAAAAACATGAACAAGTTTAAAGGGTTAGTGATGTCTCAGAGGGTGTTGCTAGCATTAACACAAGCGGGAGCAAGTCGCGAGGAAGCGTATAAATTAGTTCAACGTAATGCAATGAAAGTATGGCAAGATAACAAAGATTTCCAAGATGAATTACTATCCGACAACGATGTGAGGCATTTCTTAAGTGAAGAAGATATACGAGAGAAATTTGATCTAGCTTATCATACTAAAAGCGTCGATACGATTTTTAAGAGAGTTTTCGAAAAGTAAACGAATAAATAGAAAGTAAGCTTTTCCAAAACCTCTTACCTCAGTTTAAAATTAAAGCTTAGTTTGATAAAAAATAAAGAAAAGTGTATTTTTGTATACAATTGTGCACAATTAGATATAATTACTCTTGAACACCTCGAAAACATACGTCAAAAGCTTCTCAAACAGGGTGAAATCTTATCAATCAGGAGATTCGAGTGTCTATTAAAGTTGGCATTGATTCAAAAAATGTAAGAAAAGAACTATCAGTAAATGGTAAAAAAATTGCCTTTTATTCCATTAATGCAGCGAGCGATGCTGGACTAGGAGATTTCTCCAAACTGCCTGCCGCCTTAAATGTTGTTTTAGAAAATTTATTACGTTTTGAGGACGGTAAGACGGTCAGCTTACAGGATATAAAAGCTTTTTCAGACTGGGCAGAAAATGGTGGCCAAACCTCTCGAGAAATAGCATATCGACCTGCTCGCGTGCTAATGCAAGATTTTACTGGAGTTCCAGCAGTGGTTGATTTAGCCGCTATGAGAGATGGCATCATGAAACTTGGAGGCGATCCCCAAAAGATTAATCCGCTAAACCCAGTTGATCTTGTGATTGATCATTCAGTGATGATCGATGAATTTGGAAATCAACGGGCCTTTAGGACAAATGTAGACCGTGAATACGAAAGAAATATGGAACGTTATTCTTTCTTAAAATGGGGACAGTCAGCATTTAATAACTTCCGTGTTGTTCCACCCGGTACCGGGATATGCCATCAAGTAAATCTAGAGTACCTTGCCCAAACTGTATGGACTGATATTGACCAAAATGGTTTTGAAGTCGCTTATCCGGATACTTTAGTCGGAACAGACAGCCACACAACAATGGTTAATGGGATGGCTGTATTAGGCTGGGGAGTCGGTGGAATTGAAGCTGAAGCAGCCATGCTTGGCCAGCCTATATCTATGCTTATACCTGAAGTCGTAGGGTTCAAGTTGTCTGGTGAACTTACCGAAGGAACCACTGGGACCGATCTTGTTCTTAAGATAGTAGAAATGCTTAGAGAGAAGGGTGTTGTTGGTAAATTTGTAGAATTTTATGGAGATGGATTAGACAAACTCCCCTTAGCCGATAGAGCAACAATAGCAAACATGGCCCCAGAATATGGAGCAACTTGTGGGTTTTTCCCAATCGATAACGAAACGTTGCGATACCTTCGAAATACTGGCCGAGATGAAGAGCGGATTTTATTGGTCGAAGCTTACGCAAAAGCAAATAATTTATGGCGAACTGAAGATTACAATCCTATTTACTCTGATACACTTGAACTTAACATGAGCTCCATAGTTCCAGCTATTTCTGGCCCCAAAAGACCTCAAGATTATGTGAGGCTAGATAGTGCGAAGGAAGCATTTTTAGAAGAAATGGAGAAAACCTTCAAAAGGCCAATGGGTAAAGAAATTAATGTTGAGGGTGAAGATTTTAAGATGTCTTCGGGAAAAGTAGTCATTGCTTCCATCACATCTTGCACAAATACATCGAACCCATATGTAATGATTGCAGCTGGCCTTGTAGCACGTAAGGCCGTCGAGTTAGGACTACAGCGCAAACCATGGGTAAAAACATCACTGGCTCCTGGATCACAAGTAGTATCAGCCTATCTGGAAGCTGCAGACCTTCAAAAGGATTTGGATCAGATAGGGTTTAATCTCGTTGGATACGGCTGTACGACCTGCATTGGAAATTCTGGCCCATTACAACCTGAAATTTCAAAAGCTATTTCCGATGGCGATCTTGTGGCAACTTCAGTTCTATCTGGAAACCGAAATTTTGAAGGCAGAATATCTCCAGATGTAAGAGCAAATTATTTAGCATCGCCTCCATTGGTAGTAGCCTATGCCCTCGCAGGCACCGTTGACATAAATCTCACGACCGAACCAATAACAACAACACCCGAAGGAAAAGAGGTCTATTTAAAAGACATATGGCCTTCATCACATGAAGTTGCAGAACTCGTGGAGAAAACGGTCACAAGAGACGCTTTTCAGTCAAAATATGCTGCAGTTTTTGATGGTGATGAAAAATGGCAAGAGGTTGAAGTTACAGAGAGAGAAACATATGATTGGCCGTCGACTTCAACGTATGTTCAAAATCCACCCTACTTTGCCGAAATCGCGGAAAACCCGGGCTCCATATCAAGTATCAATAATGCTAAAATATTAGCTCTGTTGGGCGATATGATTACAACCGATCACATTTCCCCAGCTGGTTCTTTTCAGGAAACGACCCCTGCTGGTAAATATCTGACCGACAGGCAAGTTCCTTCACGTGAATTTAATTCATATGGCTCAAGGCGGGGTAATCACGAAGTAATGATGCGTGGAACATTCGCCAACATTAGGATCAAAAATGAAATGCTCTCGAATGTTGAAGGTGGCTATACAAAAAATCCAAATGGTGAAACAACATCAATTTTTGATGCTGCGATGGCCCATAAAGAAAATGGCACTCCTTTAGTGATCATTGGCGGAGAGCAATATGGCGCGGGTTCTTCTCGGGATTGGGCAGCTAAAGGAACTGCATTACTCGGGATCAAAGCTGTTATAGCAGAAAGTTTTGAAAGAATTCATCGTTCAAACCTCGTGGGTATGGGAGTTATACCCTTTGAATTCACAAATGGTAACAACCGAAATTCACTTGCTCTTAATGGAGATGAAATAATTTCAATTCACGGACTTGAAGAAATAACGCCACTTGGCGATACTGACTGCGAAATTTTTTACCCAGACGGAAACATTAAAACGATTAAGCTTAAATGTAGGATAGATACAGCAATAGAGATAGAGTATATCGAGCACGGTGGCGTTTTACACTATGTATTAAGAAACCTAGCCAAAGCGTCCTAGATAACTAGCAAAAGATATAACTATTCTTTACTTAGAGCCGACTCGTACGCTGGCAAAAAGCGACTTAAGTAGTCTTGGCCCACTAGAGGACCAGCAAATCGAAACAAGACCTCACCCTCGTTGTTAATTATAAATGTTTCGGGCGGTGCCGTCACGCCCCAATCGATGGCCGTCCTACCATCGGGATCGTATGACACGGCTTGAAATGGGTTACCATACCTCTGCAAATATGAGAGTGCATTTTCCTTGTCATCTTTTATATTTACTCCAAAAATAACTGTACCACTTTCAGCTATTTCAAGTAATTTTTCATGTTCAGCCCTACAAGGAGGGCACCAACTCGCCCAAAAGTTCACGAGTTTAATACCTGGAGACTTCATTAATTCAGGAGTCACCTCAGAACCCGAGTATAATTCGTTTTTGGTGATATTTGGAGCTAATTCCCCAATTAGAACGGAAGGCAAAGAATTATCGTCATCACGCTGTAAACCAACATAAAAAGCACCGACAAGAAATATAAAAAAAACAATCGGCAAAAACATTAAGATTGGGATATTTGACATCCCTTTCATGGATTATCTTCTTTTTCCAAATCAATTCGGATTTTATAATTTCGGTACAGAACATAAGCTACTAGACAGCCAATTAATAGAAATGAAATTCCGTAGGACGTTAAAACACTAAAAGCATATTTCCCCAGATCTAGCACGTTCTACTCACTATCTTTTCTTAAACGCAAAGCCTCAGTACGCCTCAGTCGAATTTCAGTTCTCGTACCTATTAATACTAAAGTTAAGAACAGAAATACAAACCCAAATATTGAAAATAATAAAGGTTGATAAAAGACATCTGCAACGTTTTTTTCTTTGTCTAAAGAAAGCGACGCACCTTGATGCAAGCCTTGGTTCCAGAAATTTACTGCATAGCGACTTAAAATCGCAAACACGGAGCCAACTATACAGAGCATGGAGGTTAAATCGGCAGCGGTATCTGGATTATCTATCGCTGACCAGAGCGCTATGTACCCTAAATAAAATAAAAACAGAACAAGAAACGAAGTTAATCTTGGATCCCACGCCCACCAAGTACCCCACATTGGCTGACCCCATAGAGCCCCAGTTACCAGGGCGACCATTGTCATTGTAACTCCAACGGGAGCAGCCGCCTTTGCAGCCAAGGCTGATACATGGTGACGACGAACCAGCCAAATTAGTGAAGCAACCAACATCATAAACCAAGCATTAATCGCCATTAATGCTGATGGAACATGCAAATAGATAATCTTTACTGTTGAACCCTGTCGATAGTCATCAGGCGTGAAAAAAAAGCCCCAAAACAATCCAATAGATAGTCCAATTATCGAAAAACCAACAAAAAATGGTAATACTTTGTCTGAAAGCTTTAAAAATTTTACTGGATTAGCATATTCCCAAAGCGACATCATATCTCCTCTTCATCGCAAGTTAATTCTTAAAACAAAAGCTGAAGCAAAAGGCAATATTGAAAAAGCTGCCAGCGTAACCGCTGTTAAAATTAATAATGCTCCATTGTTGGATACATCCTCTAGGCCTTTACTGGCCACATTTGCACCAAAGATAAGAGTAGGAACGTACAGAGGTAAGACAAGTAAAGATAACAGCAACCCTCCTCTCCTGATACCAACGGTCAAAGACGCACCAAAGGCGCCTATCGCCGACAGGGCCGGCGTACCAATCAATAAAGATATTACCACCCACTTTAAATCACTGACCTGTAATCCAAGCAGTAAACCAAGAATTGGCGAAACTACAACCAATGGTAGTCCGGTTGTTATCCAGTGTGAAAATGCTTTTATAGTTACCACAGCCTCCAAAGGGATAGGAGACGTCAGCAATAGTTCAAGTGTCCCATCATCATAATCGAGCGAGAAAATTCGATCTAATGATAGGACGCAGGCCAATAAAGCACCCACCCACAAAACACCAACAGAAACTTTTGATAGTATCACCATGTCCGGACCAATACCCAGCGGCACCAAAACAACTACTATTAAAAAGAATGCCACTCCAAGACCAAATCCTCCGCCAGCTCTTACTGCTAGGAGCAAATCACGTTGTAGCAACGCTATCATAAGAATGCTCCTGCACTGGCATTCAAATTTCCACTTTTTGTGCGATAATCTTCTATATTTATGTTCGAGGAGTGTGTTTTTAGGCCAAGATCAATATGAGTTGCTACCACTGCGGCACCACCCGCTTCTAAATGATTTTTTAAAATTTTAGAGAATTCTTCCATAGATTTTTTGTCTAATGAAACCGTTGGTTCATCAAGCAACCATATAGCTTTATCGGCCAACATAAGACGAGCTAACGACAACCTTCTTTTTTGCCCTGCAGATAACTTGCCTGCAAATCTATTCTCAAACTTTGTTAGATGAAACACCTCCAGCGCTTCTTCAAACTCTTTCCCACCAAAAATAGCACTCCAAAAACGTAAATTTTCTGATACTGTTAATGACGTTTTTATTCCATTCGAGTCGCCAGCAAAAATAAAGTTATCGGTGTCTATTAATATCTCACCCTTATCTATTGGTTGTAATCCAGCTATAGATCTCAATAGTGTAGTTTTTCCAGTGCCGTTACCGCCAGTCAACGAAATGAATTGGCCAGACGATAGAGTAAAGTTTAAACCCTCAAAGAGACTTACTCCACCTCGGGAAACGCTTAAATTATCTACTGATAACAACATGCACAATACATAGACTAATTTTTATAACAGAAAAAGTGACAAATTTAAGCGTACAAATATGCTATTTCACCTTAAAATAATATCATAAAATACTGATTTAATTTAATTATTTATATTTATTCGGAATTTATTTTGCTTAGAAATTAACTCATAAGTCGGTCACTCAACAGTGGAAGCCCACTCAAAGCAGACAGCGTAATTATTAAGAAGGCAATCATCCTATACAGTTTCTCCTTCTCTGGGTTAAAAAGGACTGCGCCGATAATATTTCCTAAACCCATTGGGATTGCTAAAACTAACCCTAAAACAACGGCATTTATATTCAGAACGCTCGCAACACCAAGAAAAAATAATGCAAAAATATCAAATCCAAAAAGAAAAAGCAGATTATTTGCTCGTATTACTTTTACTGGATGAATGGTCGCCATATAAAATAATATCACCGGCGGTCCAGGCACTCCAGCTATCCCACCAGTTACACCAGCGACACCTCCGAGCCCAATTAATGCACCATTACCAAGATTACCATGAAACCTCCATCCCGTTGAGAGCACAAAGACCATAAACAAAGCGAGAGTACTTACAATATATCGGAATATTTCCGTCTCCATATTAACTAAAAAGTATAGTGCGAGCGGAAGTGTAATTATCATGCCACCAATTAGCCGCAACAAATCTGGTTTGTAGGCATCCCGCAAGGCTTTCGGCACTATTAAAGCTGGACCACATAAATCCATTATAGTTAAAATGATTATAGCCGTAACAGGATCAAAATATTTGCCAGCCACCGGCAAAAATATCATTGCTGTGCCGAACCCGGAGAAGCCCCTTACGATACCCGCAATAAGTGCTGTTAAAGCGACATATAAAAGTCCATTTAACTCAAATATCTCGACAAAAATGTTTGGTATCATGGCTGCGGCACGGAAGTGCCAGCCTCTGCATTTGGCTTTGACCGATCGCGTTTTACCCCAAGGAGCAATAAGATATTTGAGGCAACAAAAACGGAACTATAAGTACCCACAACCACTCCCCAAATCATAGCAAATACGAACCCCCTGATGACGTCACCACCTAGAGTAAATAATGCAATCAAAGCCAGCAGCGTAGTTAAAGAAGTCATAATCGTACGGCTCAAAGTATCATTAATTGATAAATTCATTACATCAATCAGTGGCCTCTTTTTGTATTTTCGTAAATTTTCGCGCACCCTATCGAAAATAACCACTGTGTCATTCAAAGAGTAGCCAACTATGGTTAGTAAGGCTGCAATTATTGCTAAATCAAACTTAATTTGCAAAACAGAAAAAATGCCTATGGTAAGAACTATATCATGTATAAGAGCTGAAACAGCCCCAAGCGCAAATTGCCATTCAAAACGCAGCCATATATAAAATAACACCGCACCAATCGCTAATAAGATTGCCATTACAGCTTTTTTTATCAATTCGCCTGATACTTTTGGACCCACGCTTTCTACTGCTTGAAATTTGATGTCCTCAGATACATTAGCCTTTAAAGTGCTAAGTATTATTTCGATGATTTCAGATGTCACTGCTTCCTGACCATCCTGCGCCTCAATTCTTATAAGAGCAACATTTTGATCAGCTTCGAATGTAGGGTCAAAAACTTCCGAAATTGCGACGTCACCAAGATTTAGGCTCGATAGCGCGTTTCTATATTTCGCTATTTCAATTTCTACTTTGCTTTCCGATCGGATTGAAGTACCCCCTTTGAAATCAATTCCAAAGTTCAGGCCTAATATAATATAGGTTATAAAGGATAGAATAACCGCAAAAATTGAGACGCCGAAAAAGACGTTTGATTTTCCAAAAAAATTAATCGTAGTTTCATTCGGCACAAGTTTTAATCGCATAATCAAACCTCTACTTTTCTTGGCCGACGGCGTTCAAACCAAATCACAATTAGAAGTCTGGTCACAAATATTGCAGTGAACACAGAGGTTATAATCCCTAAACCAAGCGTGACCGAAAAGCCCCTAACCGGACCTGATCCAATAGCAAACAAAATCACTGCTGTTATAAATGTAGTGATATTTGCATCAATAATCGCAGAAAGTGCCTTCTCATATCCTAATTCTATCGCTCTAGCTGGACCTTTATTTAATTTGATTTCCTCTCTTATGCGCTCAAAAATCAAAACATTTGCATCAACCGCCATACCTATAGTCAATACAATTCCTGCAATACCGGGCAGTGTTAACGTGGCCCCTATAGCACTTAATAAACCAAAAATTAAAAATACATTTACGATAAGAGCAACATTTGCGAACAGACCAAACATACCATATGATAAAAACATAAACGCCAAAACGGCTGCAAAAGCGACAATGCACGCCATTTTTCCTGCTTTAATACTATCAGCACCTAACTCTGGCCCAATTGTTCGCTCTTCTAAGAACTCAAGACCTGCTGGAAGGGCGCCAGCTCTGAGCAGAATCGCCAAGTTTGTACTCTCTTCGACAGTAAAATTACCTGTTATTATACCCGACCCACCGGGGATGTGAGACTGAATAACAGGTGCACTTATGACTTCCTTGTCCAAAACAATTGCGAAAGGACTTCCTATGTTTTCTGCTGTATAGTCACCAAACTTTCTTGCTCCTGTTGGATTAAATCGGAAATTTACAGCGGGTCTTCCATTTTGATCAAAACTTGGCTGAGCATCCACCAATTGCTCACCCGTTACTACCGCAGCACTTTCAAGCGTGTAGAATACTCCCTCTTCATCCAATGAAGGTAATACTTCATTGCCGAAAGAAGGCGTCGTGGAAGAAGAATTTTTTCCGATGACAGCCTGAAATGTGAGCTGAGCCGTCGTACCAATTAATTCTTTGAGCTCTGTAGCCGAACCTATACCTGGAACTTGGATCAAAATACGATCTAATCCTTGACGTTGTATCGTCGGCTCCCGTGTTCCAACTTCATCAACTCGCCGCCGAATAATTTCCAAAGACTGTCGCATTGTTCTTTCATCAGTAGCCAGAACTTCGGCATCAGATAAGGAAATTAGTAGAAAATCACCGTCTGAAGATATTTTTAAATCTTCAGCACCTGCCTGTGTCAAACTAACTACAGGCTTTGAAAGCGTCGCTACAGCCTCAATCGCTGTTTGCATCGCTTCTGGTTTAGAAATTTTAACACGTAGTACCCCAGGTGTACTGTCTTGTAATCTAATTGTGCCAATATCAGATCTCTTTTGCCTGAGAACATCGCGAACATCTGGCCACAAGCTCTTAATTCTTTGAGCATGAACATCAGTTGTGCGCACTTCAGCAAGTAAATGAGCGCCTCCTCTTAAGTCCAGACCTAAATTAACGAGAGAGGATGGTAAGTAATCGAACCAAAGCTGCTGCTCATCTCTAAACAAATCAGGATCTTGACCATTTTCAATTGCTGAATTTGCGTCATTGTAGCTTTCTACCCTTGAGTAGAAAGCATTCGGCAAAGCAAATAAAAGGCCTGCCAGAACAAGACCATAGATTATTATACGTTTCCAAAGCTCTATTTGCAGCATTAAAAAATCAACACAATTTTACGCTGCGGGCTCTGTTTTTGAGAGAACCTGCGCGACCGTAGATTGTACTACTCTAACTTTTACGCCTTCGGACAACTCAACTTCAAGTTCATTGTCTTCCTTCACTTTTGTGACTTTTCCAATTAGTCCACCCTGGGTTACGATCATGTCACCCCGTCTCAGACTTTCAACCATTTTTTTATGATCTTTTAACTTTCGTTGCTGTGGTCGAATAAGTAAAAAATACATGATAGCGAAAATTAGAATTAGAGGGACAAATTGTGCAAATGCTTCCATGAGGAATTCCTTGTTATTATAAAGTGCCGTGCTTGGCGGAACCTAGGCCCTTGTTGCTCAGTTTGCAAGGTACCTTCGACTATTATTTAGTTGGTTTTCTAAACGGTAACAAGCTCCGAGCCTCATCTAAAAATTTTGCTTATAGATCTTATAAAAGTATACACTTTATCATAGTAATGTTGCATAAGAACCCAGAAAACTTGAATAGGTTTAAGATAATGCATGACATAAAGTACATCCGCGAAAATCCTGAAGTGTTTGATAAAGCTTTGAGACTTCGCGGGCTTTCCAAAATGTCGGCAAAAATCCTTTCCCTCGATGAAGAGCGCAGATCTGCAATTTTAGCAGCCGAAACAGCGACAGCCGAACAAAATAAAGCGGCCAAAGAGATCGGGAAGGCAAAATCATCAAATGATGAAACCGCCTTCAATACACTTCGAGATTTGGTTGCAAGTAAAAAGAAAGAGGTTACCTCATTAGCTTCACAGGCAAAAGAATTAGACCAGGCATTGACAGATTTATTAATGACTATTCCCAATACCCCACTAAGCGACGTTCCTGCTGGGCAGGACGAATTAGAAAATATTGAAATATTCAAATGGGGAA
>Ga0213865_10001808_pt1 | contig 13748 bp, 14 predicted proteins | sample PICome_6_FD_160100 | JGI IMG/M metagenome (GOLD analysis project Ga0213865, IMG submission 160100) | Coastal seawater microbial communities near Pivers Island, North Carolina, United States - PICO282 | ecosystem: Environmental > Aquatic > Marine > Coastal | place: USA: North Carolina...
CGCTGCATTCTGATCACTTGATCCGCGAGGAGCATGACATCATCACTGTGTGCCACATTGATTTCGAACTGGCTGGGGGCTGATTCTTTGATAATGCCCTCGTAGGGGAGGTCCTGGGTATCAAATGCCTGTCGCAATGCTTCGAGCAGTGGGCCGTGGTAATCGAGTTCGCTGAGGGCGTATAAGTTGCCGCCCACGGCGTTTTGATCTCGAAGCGCTGTACCAATGGCTTCACTGGTTTCTGGCTTTGGAAGCAAGCTGAACTCCAGCTCGACGGCCATACATGGCTTGAGTTCTTTCTCGGTGAATCGGGTTACCAGTGCCTGTAGCACCTGTCGAGGGTCCCCCATGTACGGACTTCCGTCCTTATCGAACATGCTGAGCAATACCTGAGCCTGGTCCACACCGCGCTCAGTCAGGAGGGGTCGAAGCGAACCCTCGACCAAGTGGCAGTATCCGTCGATATCACCATTGGCGTGAGCCAGCGCAGGAATATCACGACCCCACACGTCGAGTCCCAGCGCCGACTTAGGGAGCTTGAGGCCCTGCTTCTCGATCGTGTCGAGTTTTTGCACGGGCAGCCACTTTCCGCGCGCGATCCCGTTGCAGTCGGTGATCAGCGCTTCGACCATAGTGATATCCGGATAGGCGTTGAGAAATTGTCTTGTCGACTGCACAACCTAGACTCGTTTAGGGTAAGCCCAAATGGTGGGTTGTTGCGCGCGCGCGCTCAATGACCAAGCTGGGGCAATCGATACCTTAGCTGGGTCAGTCTCATCAATTCATATAGATTTTTAGTGGATCCTCGCCCTTGGCCTGCGCGACGTAGGGGATGGCGTTGATAAAGAGCGCAAAGAGATCGGCCTGACTGTTCACATCAAGTTTCTTGTAGATCGACTTTCTGTGACGACGAACGGTCTCTAGTGAAATGTCGAGTTTTTCCGCGCTGGTGTCCGCGCCATAACCTCGGAGTAGTAGCTCCAAGACTTCTTGCTCTCTGTCGCTCACATAACTTGAACCGAATGACTCAAAGCCCTGTTGAATGTGATGGTCGACACCGGGTTGCAACAGATTGCTCTCTACAAAATCTTCCCGCCGCGTATGAAGGTCAATCAGTTCTGCAATGACCTGACTGATACTGTATAGCCAGTTGTACTCGTCCTCACTGAACTCTCCTTGGTTTTCAAGGCGCATGAGGCTGATATTCACCACACTGCCATCGCCCAGACGGGTGACAATGATGGCTTCATCAACGGTGCCCGTGCTGGCGTAGTAATTTTGATGGTAACTACTGTCCTCGAAGTCACCGGTGACTAGGCGTGAAAGGCGGTAGCAGTTATTTCGAGGGGAGTTCAGCGAAATCTTAAAAAAAGGATCTTCGCGATAGGGGCCTTCTAAGTACTCGTCAACTTGGGAGCCGTAGGCTTCTTTTGGGATTTTGTGATCTAGTAGCTTTGGCGGGAGGTCTCGGTGATAGAGCCAAGCCTGTGGAAAGGCCACTGGTACTTGTGCCTCAATGGCGGCGAATACCTGCTGGAAAAAAATAGGGTCGCCAAGATGCGCAATGATGTTGGCCAGATCTGTATTCCAACGTTGAAAGGCATTTGTATCCACGGGTGTTGACGCTCCCTTTCCGATTTGGCCTGGCTAAGGGTGTAGCGTTTCCCTTCGTAGGTCAATCGACCGCAGAGGCAGGTTGCTTTTGGGTCTATCAGCTCGCGCTAACCACTAACGCGCTCCGCAAGGTGCTGGGCAGCGTCCGCAATGGCAACCCGTGTAGCCTCCGCCTCTCTTCGACCTTGTATCTCAACGACGCCATCGGCCAGCGATCGCTCTCCCACAGTGACTCGTAAAGGGATACCGATGAGCTCGCAATCGGCGAACTTCACACCCGGTCTTTCTTTACGGTCATCCATTGCGACATTGACGCCGCGGGCCTTTAGGTCTGCATACAGTGCCTCGGCGGCCTCAGCGACAGTCTCAGACTTATCCATGCCAAGTGGGATAAGAACGACTGAGAAGGGCGCCATAGTTTCGGGCCAGATGATGCCGTTCTCATCATTATTTTGCTCGATAGCGGCTGCCACAATCCGCGTGATACCTATTCCGTAGCACCCCATACTCATGGGAACCGATTTGCCATTTTGGTCGAGGACTTCGGCGCGCATGGCTTCGGAATACTTGGTGCCGAGCTGGAAAATGTGGCCGACTTCAATACCGCGCTTAATTTCAACCTGCCCCTTGCCACAAGGACTGGGGTCACCTGCGGCGACGGTTCGCAAGTCGGCGACTTCAAATGTGGTGATATCCCGGTGCCAGTTCACACCTCTCAAGTGCTTGTCGTCCTCGTTGGCGCCGCAGACGAAGTTGCTCAGTACTGATGCGGCTCGGTCAACGACGATGCGTGCATCGAGGCCCACAGGTCCCAGTGATCCAAAGGATGCCCCCGTCGCTGCTTTGACCGCTTCTTCTTGAGCCATCTTGAGTGGTTGGCTCATGCCAGGGAGTTTCTCGGCTTTAATTTGATTGAGCTGATGATCGCCACGCAAGACAAGCGCCACCAGTTCGCCATCCTCGCCTTCGACAAACAACGTCTTGATGGATGCGCTGGCGGCAACGCCATGCTTTTTCTCAAGTGCATCGATGGTCTTTGTATCGGGCGTGTCGAACACTGTCATTGGCTCGTGTTCTGCTGGAACCGCATCGGGTGTTAGCGCCTCGGCTAGCTCAACATTGGCAGCGAAATCACTCTCTGTGGAGAAGGCAATGTCGTCTTCTCCTGAATCAGCCAAGACATGGAACTCGTGGGAGTGGCTTCCACCAATTGAGCCTGTGTCGGCCTCAACGGGGCGATAGTCCAAGCCAAGCCTGTCAAAAATAGTCGAGTAAGCCTCGTGCATTCGCCAGTAGGTTTTCTCAAGCGATGCATGGTCCTCGTGGAAGGAGTAGGCATCTTTCATCACGAACTCGCGCGAGCGCATGACACCAAACCGCGGGCGAATTTCGTCTCTGAACTTCGTTTGAATTTGGAAATAGTTAATGGGTAAGCGCTTATAGCTTTTGATTTCCGACTTGGCCAATTCCGTAATAACTTCCTCGTGAGTCGGCCCCAGGCAGAAATCGCGTTCATGCCGATCCTTTAGGCGCGCCAGCTCGGGACCATACTGCTCCCAACGGCCCGATTCCTGCCACAGTTCCGCAGGCTGAACGACAGGCATGGCGACCTCGACGGCACCCGCATTTTCCATTTCTTCCCGAACCACACGCTCGACGTTCCTGACGACTTTCAATCCCAATGGCATCCAGGTATAGATGCCTGCAGCGATGCGTTTGATAAGGCCTGCGCGGAGCATGAGCTGGTGGCTAATCACCTCTGCATCTGCTGGTGTTTCCTTGGTGGTCGAGATGGGAAAATTTGAAAATCGCATCAAGGTTTCCTATGAATACATTAAGCGTAAAAGTTGCTGTGAAGCGTAGCGGCACAGTGTACCAAAACTGGGTTTTTAGGTCGCTAGGTAACAATTCACCCATCTCGTGTACATCGCTCGCATATCTTCACAACGGATGAGTGGTTGGGTGCGTCTCAAGACGGTTGTCAGTCGCTGGATCGGTGTCTATTCTAGCCACCCATGGAGCTACAGCGGACGCTGAAAGATCCTGCAGCGAATTCGGAGAAAAGAGCGTGCAAGCCGAAAAGATGAAGACCAAAAAAGGTAAGAAAAAGAAGCAATCAGCTGGGCTTTCAAAGCGAGATTTGCATCGGGCGATTTCAGAGAGAACTGGTCTTAGCAAGAAGCGCGTGACCGAGGTTTTTGCCGCGCTCGAGGACGTGCTTGCAGATCAAATGAAAACCGAAGGCCCGGGAGAGTTTACGTTGCCGGGATTGGCTAAGTTCACAACAGCCACGCGTCCAGCCGTAAAAGCTCGGAAAGGTATCAATCCCTTTACCGGTGAAGAGACGGTATTTGCGGCCCGGCCGGAGTCAAGAACGGTAAAAATTCGAGCTCTGAAGAAACTGAAAGGCTTTGCTAACTCGTAATAAACCCCATTAAGCGAGTAATGCCATTAACCTCGCGCCCTGATTAGTGTAATCTTTCGCGCTCCGCGCGGTAGGGTGCGGAGTTCGGTTCATCATCTTTGAGAATGTTCGCATGCCAATTTACGAGTACGTATGTGGTGCCTGCGGTAACGCGCATGAGGCACTGCAGAAAATATCAGATGCCACGCTGACGGATTGTCCGGCATGCGGCCAATCGTCCTTGAAGAAAAAAGTGTCAGCGCCTGCGTTCAGGCTCGCGGGATCAGGTTGGTACGAAACCGATTTTAAAACGGGTGCGAAGAAGAACTTAGCCAATGACTCGAAATCTGACTCGAGCGGCGCTTCAGCATCTGCAACACCTGCCTCCTCAACAACATCGTCAGATTAGTGCTGGGGAAGACAGGAAGAGGATAAATAAAGAGTACTGATGCGGACACATTATTGTGGTGCTACAAAGGATGTCGCTGTTGGCGAAACGATCACTATCTGTGGTTGGGTAGACCGGCGACGCGATCACGGTGGGGTGATCTTTCTCGATATGCGCGATCGCGAAGGCATTGTGCAGGTCGTCTTTGATCCAGACACCAAAGAGCACTTCGATTTGGCCGATCGTGTGCGCAGTGAGTACGTACTGCAGATTACGGGGCGCATCCGCAATCGCGCAACCGAAACGATTAATCCTGCAATGGCCACCGGCCACATAGAGATCCTTGGAAAAGAGCTTGTGATTTTGAACGAGGCGGCACCGCCTCCTTTCCCCCTGGATGCACACCAATCCGTGGGCGAAGACGTGCGCCTGCGGTACCGCTTCATGGACCTTCGCCGCGACTCTATGCAGCGAAATCTCATCAGCCGCTCACGCATTACGTCCACGATTCGGACCTATCTGGAGTCTGCGGGCTTTCTAGACATTGAGACACCCGTTCTGACGCGCGCGACACCTGAGGGCGCCAGGGACTATTTGGTGCCAAGTAGAACCAACGCATCGAAATTTTTTGCGCTACCCCAGTCCCCGCAGCTTTTTAAACAGCTTTTAATGGTTTCGGGCTTTGATCGCTATTACCAAATCGCGCGTTGTTTCAGAGATGAAGATTTGCGCGCTGACCGACAGCCAGAATTCACGCAAATTGATATCGAATTATCGTTCACCGATGAGTCAGAGGTGATGAGCCTCACGGAAGGCATGGTCAAAGAGCTGTTCGTTCAGCATCTGAATGTCGACCTAGGAGCGTTTCCTCGCATGACATGGCATGAGGCTATGGAGCGTTTCGGCTCGGATAAGCCAGATTTGCGCATCGATCTTGAGCTCGTCTCTGTGGATGATCTGATGGCCGACGTAGAGTTCAAGGTGTTCTCGGGCCCTGCAAATGATGAGACAGGGCGCGTTGCCGGTTTACGCGTCCCTGGCGGCGCCAAGATTAGCCGCAAGGAAATCGACGATCTCACCAAGTATGTCGGTAACTATGGGGCACGCGGTCTCGCGTGGATCAAAGTGAACGACAAGGCGTCGGGTATCGAAGGCTTGCAGTCTCCCATACTCAAGTTCATGCCTGAGGTTACGGTTGCTGCCTTGGTAGAACGTCTACAGTTAGAGGATGGCGATATCGTCTTCTTTGGTGCAGATAAACGTCAGGTTGTGAATGATTCGCTGGGTGCGTTGCGCTTAAAAGTAGCCGAGATGATGGACATGATCGGTGAGGGTTGGGCGCCTTTGTGGGTGGTTGACTTCCCGATGTTTGAGGAGACCACAGACGGCAATCTCACCGCATTACATCATCCGTTCACGGCGCCCTCGTGCTCTGTCGATGAGCTGACATCGGCGCCCAAGGCGGCGCTGTCACGCGCCTATGACATGGTGCTGAATGGCAGCGAGATTGGTGGTGGGTCAATCCGTATTCACCGCCAAGACATGCAAAAGGCCGTTTTTGAGGTGCTTGGTATCTCCGAAGAAGAGGCAGATGCCAAGTTTGGCTTCCTGTTGTCGGCACTCAAGCACGGTGCGCCACCCCACGGTGGTCTTGCATTTGGTCTCGACCGATTGGTCATGCTGATGGTCGATGGGCAGTCGATTCGCGATGTTATCGCTTTCCCCAAAACACAGTCCGCGCAATGTGTCATGACCGATGCCCCTGGCGAGGTGTCGGAGCAGCAACTGCGCGACCTCAATATTCGATTGCGAACGCCTGAGAAGTAATTTCTGCGCTGACATGACGTCAGCGCTTCTTTCCCGCACAATCAGACCATGGGCGGAGAGGCACTGTGACACGAATTCTGGGGATTGATCCCGGCTCGCGAAAGACGGGATTTGGCATAGTTGAAACCGATGGTAAGCGCACGCATTACGTGACGAGTGGCGTGATCAAGTTGCCGGTCGATGAGCCACTTGCTGAGCGCCTTAAGGTGCTTGCCGAATCGCTCGATCAGATCATTTCCGAGTATCAACCGACGCTAGCCGTGATAGAGCAGGTATTTATGGCCAAGAGCGCAGATTCTGCGCTAAAGCTAGGGCAAGCTCGCGGTGCGGCTATGGTCGTTTGTGCGCTCGCAGATCTTGAAGTCCACGAGTACGCGACACGTCAGATTAAACAGGCGGTTGTGGGCACTGGCGGTGCGAGTAAAGCCCAAGTGCAGCACATGATCACACGTCTACTCAAGCTGCCGTCAACGCCGCAAGAGGATGCCAGCGATGCACTCGCTGCGGCACTGTGTCACATTAGTGGTGCGGCCGTAAGACGAGCGACCGGGGCACAGGCCTTCGCTACAGGGCGATTAAAGTAATGGGGACGCAGCCATGATCGAGAGACTCCGCGGCATTTTGCTGGCCAAGCAGGCCCCTGAGGTCATCATTGATGTGGGTGGTGTTGGCTACGAGGTTCGCGTCCCGATGACAACCCTTTATCAACTGCCTGCCGTAGGTGAAGAGACCATCATCCTGACCCACTTTGTGGTCAGAGAAGATGCGCAGCAGTTGTATGGCTTCGTGAGAGAAATCGACCGCCGTCTGTTTCGAGACCTGATCAAAGTGAATGGTGTGGGCCCAAAACTCGCCTTGGCCATCCTTTCCGGCATGGATACGGAGCAGTTCGCCGCCTGCATGAACCGAAATGACGTCGATGCACTCGTTGCCCTTCCCGGCGTTGGAAAGAAGACGGGCGAGCGATTGCTGGTGGAGATGCGAGATAAAGCCGGGCAGTGGCTATCCGACGTGCTTCCGGGCGCGTCTGTGACGGCAGCACAGCCTGCAGTCACCGATATGCGGGCCGAGGCTGAACAGGCACTTGTTGCGCTCGGATACAAGCCCACTGAGGCATCTAGATTGGTGTCGGCGGTGGATTCGGATGAGATTGATAGCAGCGAAACACTAATTCGAGCCGCGCTTCAGGCGGCAATGCGATAATGGCGTGGATACGATGAAGAGTCTGAGAGAATGCCGTGATTGAAACCGATCGTTTAGTCGCTGGAGGTGCCGCTGATAACCGCGAGACGGCCCTCGATCGTGCGGTCAGACCTCAGACGCTCAATGACTATGTAGGTCAGTCTGCTGTCCGAGAGCAGATGGAGATCTTTCTGTCGGCAGCCAAAGGTCGGGGTGAGCCACTTGATCACACGCTCATCTTCGGTCCGCCAGGTCTCGGCAAAACGACGCTGGCGAGCATCATCGCAAATGAAATGGGCGTGCAACTCAAGACCACCAGTGGCCCCGTACTAGAAAAGGCAGGTGATATTGCGGCCATCATGACCAATCTTGAACCCAACGATGTCCTGTTTATCGACGAAATCCACCGGCTCAGTCCTTACGTCGAAGAAATACTCTATCCCGCTATGGAGGACTTTCAGCTAGACATCATGATTGGGGAGGGACCTGCGGCACGTTCGATTAAATTAGACCTGCCACCCTTTACTCTCGTGGGCGCTACGACCCGAGCGGGCTTGCTGACATCGCCGCTGAGAGATCGTTTTGGCATTGTTCAGCGATTGGAGTTTTATGAGGTCAGCGATCTGAAGCGCATTGTGTCCCGTGCCGCATCGATCCTTGAGGTTGAGGCAGATGACGCGGGTGCGCTTGAGATAGCCAAGCGATCGCGAGGCACCCCTCGGATTGCCAATCGACTGATGCGACGTGTTCGGGATTATGCGCAAGTCAAAGGTGACGGTGTCATTAATCAACTGATGGCAGAACAGGCGCTGGATATGCTCAGTGTTGATGAGCAGGGTTTTGATCACCTCGATCGACGATTCCTGCTCGCACTGATCGAAAAGTTCGAGGGTGGACCGGTTGGTATTGATAGCCTGGCTGCCGCGTTATCCGAAGAGCGCGGAACGCTCGAAGATGTCATCGAGCCCTATCTTATTCAGCAGGGACTGATTGTCCGCACCCCGCGGGGGAGAGTTGTGACTAATGCGGCATATCGGCATTTTGGATTGGCGCCACCAAAGTCACTCGAGACGGGTAGTAATCTTTCTTTGGACCTCAGTGAGCAGGGTGATGCCTGAGTACCGGCTCCCCATCAGAGTTTATATTGAAGACACTGACGCAGGCGGCATCGTCTATTACGTCAATTATTTGAAGTATTTTGAGCGTGCGCGCACGGAACTTATCCGATCGCTGGACGTCGATAAAACAGCGGTGATGGAAGATGGATCGGTATTCGTCGTCACCTCCGCAGCGATCGATTATCACGCGCCAGCGCGATTGGATGATCAGCTTGAGGCGGTCGCCGAGGTGGTTAACAGTGGTGCTGCCACGATCGACTTTAGGCAGTCCGTCGTTCGATCGGGAACTGAGCTTGCAAGCGGACAGGTGAGAGTGGCTCTTACCGATGGCACATCGGGGAAACCGAAACGAATGCCAAAGGGATTGCGCGAATTACTTACTTAGAGCACCTGAGTGAGAGAGGAGTGGTGAGATAAAAAATGGCAGATGAACTTAGCGTTATCGAGTTGATTCTTGGGGCAAGCCTCACAGTGAAGTTTGTGATGGCAACACTTGTCGCCGCGTCGGTGACATCGTGGTTCATGATTGTCCAGAGAGTGATTATTCTCGGGCGTGCGAATGAAGAGTTGCTCGATTTTGAGGATCGATTTTGGTCGGGAATGGATCTCGCACAGCTCTACCGAGAGGGCTCGGATGCGATTGAAGAGGGCGTCGATATCACGGGTGGTGAGGCGCTGTTCAGAGCCGGCTTCAAAGAGTTTTCGAAGCTGTCCCGCCAGCCCAATATGGATGCTGAGGCGATGGTTGAGGGCTCTCGCCGGGCAATGCGTGTTGCCCTGATGCGCGAAAGCGACCGACTTGAGCGGCACCTACCGTTCCTCGCATCGGTAGGCTCTACCAGTCCTTACATCGGTTTGTTTGGAACAGTCTGGGGCATCATGCACTCGTTTCGTGGATTGGCTACCAGCTCGCAGGCCACGCTCGCGGCCGTGGCTCCCGGTATTTCAGAGGCCTTGATTGCGACTGCTATGGGGCTATTTGCGGCCATTCCAGCGGTCTTGGCCTACAACCGATTTGCGGCAAAGGCGGATGCGCTACTCAATCGCTATGAGTCGTTTGTTGATGAGTTCTCGGGGTTATTGCAGCGCCAGAGTTATGCTCAGAAGCGAGGCAACAGCCAGTGAGATCTCGACGAGCCGTCGCTGAAATAAATGTCGTGCCTTATATCGATGTGATGTTGGTCTTGCTGGTTATTTTCATGGCGACAGCACCGCTGCTTATGCAGGGTGTCGAGGTGGATTTGCCGAGGGCTAACTCCTCGCCGGTGTCAGACAGCGACGCCGAACCGCTGATTGTCTCCATCGATGCGCAAGCGAGGTTGTACCTCAATTTGGGAGCCAGTGATGATCAGGCACTGAGCATGGAAACCGTCAAGCAACGTGTCGCAACCGTTTTGAAGCGCAACCCAGATAAGGCGGTAATGGTCTGGGGTGACGCCGCTGTGCCCTATGGAGAGGTGGTGGTGCTGATGTCAGAGCTGCAAGAAGCAGGGGCGCCATCTGTCGGGTTGGTGACCGAGGCGCCTGCGAGGCGATAGTGAACTCGGATCGTTTACTCATTTTCGGAATTCCGGCGCTCGTTGCGTTACTGGTTCATCTGCTGTTCGTTTTTGCCCTGGAAGGTGGATGGACGACTGCCTCGCCGACGATCACTGCGCAGCCACAGGTGGTTCAGGCATCATTGGTCTCGTTGTCTAAGCCAAAACCAAAGCCCAAACCCAAATCCAAACCCAAACCGAAGGCGGTAGAGCCGAAACCCGAACCAAAGCCCGCGCCTCCGCCAGCGCCACAGGTCGAGACGCCACCACCTGAGCCTACCGTTGAGCAGCCCGGGTCTACGCCTGAGGTTTCTCAGGAGGAGCGACTTGCGGAGCTGCAACGCGAGTTGATGGCAGGCTTTGAAGATTTACCGGATGCCGATGAGCAACTGCCCAACGAGGAAGTTAACGAGGTTCAGCAGGTTGCCGGATTAATGCAGGCGCGAATCACTCAGAATTGGCGACGGCCGCCGTCGGCGAGAAACGGTATGGAGGTGCTGCTCATTATCAGCTTGGTACCCACGGGTGAAGTCGTCGGTATCTCGATATCCAGCAGTAGTGGAAGTACGGCATTTGATCGCAGTGCGATTGCAGCCGTTGAGCGCGTGGCGCGCTTCCCTGAGGTCACAGTCTTGTCTATTTCCGATTTCGAGCGATACTTTCGACGCTTTCCCCTACGATTCAAGCCAGAAGATCTGAGGTATTAGGTATGGCGCAGCGCATAACCCTCCTTTTGTTGAGCCTGATTTATTCGTCTCTTGCTTGGGGGCAACTCGAGATTCAAGTCACGCGCGGCATCGATAATCCAACCTCGATTGCAATTGCTCCCTTCGCCTGGGATGGCCTGGGTACATCGCCCGTGGACTTTGCACAGATTGTCGATTCCGACCTTGCGCGCAGTGGTCAGTTTAGTCCTGTTAGCCGCCGTGACATGTTGAGTCTGCCGACATCGAAAGCGGATATTTTTTATCGTGACTGGCGAGCAATCGCGACGCGGTATTTGGTGATCGGTCGGGTCAGCAAGGGCACGCAATTACGTGTTGATTTCGCGCTTCACGATGTCGAGCGAGGTATTGAGTTGTTCTCAGACCAAGTGGTTGGTAGCGAATCCGAGGCCCGCATGGTGGCGCATGGCGTAGCAGATGCGATTTATGAAAAGCTGACCGGCATACCAGGCGCTTTCGCAACCCGGCTTATTTATGTGTCGGTGACACGTAATCCTGAGGGCAAAGACTTCTATCGGTTGACCGTTGCGGATGCCGATGGTCGCCGTCCTATTGTCCTTCTTGAAGGGCGCGATCCCATCTTGGCGCCGAGTTGGTCACCCGATGGTAAAGAAGTTGCCTATGTTTCTTTTGAGTCGTCTCGCCCTGCTATTTATCGACAAGTACTCGCCACCGGCGAGCGCGAGCAGTTGACCAATTTTCAGGGCTTAAACAACTCGCCGGTGTGGTCTCCTGACGGCAGGTTTATGGCGCTAGTCTTATCGAAGGATGGTAGTCCCGATATCTATCTCCTGGATCTTGAGACAAAAGCACTGACCCGGCTGACACGGCATTACGCCATCGATACGGAACCCACCTGGATGCCAGACGGTAAGTCGCTCCTGTTCACCTCCGATCGCGGGGGTCGTCCACAGATTTACCGTTATGAACTCGCTACCGGCAAGATCGAGCGGGTGACCTTCGAGGGGCGATATAACGCGCGAGCGCGTGTCGCTGAAGACGGTCGTAACGTGGCTCTGGTGCATCAGCGAGACGGACGTTTTCACATTGCCGTCTTCGATTTAGTCACTGAGCGACTCACTGTTTTAACCGAAACTTCGCTGGATGAAAGTCCCAGTATTGCGCCCAACGGATCGCTCGTTATTTATGCGACTAAGCGTGGTGAGCGGAGTGTGCTCGGTGCGGTTGCTGTGGATGGGGGAGTTAAATTCAGCTTGCCGGCGCGCTCGGGTAGCGTGCAGGAGCCTGCTTGGTCTCCCATGTTGCCGCAACAATGATGAAAAAAGAGCCTACATGTTCAACAAATGGACATATATGCGCTACATTATGGGTGGTATTCAAGAAACCTGTGTAGGAAACACGCCATGACTACGAAAAATACTTTGGGGAAAGCTGCTGCTGTTGTTTTGATGGCTGCGTTAGTGAGCGCGTGCTCAAGCAATGCCGCTAAGGAAGAAGCTGCAGCGCAGGCTGCGGCAGAACGTGCTGCCGCAGAGCAAGCCGCAGCGGCTGAGGCTGCAGCTGTCGAGCAGCGAGCAATTGAAAAAGAGAAAGCCATGATGATGGCTGAAAAGCGCGAAGAGAAGCGTCGTCTAATGGACGCTGCTTCCGCCGCCGGCAGTGTTTTCTACTTCGATTACGATAGTTCATCACTCAGTGATGACGCGCGTGCTGCCATCGATGCACACGTGGCTCTCATGATGGCCGATAGCGGTAATGTTCGACTCGAAGGCCATACGGATGAGCGTGGCACCCGAGAGTACAACTTAGCTCTGGGTGAGCGTCGTGCTAATGCGGTGCGTGATTACATGGTAGCCAGTGGTGTTCCTGCTTATCGCATCGAAACCATCAGTTATGGCGAGGAAAATCCAGTGGCTTACGGTTCAGGCGAGTCTAGCTGGATGAAGAATCGACGCGTGGAGATCAAGTAAGACGTTATGATTCCTCGACGAGTTACAAAGCCGGCGCTTGTCGCCGGCTTTTTTGTTTGGGCATCGGCGAGTGTGGCTCAAGTAACCACTGTTGAGCCCGTGGCCGAGCAGGCGGCAGTGCTTCCTTACGTGCAGGCGGACACCTCTACTGACTTCACCGGCAGTCAGCCTCTTCCATTATCATCAACGGACTCACGTTCGCTTGCGCTTCGGGTTCAGCAACTAGAGGAAGAAATCCGTCGGCTGAATGGACTGGTAGAAGAGCAGGCCAGTCTACTCATGCGTCTGCAAGATCAGTCTCTCGAACGCTACGTTGAGGTGGATCGACGTTTAGCGGCCATCGGGACAGTCGATCCATCGGCTGTCATCGAAGGCGATCAGGAAACGGATAGCCCAGCTCCCGATGACAGTGTGCCGTCACCAGTGGTGCCAGTGGCGGTGGCCGAGGTACAGCCGGGTGAGCGCGAGGCGTACCAGTCAGCGTATGGCTTGGTAAGAGAGCGACAGTTTGAGGCGGCAGTTGACGCGTTTAATACCTTCCTGGCCAGTTATCCATTCGGTCGATTTGCGCCGAATGCGCACTACTGGCTCGGTGAGCTGTATCTTGTTATTGAGCCTGTTGACCCAGAGTCGGCGCGTCAGAATTTCCAGTTGTTGCTGGATCAATATCCTAACGACCGTAAGGTCCCCGATGCGCTTTACAAGCTGGGCCGAGTCCACGCACTAAAGGGCAACATAGATCGATCGAAGGAGTACCTCAACCAAGTCATTGCCGACTATGGTGCGGAACAACATCCCGCGGCCCAATTGGCCAAGGACTTTCTAGATGGCCTTGATTGAGAAGAGTTCTGCGACGAGGAGTTATTGCTCGTCTTCGTGTTTCTGCGGCTTTGTCCCACTGGTTTTATTGCGTGCAAACACACGACACGGGACCGTAATTTTCAGGGCTTGATTTTTCGCGCGTAAACCGTAGGATACGCGCCCTCTTGCACCAGTTTTCGGGTCGTTAGCTCAGTCGGTA
>Ga0213865_10001809_pt1 | contig 13735 bp, 7 predicted proteins | sample PICome_6_FD_160100 | JGI IMG/M metagenome (GOLD analysis project Ga0213865, IMG submission 160100) | Coastal seawater microbial communities near Pivers Island, North Carolina, United States - PICO282 | ecosystem: Environmental > Aquatic > Marine > Coastal | place: USA: North Carolina | collected...
GTCAGCGTTTTTAAGGCTATCTTAATAAGTGGCACTCTTCCAGACATGGGAGATTTATATGGGAACTTTGGGAGTCCTTGCTGAATGGATTAAAATGACAGTCTGGATCCTTCACGATTAAGATTGTGCAATTCAATGGTACATAAATTATTATAATTTTTGTTTAATAGTGTATATGAGAGCATAGATGAGATCAAAAATGATTTTACTCATCATTAATGAGAATTAATATTAGATTCCTATCTTTTGTAAAAAATAAGAAAGTCATTACTGTCACATCCTTCGACGTCTTATAATAATACTGCCATACTTTTCGAATGACTCCATTTGTAGATGGTATGACCAATCTCCCGTGTCAATTTGTTAGTGATCCATCCTTAATCGTTTTTGTAGAATGTCCGAAGAGTGAGAACGTATGCTCAATTTATTAGGGACTGTCTCATCATTTTGTTCAAATGGATTCTCTTGTTGAATGCGTCTCTTTAATACCTTCGTGAAGGAAGGGCTCGGCTACCTCTAAGACAGGGGGGGCAGTAACCAATTTTTTTCTGCAAATATCTATCGTCCATTGTCGCGATCAGAAGATCTTTGATCAAGATGCACGGCTTTTTAATGCGAGCATCAGCTTGACAATACAGCCATGGTTTCAATGAATTGTACTGCCGACGATGCGGTTGCAATTTGAACGGGCTGTCTATTGGTCTATTTATCAAATGTCAATTTAATAACAAACCTACAATGTACTGCAAATCTCATTGGTTCTCATTGGTTCTTACAAATGGCAACAGCAGCCACATCTCATTGTTTTTTTAAAATTACACCAGCCATGAAAAGACAAAGCAGTTCCATTAATCGGGATTCTCCAGGATGACTCTGTCTAATTAATTCATGACAGAAAAGTCAACCAATCCCATCTCCATTGTCATCATTTTGATAAAAAGATGTGGCATTAATCACCTCATTAGGAAGCTTCTCGGTAATATACCAATTTCACCAAGGAGCATCTAGTCAAATGGGGGATGACGTTGTTTTGTATTTGCAATGGCAGCAAATTTAGAATGCAGATTTCTTGTGAGATTTAAGAATATTCTCATAAAAAGTCATGTATTGTTTTATCCACTTCATCTACTTCGTCCTCTTCTTTGCATTGTATGGTATCCAATCTACATCCATCAAGTATATATTGGATCCAATGAATGCCAACAATGTTGAGAAGAGTGTCGAAGAGTGTAGAGCAAAGCTTGATTCCATCAGGAAGCGTAAAAAATCAACTAGAGATGTTAGAAGGAGACAGATTGTTAAGAAGGCAGACAAGAAATACAGGAAGAACAAGCGTGCCAGACAGAATAAGAAGACTGTTGACCATCAAGCCAACGTGGACAACAATGGCAACACTGTCGAAGTGGAGGAGGCGGAAATTATCCATCGAGATCCCACCAATGCCAATGCTGCGATTATTTCTCAAGATGTAGCAGAAGATGCTACTGATGATCAAGGCAGGGATGGCGATGAAGAAGGTGGTGGAGACGATAACAATGGAATCAATGGTTCTTATGAAAGCATAGAGGATATCAACGAGGGATTGGAACAAGCGATGAATGAACAGTTTCGTGAGGTGTGGGAATGTAAAGCTGTAGAAATATCATCTTTGTTGGATGCTGTTCCACCCACCAAGGAATCTAGTGTTCGTTTGTTTATATCTGAAATAGCAGGACGTGGCGAAATTTGTATACAGAGGAATCAAATTGATTCAGCCCTGAAAGTATTCACCAAGGGGATCTCGTGCTTGATGTATTATGATTCAAGTATGACAGCTGATACTAGGCGTATGGTGGCAGTGTTGTATGTCAAGTGTTGTTTATGCATGAGACTGAAGGGAGAGATGTATCACAGAGAAGCAAGGAAGTTTGCTAAGAGGGCTGTTCAGACATTTCATTATTCCATTGAAGCGATCGTTGAACTGGCAGATTCATATAATATGTCTGTTGATGATGAATCGTTTCATGAGATATTTGCTGAGACATTAGGGGGGGCTGGAACAAGGCCTGAGGGTCTCGTAGATCCAAGACACTGCCTGTTGAATGGTGTTACAACGAATTTATCTCTACCTCAAGGAACGTCTGACCTTGACCATAAATCAGATTTGGAGTACTCGTACGGGCACCTTATTTCTGGGACCTGTTCTGAAAGTTGTGGCAATTGTTGTCGAAGGCAGATTACTCATGATCTGAGTGATCCTTATTATTTTGACATGTACTGTATTTGGAATAGAAACATTATGGGCAGCCAGTCACCGTTGCGAATTGTGACTGCCGCCAGGTCTGCCTCGACTTCTGAATGTGTTTATCTTTGTAGTGAATGCCACCACTTTTTGGTGAAGTCGAAATCAGTGAGAAGAAGTGAAAGATACAGCTGGAAAAATGTATGGCCATCGTTTTATTGGAACTTACTTACTGGCCACGACATAAATACGGGGAAGAACTTCCATTGTACTTATGCCCCAGAGGAATTGTGGAGGTATATTCCGGAGAGTATGAGGAGATACTGGGTGGATAGTATACATGATCGACGCCTAGTGAACCTCTATGGAGACTGCACAGTGAACGAACCAAAGTCTCATTTCTCGGATCGAACTAAGGATGTTAGGCTATTTTGGGAAAGCATTAATGCCTATACTTTCGAAGGCATGCTTCGTGTGCTAGACCCTGAGAGGTTGAGTGAAAATGAACGTGATGGTGGAATTAGTGAATCAATGATTCTTCCAAATGTTCTTTGTCCTTGGGGATGTAGTGAGTTTTGTTTTCGGACAACTGAACTCAACCTTGGTCTACTGCTTCAGCATCACTTGAGAAAGGTTCAACTGAATCTCCCACAGCAGGATCACCAAAAGATGTATACAGTTGACTCTTCAAGGCTTGACTATATACGCAAAGATGAGGAAGACCATGATTATATCCTTCTCAATCGTGATTGGCCTATATTACCGAGTGTCCGTCTTACCAGAGACGGTGGTTTGATTGTTTGCACCTGTCGTCATCATGGTTCTGATTTAACAAGGAAGCGCCTTTTGCCACATCCCCCAAGGAAACCGTACAGTGATAACCTGAGTTCTGTGAGGCCTGATCAGTTGTGCCAAGCTGTTGTTCAACCATGTATGAGACCTGCAGTAAGAAAGGGCTGCAACACAGTTCCATCATTAAACATGTTCACTGTTAATTATCAGGGTGCATGGAGCAGTAATGTTTGTATCGACAAAAGGTTTGATAATAATGGAGAAAGGCGTATGAGTCAGCGTCACGAAGCGCTATCTTTACACCGGCCTGACATCCAGCAACTGGCGACTCAGTTTGTGGAGAATGGAACTGTGTCGCATGAACTTTCCACTGGTTGGGGAGAAGAATATGAAAAGTATGACAAGAGTATGTTGAGGAGTTTAACTCGTGGTGCAACATATACTCCATCCATCAACGCCATCATTTTGCAGAGGTTCTCTTCTGAAGAGTACAAGATCATGATAAAAGATTATCGAAAATGTTCATCTATGGAAGATCTATCGGAGTTGAAAACTATTTTTGCGCATAGATCTTGGTGTCCTACGATATATAATATGCAAGTTGAGGATCCAGAAGGATATGGGTGTCGCATAGTGGGAATCGAGCCAATGTCCCTTCTAAAAGATCAGAGACAACAGTCAAATATGTTGACATGGGCCATAGTTGGATTAGTCAGTTCATGCAAGGAGCTGTATCATGCTTTGGACCAGAGGAGAAATGGCCATGCTTCGAACAATATGGCAGGTCATGTCCTGTCGTATATTCACCACAGGTATATGAAGCAATGCAACAAGATCTCTGTCAAACAGTCACCGTTCAAAGCAGCTATGGCGATAAATGAACTTTGTTCAATTGTAGGTTCGTCCATATCACCTTCTGTTGTGCGTGCAAGTGAATACAGAATTGGTCAGGAGGAAGATTACTTTTTGTTTGGTTATTCTGTGCTCCATGATTTGTTTAATCCCAACGATTACTCCAGTGTGTCTGTGGTGAAGTCGCTGCAAGAGATTGACTCACATTCGGTAGTTGGTAAAGACATCATTAGTAGGATTGCAGAGCATTCGCCAGTAGGTTGTGCCCACTGTATGATTGGGGGTGAATTATTTGAAGCACGTGTGCTGCTTGCAGTCTCAGTGGACAAGGATGAAACTCATAATTTCAACGGTGTGCGTATGGCGAGACATGGTGGCGAACACCGAAATTGGTGGAGGCAAGATAGGAAGTCGAAGCGGATAATGACACAACATGTAAGATCGATAACAGAGGATGAATCCTTGGATGAATATCCCAAGCTTCCGAAGGATATGTTTAGGTATGTTACTGTATTTGTGAGGGTTGAGGAGTTCCAGGTATCAGAGTATAAACTTGATTTGATGAGGTCTCTGGGAATCCAGTGCTCATTGTTCTGTGGATGTTGTCCTGGGGAAGAAACCCCACTTATTGTTGGTGGGAAAGGTAAAGCTGAAAAGCGTCAATGTATGAGTCCGAACTGTAATGCAATGGAGAATTATATGTGCCCTAAGGCAAGGTGTAGGTCCCGTGTATGCACCTCATGTTTCAAAAAGATGACCAGTGGTGGGAAGACGTGTACGCTGAGAAATGACAACACAACAAATATGATTCTCAACAGTCTCGAGGGCTCCAATAATGAGGATGATACCGGGACAGGGGATGATTTTGGTATTTTCGAAGAAATGAACCCTGATGACCTGGACAGCGATGATGATAGTTGTGATATTAGCTATACCTCTTTTGACTGTGAGGCTTCTGAGGAAGGGTTTGATGTAGATCTTGTCGATCACGAAGATGTATCATGGGATGATGTAACTCCTGAGGAACTAGACTTTCTTGATAGAGATTGTCAGATGATGCGCCGTAGTCGTAGTTTGGGTGTTGTTGAACTACCTCCGGGGTATTACAACATCTGTGAAGGTATACATGATGATGACTATACTGTTGAAATGGAGGATTTAGAATATATTGATACTACGAGGATCTTAGAGGAGGAAGTGGAACCTTCGAAGTTGGATTTGGCCATCGAAACTGGCAAGGCCATCGAGGCAGGTCGTGTTGATGGATTCCATTACAACCCACTTGATCGACTGGTAAGGACATGTTTTTGCTTGTGTTATGCTGATCTCTCACATGGGGGTACTTATATAATTTTTTACAGCTGACAAATGCAGATGTTGACCCTTTGGATGTTACGTTAGTCTATGATATGGATTACGGAGTATTAGTTGGAGAGGATACCATACCACGAATCAATGGGTCATACGAAGAAAGACCAATTCTGGACAGAAACAGGTCTAACGATGGTAGTCTTAGGGTCCCAATGCATGTGCTTTTCAATCAGGCTGGCCGAGTGTGTTCGAGGCGAAACAGGGAGATTAAGGGCAGTCAACTTCAGAGGAGTTTCGTCCAGAAACTTGCCTCAACCATATATGGAAAGTCTTTTCCGCTCCTGTTTTCGTTTAATGCACTCTTATTCCCTAAACATTTCTGGGCGAATTCAAGATTTGACAAGATCTCAACTCTGGGGTGTGCACCCATAAGCTGCTATAGAAAGCAAACCAACCCAGATGGCTTTGCATCAACTTTGCAGATAGCACGAAATTTAAGCACCCATTCGTCTTCATCCACATCAACCGATGACAACTTCATTTCACACCTATATGATATTCAAGCCAACGCAGCAAGCGCTGGTATAGACTCAAGATTGGCAACTAGAGCAGGTTTCAAGGTATGCACCTCAAGTTCTTCTGGTCTCCAACTAGGTGATTACAATGCTACAGAAATCAATCAGAGTCTTGACTCAGGACAGGGTGCTATGAACCTTGCAGCTGCTGCTGATAAGATTCGTTTTGATTTGTTTGTCACGTATACGTGCAACCAGAGCAATCATCCTGGTATATGCCATCTACATCGATGGAAGGAATCCAAGGAATGGACAAAGCAAATAAAAGATTACGAGTCGTTTTCTGCGTTCCAGAAAGAAGATGCTGATAAATCAATGGAGATGGCTTATTGTAATATTCTTTCTCGCTCATGGCTTGAGGTCCGGAAGTTGTGGTTGCAATTCATCATCTACTCATCGACAACAAAATTAGGCCGAGTATTAAATGCCTTTTTTCGTGACGAGTACCAAGAATGTTCTGGCAACCTCTGTCATATCCATGGGCTATTAGGGTTGCTCAAGGGTGATATGGAAAATGAAGAGTTTCTGAAATTGGTATGTGAGCTGCAAGCCAACTATGTGATAGATATACTACCTCCCTCTGAGATAGAAGACTTCATCAGCAAAGGTCTCATAAAGGACCAAAATGATTGGACAACACTTCAAGCTACAGCTACTCAGGTCTTGACACACAATAGACATACTAAAAGATGTTTGGTAAGGAAGAACTACACTGGCATTTTTGACGAAGATTTTGCCTGCCGAAAGCCCCATCCAGTCTTCGACAGTATAAACCCCCTGGAAGATGAGTTTATTCCGTTACCTTTCGAATTTTCCGAGACCTGTGTTGGCATTCTGGAGAAAACAGGTTTGTGGATACCACCCTGCCCGGCTTTTCCAAAGGGCAAAGTGAAGCACCCTATGCTGGAACCGAAACGGCATATGGGGTTTTGCCATCCAGGTGCAAGAGAGAACATGTCCCCAGTTAATGGGCAGCATTTTGCCTTTACTCGTTCAATGCAAAACATTCAGATTATCTCCGGTACCAATGGGGTCGCACGATATGTAGTAAAGGTGAGTATTACTAGGTATTACTCCTCAACTAGGATTATCCCAAGACAAAAACCTCACGTATCATTTTATGCAATATCATACGGAACTAGTACATCATCAAGTAAGTAAATCCTTTTCCCACTGTAAGTATTACCATACTCAATGCTTATCGCCATGCAATTTGATTTCCTGCTTACCAGAATGGACAAGGCAAACAGGTGTGTTTTATGGGCTGACGCCCGTGACAATGCTGTTCTTAGGGCCGAGCATCAGTTTCTGCACAACACAAAGATCGCCACCTCTTCAATTAACGAGAAAAAGGCCTTTGACAAATCAAGGCAAAGGAACCATCCGGTAGGGAGGTACATTGGCCTTCCCCAGATGCTCCATCAGCTCCTTGGGGAGAGTGACATTCATACAAATTTGGTATTCGAGGAGGTGTGTACTCGACCATTCGAGTATAGATCAACCACAAGTTTCAGGCTGAATCGGGAGGGCAAACCCACATCAAACAAGAACCAGGTAACCACGGAAGGCACCTCAGATGGATCTTCTACCTATGGGCAAGGTACTTCCGATACCACTTCGCCAGTGACAGATTCGTATTCACTGAGGAAGGTGAAATTTACAGGTAATCCTGCGAGGCAGTTTACGGAAAACCAGAAACTTCTATTTCGTTCTGGCTCGTCATCTGCCATGGCCTATGACAAGGTTACTCTGTTTGGGATCAGGCCTGTGGAGATTTTGCAATTGTTCCCCAGGCTGAGGGAATACTATGAGTGGTTCGAGTTTAGCAAGAATGTTATGAAACCAAATGATATTGCCAACGGATTAAATGAAGATGTGACAAAGTGTATGTGGATTGATGGTCTTGGGAGGCGAGTAAAGCTCAGGAAGAGAGCACGACCTTATGTTGCAGCTAGCTTACGGAAGATCAACGAGGCACATGTTCATCCACACTCGTGGAAGCTGAGATGTCATCTTCTGTATGTCATTGAAAATCACCAAGAGGAACCATTGTTTATCAGCAATGACGACACCAGACTTCCAATATGTGTGTTCTCAAGATTGAGTCCCAATAGGTCCAATGACTTTCTTTATCACATCATGCTTGTTTTGGGAGAGTACGATACAGAATATGATTTCAAGGTCGCTTCTTCAATGAAGCATAGCCTTGCAAAAGCAAAACTCATACCGTTTGAGGCCCTGGAGGATGATGCAAAACTTGCTGAAGCATCAACACATCTGTTGAAACGAGTGATCGAGGAAATTCTCCCGTTACAGCCAGTCACAATGACAAAGATCGATGATTTCATAGTTAAAGCTGATGAGTTGCTGCATTCTGTTCTTTTTGAAGACAGTATTCCCATGACAAGCCTTCCGTCATGCATTTTATCTGAGTTATTAAATGAGAAAAACGAAGAGATGGAAAGGGAATGGAAGCACAGGCGAAGTGCTCAACTTGACTCAATGATGTTAGGTCTAAAAGGTGTGAGTGGGTTGCCAAAGAAGGAGGATGTGCTCAATGCCACGAAAGTCTCTCCCATCAAGTGGAATCCCCTTGAAGTCATAAAGCAGACTGAGGAGCAAAGTGATGAATCATATAATGAACAACAATTCGCGCTTAGTTTGGGGATCAAAGCAATTGATTCCTACAGCAGGCAATTTGGAAAACAACGGTATGCGAAAGGAATATTAACAAACGGTGCACCTGGAGCTGGGAAAACATTCATAACGCAGGCGGAGGGGTTTTATGGCATGACGCAGGGTTTGAAGGTGATGTCTTCAAGCCTTATGGCAATTAGGTCCACGGCCATTGGTGGTTATCATTTGCATAGGTTGTTCCAATGGCCAGTTGGCAAAAGAGGCAATCTGTACCGACTCGCAGAGGTAAGTTGAGCAGTCCATATATGTATGGAAAATGTTGTCCATCTTTACTCAAGATTTATTTCTCTTAGCTTGCCCTCGATAAGCTTTATCGGAAGTCCAACATGAGGTTCCTTCATCTATTATTGACTATGGATATGCTGATCCTTGACGAGGTCGGTCAACTCAGTGCGGAACAATTTGCTTTAGTAGATATAGTGTTGAGGCACGCACGAAAGAGCAGTTTGCCTTTTGGCGGTGTACTCGTGTGTGGGACTTTCGACCACGCGCAGTTAGGGTCTATTGAGGGCATTCCATTCTTGCTTTCGACTCATATTCTCTCAGACTTTACTTTGGTTAAGCTGGAGCACTCAGTTCGGGCCGCAGGAGATCCAACGCTGCAGGTATAAGTTATCTTGAGCATTCGCACCATAATATCATTGTTTCATTTGACGTTACCTTATACGAACCCCTTTTGTTGAGATTCGCAGAGAATACAGAATATTACTAGAATGAGTCCATATGCTTTGAGGAAAAGCGAAGAGTTGAGGACTGAGTTTACAAAGCTTGTGTCTGAGAACATCCGCTTCATTGACTCCATGGAGGACGCGCCTGATAATTCAGTTCGTCTATTCCATAGGAAAAAGTCAGCTGTGAAACAAGTTCAGCAATTCATCGACCATGCCACCCAGAATCTGAGAACAGCAAATAGGAAATATACAATATCAAAATCAGTTGATATGCACAAGATAAGTGGAACCCATGGAGACCCACGGCCAACTATCGATACAACCATAACGAACATGCTTAACCGTAAGGTACGAGAACCTCCCGAGCTCCTTTTTTACAGTGGGGCTCTATTTGAGGCTACGACGAACACATCCAAATACCAGCAGTCGCAGGTCCTACTCATGTTGGACGTACCCACACCACGTGAAGTATTGGAGAGAAAACCATTGGTCTTGTTTGCATGCCCAACTGACGTGGTAGTATCTGCAAGTTTGTATTCCTTTTCTAGCCCCCCAAGCGAGAAAGAGTTATTGGATAGTGGTTGGAAGAAGGTCAAAGTCAGGGCCTTTAAACAGCGATTCGTAACCGAGGCTAATATCAGTGCATGCAGAAACCAATATGGATTGAGGCACCTTGGTGCGAACACTGTCAATAGTACCCAGGGCCGGACCCTGACTGTACCTTCGGCTATTGAGGTAGGTTTTAGTCTGTACACAATTGTAATCATACGAATTGACCTCTGAAATTGTTGAGGGGCACGGCCTTTCCCTCTTGTGACAGGTAAACGAGCAATTCTACCCGTGGGAACGTGGCCAGGTGAGTATCTGTCAAGGTAGTTTTTCTTACATTAATGGATCACAGAGTGGCTTTCTGATAAACTCAGCTTCTTATAATAGGTTGTTGTTGAGTTGAGTCGAAACAAAATATGTGCAGACATAATCATTGCTGGAAAGAAGGAGTTTGCAATCAAGAGATTGTATGATACCCTATGCATCGTGACTCAATTCACAAGGCTGACCGAGTCAATTGTAGGTAATCTATCACTTACGGCTGCAAATAGGACACACCAGCCAACGGCCCAAGTCATTGACTATGCAGATGACTGGCCTTACCGGGTATCAGACATAATTCTTCCCAAAAGTAACTCAGGCTTCGTATATTGCCTGGTTAGTTGTGCCTGCCCTGAAAAGCGCTACATAGGATACACGCGCAATATTTCAACAAGGCTGAACGACCACAATAGTGGGTATGGATCTTTTGGAACAAACATAAATTTGTTCATGCCATGGGCTGTGGCTGCATACATCTGTGGCCTTGGTGAGCTTAGTGATACACAATTGAAGTCATTGGAGGGTAAGTGGCAAAGTCGGAACGAACAATCCTTATTTCAGAAAAGGACTGACATTGAGGCAGTAATTGAGAATGGAAGGAGAGTATGCCAAGATTACAACGAAGAAGTGGGAAACGGCCATCCCAGTCTGAAGGGAAATTATGTCATTACATTGAATCGAAGATATGCTGTTGAGCTCGAGGATCTGAATGACAGACATAATGGCATCGACGAGGAGGTTGACTCTGACTCGGAGGAGGAAAATGAGGATTCTTTCAATATCGAGGACAGCAGAATGGACCCTGAAGTTATGGAAGATGAATCTGTTCAGAATGATGACCAAGACGAGTACCTTGAATGTGATGATTTGTACTGTACTTTCAATGATGTATGTTAACATTATACCCAGAAGTTAGAAATAATGTTGGGTACTTCATAACCAAACGTTTGAACACTATCTACCATGAACCATCTACTTTACAACCACATCATAACACTCTTTGGTGCTGCCCTAGGCAGTTCATTAGAGAGCACATCATGCTCTCTAATAATATCCCCAGTTCCAATGCTTCTACCCCTTTTACGACCGGCCCCACAAAAGATAGATATTGTTTCGCTCACAGCGCTTGCAGACCCAAATTTAGAACAGAAATCATACCAAAGCATATCATTGGAGTGACCATAGCCATTAGTGGAAACTGAATTTGGTACATTCAACACAAGTAACGTCTCAACCTGCTTAGGCGAAACATCAAACTCTGGATACTCAACCTTGCTACTGTTTGGATCATCATATCGAAACCCCCGCCAATATTTCCCTTCCACATCTTCAGGCACAGAACTTGGTTCTTTGTTAATTCCAATTCGTGGGAATGACTCGGGAAACGCCTCGCGATACTCGACATATTCGTTGGTGAGGAAACTGGAGCAGACATCATTTATAGCCTTGGCATGTTTACACATGTCGAATGTCTTCCTTTGTAGTGTCATATCGTGAAAGGCAAACACAACAATCAACAAATCACTCCATCTGTAACCACCTTTAAGGATGTGCCCATACCCATAAACATCCTTCTCTACCCTTGATCCATACAAGGATCTCTCAGATGTTCTTGAAAAGAACCGCCCCCTTAGAATATCCTTACTGTTGTCAGCACTCCCGACACCACCCTTCCTATCCAGACTGCCTATCCACATGTCAAAAATCACTTCGTACGCATAATCAAGCAACATCTTATAGGCATCCGTACCAGCAATATATTCCTCAAGACACCGATCCAACAAAATTCGAAGAAATTTAACAATAATATGAACAGTAAGCTGTTCTGCTTGGGAGATCGTTTCGTAATCGCTCTCAGAAGACTCCCATAACCTCCCATACATGGCCATTATTGCAAACACCAGGTCATATTCAAACCTTTTATTTTGCAAACTGTCATGAAGTAACATATCGCAAGCCCCCTGGAGATCATAGAGGTTGATATCATCAAAGAATATCATCGTCATAGCCTCTGGGAAGAGTTCCTCCAACTCGAGCTTCCCAGTCCTCCTCCCGATCTCCCTCATGAAACTCCTCAGTTGGCTACAGACAATGACCTTACTATTGCAACGGAATATATCCGCCATCTTCACTGTAACCTCATCGCTACCACAGGCATCATCATAGTAAAAATCAAATCTACCAGATACCGAGGAACCCAACAATTTCAACATATGAGCAGAGGTCTTCCCTGTAACAATGTTGATTAGTGTCTCAGGGAGAAGCTTCCCTTCGATAATGCAATCCGAAACAAATGAGAGCACACTATCTACATCTCCCTCTGCGTCAATATCATGAATCCAAAAGTAAACGTCTGGGTTGCTCCCGCAGTGATCCCGATTATCCTCAATGCCCTCTACAGAAATGAACCTCGTATCCACAGGCCTGAGTATCAGTATGCGATTCATTGCTGTACACACGTGCAGAGTCGTAAAACTCAAATCACCGAACATGGGAGATGGTGGGTAATCAAACCTACGCCAATATTGATTGAGAAGCCCCACCGTTGCATCATTGCACAAATAGCGTCTCCCTTCAAGGACCATTGGGATCTTGCCACAAAGACACTGCAAGGAAATTTCGTAGTCACTAAACAGGTTCTCAAGGGACCTTTTGCAGGTGTGAACGAAAGTACTTTGCATTGACTGAAAGTAAATTAATCCTGCCAAGACATCCTGTGACATATATTTGGCTATATATGAGCATGGGATGCAACCATGAGGCATGCCATTTACCCCGTGGCACCTAGGAATCTCCAGATACACACGAGCGTTGATGACACGCTGAAAATCACGAAGTAAATCCCAAACCCGGGCACACGTCACCTCCTGGTTTTCTCTGTAGTGGGGGGGGAATAAATCATCCATTCCGTCCCCAGAGAAGTGAACAGTTCCACCAGGAACAATAATAGACCCAACCGCAATCAGTACCTGACTGAACCTACTGAAAGTCTGTTCAAATGTACCATATCTCAAGACCACTTTAACCGATGAACAATTTGGTGTCAGACTCTTCATATAATAGTGGTCAATGACATCATCACGACCAATTATCAAATCATGATTTCCAAGGATAGGATGAACTTCGTTGGATGTATGCATCGAGGACTGATAATGACGCTGCATTGCCCGAACCCTTTGTAAGTTCCAATCTGAGACCGGCAAATATAGTAAGGCAGACCTGGACGAGTGGCTTCCAGTGAACACTGTTTTAAAACGATCCTCACGGTCCAGGTAGGATAAAATGTGCCTATGTATACTCAGATTCAGGGTTGGAAAGATAGAGAGGTCTGTCATCCTTATATATGCAACAATAATGATGATACCTTAACATCTTTGGAGCTAATGAGGGTATGGAAGGGCTGGTTTATTCATGTTGCCAATTCGCATAATTCTCACACGTTTCGTTTCACGGGGCTACTGTATGAATAAAGTTAAAGTGATTGCGGCATCTGCTCGCTCCTGAATGGCGAATCATCCCTTGGCACTTTTATTCTGGAATCATGACCGTTTGTGAAGCGTGCGTGACTCTCACAAGGCCTCAGTCGTAGGAAGCTGTATGTGGCGGGGTGCTTTGAAGATGTATGTGCTTTAAAGATGTATGTGGCGGGAAGGTTGAACCTAGTTGAAGTTCTTTTCCTCGTGTGATGTGGTGGAGCCGCTGCATATATACGACAGTCGCACCGTCACCCATCGATCCTATATGTT
>Ga0213865_10001813_pt1 | contig 13722 bp, 21 predicted proteins | sample PICome_6_FD_160100 | JGI IMG/M metagenome (GOLD analysis project Ga0213865, IMG submission 160100) | Coastal seawater microbial communities near Pivers Island, North Carolina, United States - PICO282 | ecosystem: Environmental > Aquatic > Marine > Coastal | place: USA: North Carolina...
AAGGGTGACCTGTTTGCAGGCGCTGGGAATAAATTCCACTATGCTAGAGGTGTCGCAGATAAAGACGTTCACTACATTGACTTCAGAGATATAGGAGACATGCCAGACGAAGATATTCAACCTTGGGATGTTTCAGATGATGACCCATTCTATATTGTTGGATATGGTGCGGGACATGTAAACTATAACGTTAGTCAAAAACAAGTAGTTGAGAAGGCAAGAGACTGTGTTGACATATTTGGTTTTACGGGCAAGAAAGTTGCAATGACCAAGGCGATGTCACACTTCTTTGGATTTGAAAATGCGATTCTACCCTGTCTCATGGTTGCACGTAAATTCTTTGAATTACCAGTAATGCAACAGTCCCGTGTTGTGACCAATCAAAAGGTTGGTGAACGAGAAATGTCAGCAAGAGATATAAGTCTCAATATGATTGCTCGTAATGGATGTGAACTTGTATGGGGTATCGATGAAGATGATATTCCAAATATTGAAAACAGAGAAGGGTTTGAAAATATTTCTATTATCCGTCACGAAGGTAATGACTATGATGATTTTGAAAAGAGACCGACATGCCTATAGATTGGAACTTTGATGACTTTCCTGAGGCGGAAGTCGAAACTCCCAAACTTGTTACACGTGATATAATCGGTGGCGAGATTATGCGGGATACTCAAGAGAAGGGTGGGTTTGTTTATGATGGTCATAGTCTTAACGATGTCTATCGTGAGATTGACAAGACAAAGAACCTACTAATCAATGCGGGGGCAAAGAAAGGTGACCTAGTCACTATCGGTATCATGGTGGTTGATATCACCCACATTGGTGCAATCTTTGCCTGTGCAGAACTGGGTCTCAAGGTATTCATTCTGGATAGTCCCGCAACACTAGAATCACTACCATTTACCAAACTCGCACTTCATGGGCCATCTGATTTCCATATCTACAATTCACAGGAACCAACCGAACACATTTATAATGGTCTCCATGATGAGATGATGAAACGATATGGTGGGGTTGGTATTGATGTTCTTGAAGGAGATGATACGACTTACAGGACAGGTGAAGAGGTATATCCATCTGACCCATTCATTGTAAGTTCTACTAGTGGGACAACAGGCCCATCCAAACCTGTCTTGTTTTCACACGAAGAAACCATGACTCTATCAGAACGAAATGCAAAGGTGTTTGAGTTTAAGACTAAATCAAAGGTTATTCACTCTAGGAATTTGCACCACGTATCTGCTATGTTGACACATCTATTGCCTGCATTGATGTACGGATATTGTCACAGTTCTTTTGCTATTGGTCATGATGGCAGTTATCTAGATACGCAAGACTATAGAGATGGTGTTGCGGATATGCACAAGGAAACTCCATCCCATATCATGATTCCAAATAAGAAAGAACTACACAACTTCTTATCGATGATAGACAGTCCATTCAAACATACTGCGGTGGAACCTAAACACGAATGTGTTATGAATATCAATATGTGTGGATTTGCAATGGACGAGGAATTTGTTCAGATTGCACGAGACTACAATGTTTGTTTTATGTCACATTATGGTAGTATCGATACTGCTATACCATTATTGGTAAACCGTGTGGACAAGAATTCTGTTATTGTTGATAATAGTCTAGGGGTACTACCAGATGACTATTACAAGACAACCCTTGAGAATGGACGTATGAAGGTAGAACACCCGCTCTGGGACGAACCAAGGTATCTAGAGGATGACCTAGAGTATGTGGATGGTCTATACATCATACACCCCAAGAAACGAAATGATATAGAGATTCCTGAAGGATTCGATATCTCTCCATTCTTCATTGATACCAAAATCAACTATGAACAGTTGCGTGGGCACCTAAAAATAATTGAAAAAAAGGGTTGACAAACCTTGCCTCTCTTGTTATAATAATAACATAAACTGAGAAAAGAGAGAGAAATTATGAAACAAGTATTAGAATTTGACGGTGGTTACCCAACCAATCAAGAGAAAGAACAGTTCGTTAACTACGTTCTATCGTTCTACGGTGAAGACCCCAAGTGGGATGCTATCTACCCCGATGTCGGTATGACTGTTCTGGGTGCAGTTCAGGCTGTGGAACAATACCTCAACGGTGATTTCCCTTGTGTCAAAGAGAACTGGATTGAGAATGAGTTCGGTGTTAAAGTCCCTACCCATTTGTGGGGTGGTGGTGACAGTATCGACAGAGAAAAAGTTTGTGCAATTTTCTTAGATAATTGTGAAAAAACGCTTGACAAAGCGTGCTAACCTTGTTATAATAATAACATAAACTAAAGAAAGGAATTAAATTATGGCGTATGTATCCCAAGAAATGAAGAAAGAACTTGCCCCTGCTATCAAGGCGTTGGCAAAAGAATATGGTTACAAAGTATCTTTGAGTGTTGACCACCACATGACTTTGGTTGCCAAGATTAAAGGTGCGGAAGACATCCTTGAAGAGTACTGTGAAGTTCAGATGGACTCTTAGAAAGTCCTAGAGAGGGAATGCAGGCACTATAAGTTTGACCCTGTTGAGGTTATGGCTGATGCTTCTAAGTGGGGTCACAGAGTGAACGAATACTGGATTAGTGAGAACTATGGGCCGAAAGGAACTGAGTTCTTGACTAAGATGAAGTCTGCAATGGAAGGGCCTGAGTTCTTCTGTGAGGATGATGCAATGACTGACTACTTCCACAGAAGTCACTACATTGAAATGAGTTTATACGCATGATATATAAAGGTGTGTTGTGATTACTAAGAAAGAAATCAACGCAAAGAAGACGGCAATTGAGGAGTATATTTCAGTTGCCAAGAAGAAACTGGAAAAGGCAAAAGAGTCTGGTGATAAAGAGGGAGTCGCTACTGCGACTTTTCTCGTTGCAGAATACGAAGAAATGTTGAAAGAATTTCTTGATTATTATGGTCTCTAGAGAGTCTTTTTCGTATATATAAAGCTAGAGGAAATTATGGAAAAAGAAGTGTTTGAAGTCTTTGAGGACTTCACTAAACTAAAAGCAAGGAAAGATAAAATTACTTTCCTACAGGAACAAGGTAGTGCTATTCCTGCTGTCAAAGATGTCATCCGAGGATGTTTTGATGACCGTCTCAAATTCATTTTACCAGAAGGTAAACCACCGTACACTCCGAATAGACCAGAGAGTGTCCCGTCATCGTTACGAAAATTACATCGTGACTTTGCATACTTTGTAGAAGGTGCTGCTTCCAGTTCCATGCCAAAGTTCCAAATCGAAAACAAGTTTATACAGTTATTGGAGAGTATCCATGCCGAGGACGCTTTGATTGTCCTGAGCATGAAAGAGAAAAAATCTCCAGTCAAGGGTTTGACTAAGAAACTAGTAGAGGAGGCTTTCCCGAAACTACTATCTTAACCTTCGTTATGTTTCTTTTCACATCAACAGGAGAGCGTTATATGCCAAGAAACCAAATAGAACGATTAAAGAATGATAGTCGAGAACTTGATAATTACATCCACCGTCTCAAGAAAAAGGGAAGAGACAACCTTGCTCACAAGTTATCGAAGAAGAAAACATTCTTGAATCAGACTATTGCCGAGTACGAAAGTTCAACTCAAATTCTAGCATAAGGTAGGTGGTCATTATCTCGGAGGGGGTGACGTGTCACCCCTTTCGTCATTTGGAAATAAATTATGTTACTAACTATGTTAAAATCAAAAATCCACGGTGCAATCGTCACAGAGTGTGATTTACATTACGAAGGGTCAATCGCTGTTGACCAAGACTGGCTTGACCAAGTCAAAATTCTCCCCAACGAACAAGTAGATGTTGTCAACCTAAATACAGGTGGACGATGGACAACCTATGCCATTCCAGCACCACGTGGTAGTAAACACATTGGTGTTAATGGTGCGGGTGCAAGACTGGCAGTGCCTAACGATGAAGTTATCATCATGGCATATTGTCAACTTGGGCCATTGAAGTCTAAATATTTTAAACCATCGATTATTATACCGAAGGAAATGTAATGCCGTTATATACGATTGTAAATGACAAGACAGGGGAAGAAGAGAACTGTATGTGTTCATATGACCGTCTTCAGAAACGTCTTAAAGAGTTGGGGCCTGATTGGAGACAACAGATTGGAGCGCCATCATTAATTAGTGCGACAGGTAACATTGTTAACAAAACAAGTGGTGATTGGAAGAATCACTTAGAGAACATCAAGAAAGGTTCGGGTCGAGGGAGTAACATCAAGACATGACAATGAAGCGTCTCAAGATAGACCATTTGTTAACCTACGAACCTATCACATCGAATCAACAAATCGCATATGACTCTTGGAATGACGGAGACCATCTGGTACTCTGTGGTTCTGCTGGTACGGGTAAAACCTTTGTGGGAATGTACCTTGCACTACAAGATGTCATGGACAAATCTTATGACCAAGATAAACTTGTTATCGTAAGAAGTGTAGTCCCTACCAGAGAGATGGGTTATCTGCCAGGCTCTGTGGAAGAAAAGATTGATGCTTATGTTGCACCTTATCGTGCAATCGCAACCGAACTATTCAACGAGAAGACTGCATACGAGAACCTAGAACAACAAGGTCATATTGAGTTTGTATCCACATCGTTTATTCGTGGTACAACTCTGGATGATTGTGTTGTGCTCGTGGATGAGATGCAGAATCTTACATTCCACGAATTAGATAGTATCATCACAAGGGTAGGACGTAACAGTCGTATCATCTTCAGTGGTGACTATTATCAGTCTGACCTCAAGTCGAGTTCAGATAAAAAAGGTATCCTTGACTTCATGAACATCATGGAAGTCATGAATAATTTTACAACCGTAGAATTTGGATGGACAGATATCGTCCGTTCCGACTTTGTCAGAGACTATATAATGACAAAGGAAATGGTTGAAAGAGGAAACATAAAATGAGATTAAGTAAAAACTTTACGCTCAAAGAGTTTACAAAGTCTATGACTGCAACTCGTTTGGGCATCGATAACACACCTAATGAAGAACATCTAGAAGCTGCGAAGGCACTGTTCGAGAACTGTGTACAGAAAGTTCGTGAACATTGGGGTATCACACGTATCAGTTCGGGATACAGAAGTCCCGCATTGAACGAAGCGATTGGTGGTTCTACTAGGTCACAACATAGTAAAGGTCAAGCAGTTGACTTTGAGTGTGACGGTACAGACAACCTAGAAGTCGCAAAGTGGATTAGAGATAATCTAGACTTTGACCAAGTCATCTCTGAGTTCTATGAAGAGGGTGACCCAACGTCTGGTTGGATTCATCTATCTTACGTAAGTCCTGAAGAGAATCGTAACAGATGTCTGACCGCAAAACGTGTGGATGGCAAGACTCAATATAGTGTTGGATTACCTGAGTGAATCTGATATTCCAATATATGATTACCAACGAGGAGACTGCTAAACGGTCAAGGGTTCCTGAGTTTAGTGGTACTCGTTCAGAGTTATATCGTATAACGGGAGATATGTCTGCCAAGTCATTTCAAATCTATGCAGACAAGATAGGTTGTAAACATCACTATTCAACCAACCAAGTATACACTAAAGGTAGGACTGGGTCAACCGTTCTTTTATTTGAGTGTCTAAGAGTCATCTATGACACGATATATGACGAGTATGATAAAGTAGCATTTATCGATTCAGATATCATCTGTAATACCGAAGAGAATATCTTTAATGAGTGTGGTGACTATGATGTTACTGGTGTACTTGAATCAGAGATTTCTAGTGGTCAGCCTGGTGGTTACAACTCTTGGGATTATGACGATAATAAAAGACGTATGTTGGAACAAAAATATCATCGTAACAATATACCTTGCGTACCTACACAACCACCATTGAAACCTTCTTGCATTACTACATTCAACACTGGTGTCATGGTGTGGTCTAAAGAAGGACGCATGAAGGCACGTGAGAGATTTGACGATTGGTTTTCCTATATGAAAGAAGGGGATGACAACGGAGACCACTTCTGGATTAACAATGACCAACCATGGCTGTCTGGACAGATAATGAAACATAATCTGACATGGCAGAGTATCGACCAGAAGTGGAATGACACCCCAACACACTGGTCAGATGATAGAGGATACAATCCAGAACACTCATACTTCCTTCATTACACTGGAGGTGGTAACAAAGTCATCATGATGGATGACCATAAAAAGGGTAAATTTAAGTATTTAAGCCCTTGACAAAACATGTTTATCTTGTTATAATACTAACATGATGAAAAAAGAACCATTAACAAAAGGAAAAGAAGTGCTAAGTCAGTACCATAAGGTAATACTTACAGATGCAGATGGTGTTCTCCTGAACTGGGGATATGCCTTCGATGTGTGGATGACCGAGAAAGGTTATGTCGCAGAAGACAAATTAAAGTATGATATCGCAGAAATCTACGGTATCACTAAAACAGAATCTAAGAAACTAGTCAGAGAGTTCAACGAGTCTGCCCATATGGGTTTTGTGCCTCCGTTAAGAGATGCAATCCAGTATGTCAGAAAGTTGCATGAAGAACACGGTTATGTGTTTCACCTGATTACGTCAATGAGTAAAGACGAGAACGCACAGAAACTAAGAACAATGAACATTCAGAAGTTGTTCGGTGAGACTGCGTTTACCAAGTTCATCTACCTCGACACTGGGGCAGACAAGGATGAGGTATTGAGTCAATACGAAGGAACAGATTACACTTGGGTTGAAGACAAGGTTGAGAACGCACACGCTGGTGCAAACTTTGGTCTAGACTCTATTGTCATGGAACATGGATACAACATGGACGATGACAGTTTCCCGCTCATGAAGGGTTGGAAAGATGTGTATGAATATCTAGTAGGTTAATATTCGGATATATACTCGTATGAGATATGTCGGATATTCAGAATTCTATCATGATGCGGGTTTGGCTATCGTCAACAAAGACGGTACAGTCGAATTCGCCTCACAATCAGAACGATATAGTGGTCGTAAGAATGACCCACTAATCGAACCTGATATGTGGAATTTCGTTAATGACGATGACCACGTCACATTCTATGAAGATTACGAACAACGGCGAACCAAGATGGGTGGTCACCGAACCTTCGGTGCAGCACAATCAGACGGTTTCCTTGAAGTAGCGCAGAAAGCTCATCATGCCGCAGAGATAGAACACAACACCCCTTTATATGACTTCATAACCGCTGATACATTCAACGAACATCACGAGAGTCACTGTGCTCTCGCATTCTTTACCAGACCGTGGGAGTCCAAAGAAGATACTGTTATGGTATCTGTTGATGGTTCGGGTGAAATAGAATCTATGGTCATCAAAGACCACAACTTCAAGACAATCAAAAAGACCGAATGGCCTAAGTCTCTTGGACAAATCTATGGTGTTGTCACAAGGTCTTTGGGTTTCAAACCCCTAAGAGATGAATATATTGTCATGGGTCTTGCTTCTTATGGTACGGTTGATACACATCTCTATGAAATGTGTCAAAGAATTTACAATTACTATGAATCTGAAGAAGCTGTTTATGAGAGAATGAATTGTGAGTTCTCTGGATATTCACTTGCAGAAAGTTTATTATCTCATCGATTCCATCAATGGGAAGAGCAAACTTGGAGATACATCAAAAAACTTTCAAAGGAAGATGCCGCCGCTACCGTACAAAGATTCTTTGAAGTAGAAATAATGAAGATTATGAAAGAGGCACGTAAGTATGGGTCTAAGTTAGTCTATGGTGGTGGATGCGCCCAGAACGTTACTGCTAACTCCATGATTGCAAATCTATTTGATGATATGCATATTGCAATCGCACCGAATGATTCTGGTAATGCACTGGGATGTGCCGCCTATTCGTGGCACAAAGCAACAGGTGGAAATAATCTAAAGTGGTCACCATACCTTGGTCATAATATAGACAGGGATATAGACCCCAAGGAAGTCGCACAATATCTTGTAGACAATAAAGTTTGTGGTGTTGCGAATGGACGTGCAGAATACGGCCCACGAGCGTTAGGGAACCGTTCTCTACTCGCCGATGTCCGTCATGATGTAAAGGATACTGTAAATGAAATCAAACGGAGACACAAGTATAGACCCTTTGCACCCGCTATATTATCGGAATATGCACACGAATACTTCGAAGGCCCGATGAATGAATATATGCAGTTTACCGCAAAGGCAAAACACGACTATGATTCGGTTACTCATGTGGACGGAACTGCAAGAGTCCAGTTGGTAAAACCCGATTGTGAATCTGTTCTAAGACAGATATTAGAGGAATACTACGAATTAACGGGTGTTCCGATGTTACTAAATACATCATTGAACATACGGAATAAACCTATGGTCAATACAATTGAAGACGCCCAGTTATGGGAAAAGAAATATAAGGTAAAGGTATTCTAATGGAAGAAACTAAAAACTTTGTGGCACATCACCCCGCAGATACAAATGGTGATGGTAAGGTATCCAAAGCAGAACAAGAGATGTATCTTGAGTTTAAGAGAAAAGAACTTCAAGACCAAGATGCAATGCGTGACGCACAACGTAGCATGGCATGGTTTGCACTAGGTGGTATGTTGTTGTATCCGTTTGCAGTTGTACTTGCGGTTTGGATTGGATTAGATGGTGCATCTAAAATTCTAGGTGACATGGCTGCGACATACTTTGTATCAGTTGCCGCTATCGTTGCTGCATTCTTTGGTGGTCAAGCATTTACCAATAAGAAGTAAATCATGGAAAAGGTCAGATGGAGAGGAACGTGGGGTGTAGGCGATTTCCAACATGCACTCAATGTTTGTCATAACTATTGTTTTGATAACAATAAGAAAGTTAATCTTGAAATGCACTGGCAACATGATGAGGACTATCTTCATCACCCCAAAGACCCTGAGACCATCGTAGAACGCATGGAGTGGTTACATACCAAGTACCACAGACAAGAAGACGTAACAGTCACCCATGTATTCAACTCTGACCTGTTTGAAGGGGGTAATGTAAACCCCAATAGACAGAAGGCACGATTCTATTTTGATTCGAACATCTATGACCCAAACAGTGCTCCACCAAATGACTGGATATTCAAACCAGAATCTTTTGTTGAAAAGAAGAGAAAGATTGTAGTATGGACACCAACATTTAACACTGAACCGCCAAGAAGTTGGAAAAGGTTCTTGACAAATTCTGATTGGGATGATATAATCAAGCTGCTAACTTGGGAGGGTTGGATACTAGTTGAGCTGACCTATAGAACACCTATCAGAGATGCATTTAAACAGATATCTGAAGCTGATTTTATATTCTCTTATGATGGTATGTGGCATTATATTGCAAGGAATTTTGGTAAACCAATGTTTATCCCATCATGGGAAGGTATCACCAAATACAATACTCCACAAGCAGTTACCCGACCTAATAGAGAAGAAGTATTCGAATTCGTATCAGATGGTGCAGAAGGATTTGAACCTAGTCTGAGACAAATGAAAGATAACGCATACACATATATAAGTATGTTAAAAGAGAAATATCATGAAGGATAAAAAAATATTACAGTATGTGAACCTATCACCTGACGAGTCTATTGTTGAGAAATTAGTTGATATACATCCTATGAGACAAATCACTTATGCATCTATACTGCAAGTGCTTGTCTTTGGTTTCATGTTACTTATGTTTAGAGTAATAGGAAGTTTTGTATGAAGATAGATAGAGCGGTTATTGAAATCAATGGTGGATGTAACTATAGTTGCACCATGTGTCCTCAAGATATGCGTACAGGTGGACGTGACAAACGATTCCTCAAGAAGATGGGACTGGAAGAGTTTGAGAAGAATGTTGCAGACTGTGCCCAACATGGACTCAATGTAGTTAACCTAGAAGGTAGTGGTGAACCCACACTGAATAGAAACCTACCTGAATACATCAAGATTGTAAAGAAATATGGAGCGAAGTGTTTCATGTTCTCTAATGGATTCCGTATGCATGGACAGTTTATGAAGGACTGTGTTGATGCGGGTCTGGACTTTTATCGATACTCATTCATTGGATACAATCCTGATAAGTACGATGAGTGGATGAACAATATCATTGGAGGAAACTTTAATACGATTGTAAACAATATCCGTGAGATGAAGGCATATGTCGATGAAACAAATAGTGACTGTGTGGTCGCAACTTATCATCTGATTACTGATAATGATAATATAGATAATGAGCTAGAGGCATATAAGAAGTTAGTAAATGACCTTGGCGTGAAGACGGAAATATGGAAAATGCATAACTGGTCTGGTGTCTATGACATTGGAGAAAACAAAAGAAAAGGAAAGGTGAAAACCTGTGGTAGACCTTTTAGTCCCGATGTTGTTATCCGTGCTGGTGGTCTTGATGGTAAAAGAGGTGCTGTTGCACCTTGTTGCCAAGTACTCGGACAAGACGAGAAAGCGGTACTGGGACATACGTCAGAAAACACAATCGAAGAAGTCTGGAACGGGCCAGAATATACTAAACTCCGTGATGACCATACTACTGGAAATTATCCTGATTACTGCCGTACTTGCGACTTTCTTCTCGATGACCCCGAAGTCTTAGTCTATAGTAATCACGACAGAGACTTACACAAAATGCATGGAACAGAGTTTGACCTCGAAGATTACAGATAATCTGTGGATGATTCAGATACCTGACAATGAGGTATCTCAACATTACGCAGTACAAACTATTCCTACGTGGGAATGTGATGTTAATTTGTTTGATGCATTCACCCCCACTGCAATGCCAGACTATCTAGACTTTGGTGTATTCTGGGGACAACGAGAGTTCAGTCCTACAGAGAAGGCAGGATTTTATAGTCATCTAGAGTTATGGCAATTGTGTTACGAACAAGACAAACCGATTGCAGTTGTAGAACAGGATGTTGTAAGAGTCCAAAGGGATATGCCTATTATCGGTGACTTCTTTGCATTTGCTGATTTCGATAACTATGATGAATGGCAAAACTATTGTACACGATTCAACGGTCACCCATACTGGGGTGGACAAGGTGAGGCACTATGTCCTGTAACTCATGCATACTATATGACACCCGATGTTGCAGAGACTCTGTTCTATACATTATCTGAACAGACACTCACTAAGTTTGTAGATGATTATATGTGGGAGTTTATGGGACAAGACAAAAGTAAGCTTGTCAACTATGCAAGTCCTATATATTATGAAGATGTGGGAGCAACGATGATTCATGCGTAAATTAATATATCAAGTATCGGTAGGTAAACCGTCCAAATTATATCAACACTGTATTCGCAGTGTACATGATTACTGTGAACGTCATGGTATCAAACACATTGTTCAAACCACACCTAAACTGAGAATCAAACCTGATATCTTCTCTAGTAATCGTAGCGAAGAATCTTACATGAAATATGGAGGTTATCTTCCAATATATGAAAAGGAGAACGCATTTGACTATCTTGATAGATATGACCAAGTTGCCATTATTGATGCCGATATATACATCCGAAGTGATGCACCCGATATATTTTCTGATTTTGGTACTGAGCACGCCTTTGGTGCAGTAGCAGAACGTGAGATGGATATCCAAGATTGGTATGGAAACAAGATTATAAACTATTCCAGAATGCAATACGAGATGTTGCATCATCATAAAGGTATCGATTTCAAACCAAACAGATACGGGTACGAGTTCTTTAACATGGGACTCATTCTATTAAACTCAAAACTATTCAAACCATACCTCAAGGGTCAGAACCCTCATGACTTCCTGATGCGTATGGAGTTCAAAGACTTTGTAGATGGTCAAGGTGCATGGAAGTGGAGCACTGACCAGACATTACTGAATTACTTCGTGAAGAAGTATAAGATTCCAGTCAAACACATGGATGGAAAATGGAACGGACTGTTCGGTGCAGTAAGAAACGTTACAAGTTGTGAGTTTGTTCATTTCTTCTTGAAAGACAAATTGCCTGAAAATGGCGAAAATGTTGACGAGTTGATGAATCAAATCTTATAAATAATACTGACAATACAGTCAAAACTTTTATTAATAGAGTGACAAGGAGAACCCTTATGTTAAACCCTCAAGAATTTGTGAAGAAAGTTCGCAAAGATAACCAAGCACTTTTTGAAGCATCTAAGATGAATGTCAAAGAGTACTTTGAAAACGACCTTCCTGAAGAGGAAATGGTTGACCACTTCATTGGACGTATGGTCAATGAACGTATGAATATGTCTGAAATCTCTCAACAGATTGCAAACGCAGCTGATGATGCAGACCCTAAAGAATTAGAACTTCTTTCTAAACAAGCGCATGACGAAGCAAAACATTACCGTATGGTTCGAGAAGTAATCGAACACATTAAAGGTGAACCAGTTGATGTTGCACAGGCACTTGAAGCAGAAAGAAAAGCGGACACCGCTAAAGGTGCATCACTACTAGAAAAGTATGGTGCGGAAAATGACGAAGCAGTTCTTGCTGCGTATCAGTTAGTTGCAGAAGGACGTGCGGAAGCAGTCTGGAATCAAATGGCAGATACTATCCAAGATGATTTCATCTCTTCACGTTATCGTGAAATTGCAAAAGACGAAGGTTTCCACAGTGCAATCGGTGGATACTCACTACGTAAAATTGCAACAGATGAGAAGACACAGAATCGTGTTCTTGACATCATTGGGAAGATGCGTAAAGACCTGTTTGAAATCTCATGTGCAAACACAGTCGAAGCAAAAGGTTCTAGAGAACTAGTAAACGCTGCTTACGGTTGGTAAATGAAGATAGGACTCACTCAACGAGTCCTCACGCACAACAGACAAGTTCATGATTCTTTAGACCATAACTGGTATCGGTTACTAAAGGGTCATGAACTTATTCCCATACCCAATCGTGAAGACTTAGATTATGAATCCCTCGCAGAATCCTTAGACCTTCTCATAATCACAGGAGGAGGAAACGAGCGTATTCGAATCACCACAGAAGTAAATATTGCAACCGAGATGTCAACTCTGGGATTACCCATACTTGGCATTTGTCATGGTGCATTTCTGCTTACAGAGATTCTTGGTGGTCATACATACGAAGGTAAAGAAGGACACTATGATGTTGACCATCTAGTATATGACCGTGATAATAATCCACACACAGTAAATAGTTTTCACAAAATAGGTATTGACAAAGCGCCACCAGATAGTGTATCATTATGTGTAGATGAAAGTGGTGACATTGAATCTTGGTACAAGGGAAATGTTTGTGCTATCGTTTGGCATCCTGAGAGGATGTTATTGCCATATATACCAAGTGACATTATGGAGGTCACAAAGTTATGTTAGGAATGAAGAATATAGAGAACGGAGAGACCTATAGAGTCAGAGATATCTGGAACTATGATATCACCGTTATCAAAGACGATTACACTGAATATGCTGATGGTGATTTTGAGGGTACAAGTTATCTTATGGCCAAAGATTGTAGTATCAATATTAACTCCAGTTATTCTGTAGGTGATAATGATTTTACTGGTCAAACAATAAACCCATTTATTGCAGAAGTGTATGACGATGAGTCTACGTTTGTCCATATCAAGTTTTATGGTTTATCTATGAATGATGACCGTCTGTTTGTACCCGATGGTTTACCCAAGGGTAATCTGTCGTATATGGACGGAGGTACAAATACCACTGCA
>Ga0213865_10001814_pt1 | contig 13720 bp, 12 predicted proteins | sample PICome_6_FD_160100 | JGI IMG/M metagenome (GOLD analysis project Ga0213865, IMG submission 160100) | Coastal seawater microbial communities near Pivers Island, North Carolina, United States - PICO282 | ecosystem: Environmental > Aquatic > Marine > Coastal | place: USA: North Carolina...
ACACGAGACCAGGATCTGGGCTGGCAAAACTGAGAAATCTCGCGTTACCTTCAATTATGACGCATTGAAGGTGTTCAACGAAGACAAGCAAATGCGTTCCGACTGGCTGATTCCGATTTGCGCTGGCTCAGAACGGCTGAAAGGTGAAACCGGCAAGAAAGCGCATCCGACCCAGAAGCCCGAGGCTCTGTTACAGCGCGTGCTGTTGGCAACGACAAATCAGGGTGATTTGATTGTTGATCCGTTTTCCGGAACCGGAACGACGGCTGCCGTCGCCAAGTCGCTTGGGCGGGACTTTATCGGGATTGAGCAGGATCCGACCTATGTTAGCCTGTCCCGTGCCCGGATTGCCGGCATAGTCGCAGTTGAGCCTGAGATGCTCGAGACCGAAAAAGGCAAGCGGTCGCTGCCGCGGGTGCCATTCGGGGCGTTGGTTGAAAACGGCTGGCTCAAGCCGGGCGATAGACTGTGGAGCGCGAAACGGCGGTTTCAGGCCCGCATCCGGATTGATGGCAGCTTGACCACTGGCGACGCGACCGGCTCGATTCACCGCATTGGGGCGCATGTCCAGAAAATGCCATCATGCAATGGATGGACCTATTGGCATTATGAGGAGCCGGGGCAGGGGGATCTTGCGCCAATCGATCTGCTACGGCGCCGGTACCGGCATGAAATGGGTCTAATGGGCTGAGGGGGCAGAGGACGGTATCAAAATGCCAAAGGCAAAGGGGCTATCGCACCTCTAACATTTGACGCAGGCCTCGAGCTGATCCAGACGCCCGGCGACAATGAAATGGCTCCGACCTATCGTGGCTGCTCCGGTTCGCCCCCTAGCCGCCAGATCGAAACCGGCGGTGTCTGGTAAATGTTAAGCAAAGAAACCAGCGCGCCTTATTTCAACCGGTCGATCGGCGAGTGCGGTTTCAACGCCATTCTTGGCAAAGCCGCTGGTCAGGACGCTGCACAGGTGCAGCCCACTATCCCCGCGGGGTGCAGGTGAAAGAGGCTGTATAATCAAAACTGCAGCCCGAAATGATCGGTCAACTCGCTTATCTAATACTCGTGACCGAGAAATTCGTGATGACATGCAAACATCGGGTGACAAGCTCGACGGGACGGTCGGTCCCCCGAGACCGGACGAAATGGCAAGAATATCTTGGTCAGTCCGATTGCGTATTCGGACCGATCGCACCAGCTCGAAACGGGCCAAGACATGGTCGGCATTGAACGGATCGCGACTGATCTTGCGCATCGGCTGCGTCTTGGCGGGTCCATCACATATCTTGATAAAGAGGACAATCACGCCATTGAGGGCAGGGACGGCATCAGGCGCTCTTGCGAAGGCGATGCCTTGCCCACCTCTCTCCCCGGCATGGCACGGGAAATGCGTGAACATATCGCCCTTCATGGCGCCATTTTGACTGATCCGATTTCGATAAGTGGCGCGAAGCTGTCACGGCTAATGCCAGCAATGGTATTCAGTCGGATGAAGTTGATAAACGCAATATCGATCCCGGTCGTATCGAAGCAATCGATGGCGTTATCCTTGCCAAACCGGACGCGCGACAGTTCGAGGTAATAGGGACTGGGTTGAGCCGAGCCGGTCACGCCATCTGTCCGCGACCAGCATCTTAGCTAACAATCAATTCTGGTGTCGAACCTGCCGCTATGGTTCGCTGTGTTATCGTTTATGGTGACAAACGCGATTGTCGGTCTGATGAAGAAGAATTTCTATGACGAAGACGAAGTGGATGTGGGCGGGGTTTCGCTATTAAACGGCCCGTCCGGCCGGCTGCCGGCGGCGATAGCATCGAGTTTCAGTCTTACGAATTGCCCGGGCGATGGACCGAGCCCGACATCTGCTGGCGCGCGTGCCGGGATCAGGTGGCCGGATAGCGGTTGCAGCCAGGACCACCAGTTTGGCCACCATGACCCCGCTGTTTCGGCAGCATTGCGGCGCCATTCCTGTGCACTGACCTCGAGATCCGAATGTTGCCAGAACTGGTATTTCTTTGCGACAGGGGGATTTATCACGCCAGCTGTATGGCCGGCTCCGGCCAGCGTAAAGGTGACATCGCCCGCATAGAGCTGCGCGCCTTTATAAACCGACTGCCAGGGGCAGATATGATCTGCTTCGCTTGCCTGAACATAAACCGGTATGTCGATACATGTCGGTGATATCGTTTCTCCGAATATTTCGAACTCCCCTTTGCTGAGCTCGTTTTGATCAAATATTCGCTGCATATAGGTGCGATGAAGCGGGCCGGGAATATTGGTCTGGTCCGCATTCCAGAAAAGGATGTCGAAGGGTTCCGGTTGTTTGCCGAGCAGGTAATTATCAACATAATAGCGCCAAACCAGATCGGTTGGGCGCAACCAGTTAAATACATCCGACATGATTTCACCCGGCATTATACCGTCGTATTTTTGATAAACCCGTTCGAGGTAATCTGTCGGTTGGCCGGCAAGAAATGTTTTAAGCTCGCCAGCATTTGCAAAATCGGCTTGTGATGCCAGCAATGTGGCGGATGCGATGCGGCGGTCGCCATGCTTTGACATATGGGCCAGCGCTGATGTCAGCAAGGTGCCGCCGATACAATAGCCGGCGGCATTGACCTGGTCTTGTCCGGTTGCCGCGAGCACGGCGTCGAGCGCGGCATAGATACCGCATTCGATATAATCGTCCCAGGTCAGATCCTTGGTGTCCTGATCGGCCGACCGCCAAGATACAATAAAAGTATTTGCGCCCTGATTTTGCAGCCAGTTGACCAGAGAATTTTCCGGTCGCAGATCGAGGATGTAAAATTTGTTGATCCAGGGTGGAAAAATCAGGATCGGTCGGGCGTAGACGTTGTTTCCTGCAGGGGCATAGTGAATGATTTCGATCAGATCATTGCGGAAGATCACCTGTCCGCGGGTCGCAGCGATCGTGGTTCCTAGCTCGAAAGCGCTTTCATCGGATTGTGTCACCGCCAGTTTGCCGCCGCCACGTTTGATGTCACCGGCGAAATTATCGAGCCCGTCGATGACGCTCTGGCCCCTGCTTTCTAGCATTGTGCGCAGGGCGACGGGATTGGATGCCAGAAAATTCGTCGGAGACAGCGCGTTGGCCAGCTGGTCTGTAAGTTCGGCCGCCAGTTTACGATCAGGTTCCGAAAGCTCGTCGGAGGCCAGATCGACAAGACTCTTCATCCAGTCAGTATTCAGCGCCCAGATCCGTCGGATAAGGTCAAAATTAGGATTTTGGTGCCATTCGGGGTCCGAAAACCGCCGGTCATCCGGTAGCGTTGACGATGCGGCCAGTTCACCGAACAGCTCACTCCAGCCCTGCATAAAATTGGTGAGTGCGACGGTGGAGGCATCCGGTGTACGGGTCAGAGCGGCGCCAAGCTTTGCATAGGCATCAATTATGCTGGCTGGAAGCGAGGTATTATCTGCTTCAAGCTCGCTATTTGTCGCCGGCTGAGTCTGGCTGAGCGCCGTCTGCGCTGTGGCTGCAGCCTCTGACAGCCTTGATGCGATTGTGGTGAGGTCAGACACTGTTAACGATGAAATCAGCTCGGCGAGGCTGGTCGGCTGATTTTTTTTATTTTTTATGTCTTGTGTCATCGGTGTCGGTCTCGCCAATCGGGCAGAACCCATATAGGAAGAGGTAGATCTACCACTTTCGCACCAATTTAAAGGTTTTTTTGATGCGCTTTGTTATTGTCTTGGCTTTTGCCATGCTTTCAGGCTGTACCAGCTCGTTTGATCGGGCGAGAGCCATGCGCACGGGTGTTCCGGATTGGTATGCCGCCAAGAGAGTTGAAATTGCCGGCGAAAGTTATGGTCAAATTCGCGATATTCCGAATGTGACACCTGATCAGGCGTTTGGACAAAGCTTGTCGTTTGGCGAGGCGGAAACACGCGCGGCGCTCGCGGCATTTCAGGCCGACGCCCGTGCGGCATTGCCGCAAGAAAGTCCGGAGGAGATGCTGGCATGGGCTCGTCGCGTCCGTAACCGGGTGACGGCCGATATCCCAGAAGCAAATTTCCTAACTGATGCAGATGTCGCTTTACTAAAAGCGCGGTTCGATGTGCCCCGGGCGCAACGATAAAAACGACAAACACTTAATTCTGGAGTCCGCTAATGCGCGGTGAGTTTCATAAAATCAGGCGGTTGCCGCCCTATGTGTTCGAACAGGTCAATCGCCGTAAAGCCGAGCTTCGGGCCGAGGGTGCAGACATTATCGATCTGGGGATGGGTAATCCTGATCTCCCAACCCCGGCACATATTATTGAAAAGCTTGCGGAAACGGCGCGAAAACCCGACGTGCATGGCTATTCGGCCTCGCGCGGTATTCCGGGCTTAAGACGGGCGCTTGTGGATTATTACAAGCGACGCTTCGATGTTGCGCTCGACAAGGATCGTGAAGTGGTCGTGACGCTGGGATCCAAGGAAGGGTTTGCCAACCTTGCCCAGGCGATCACCGCGCCCGGTGATATTATTCTTGCACCAGACCCGTCTTATCCGCTGCATCATTTCGGATTTATTATGGCGGGCGCCGCAATTCGTGCGATACCGGCAGAAACGCCGGAAGCTTATTTGCGGGGGGTGGAAAAGGCTATTCGCTATGCCGTTCCATCACCGACCGCGATGGTTCTATGCTACCCGTCCAATCCGACCGCAGAAGTCTGCGATCTTGATTTTTACAAGGATGCCGTGGCGCTGGCCAAGAAGCACGACATTTATATTCTGTCTGATCTTGCTTATAATGAGATATATTTCGACGAGCCTACGCCATCGATCCTGCAGGTGGACGGGGCCCGAGACATCGCGGTCGAGACAACGACAATGTCAAAAACATATTCGATGGCCGGCTGGCGCATCGGATTTGCCGCCGGTAATGAGCGATTGATTGCGGCGCTTGCCCGGGTCAAATCATATCTTGATTATGGCGCATACACACCGATCCAGGTCGCGGCGTGCGCTGCCCTTGATGGGCCGCAGGCCTGTGTTGATGAGGCGCGCGATATCTATCGTTCTCGTCGCGACATACTGGTTGAGAGTTTCAGCCGGGCTGGCTGGGATGTCCCTGTTCCGCGGGCTTCGATGTTTGCCTGGGCGCCCGTGCCGGCGCAATGCGGAGATATGAAAAGTCTCGAATTCTCGTTGCAATTGATGGAAGAGGCTCATGTCGCGGTTGCACCCGGCGGTGCCTTCGGCGAATTGGGCGATCGGCATGTGAGAATTGCGCTGGTCGAAAATGAGCAGCGGATCCGACAGGCCGCCCGGAATATAAAGAAGTTTTTGTCTAGCCGGTCGGCTTGTTAAGGGAGTTCGCCGTGAAAAAGGTGCGTTTGGGAATTGCCGGTCTTGGCCATGTTGGTTGCGGCCTCATCAGTTTGATTGAACATCAGGCTGAATTGCGGCTGCCGGGTCAGGTTGAGATTGTCGGTGTCTCGGCACGGTCGCGGCATCGCTCGCGGGTCGTTGATATTAACAAATACCCCTGGTTCGATGATGCGGCGACCCTGGCCGAGGACCCCAATGTTGACGTTTTTGTCGAATTAATGGGCGGGTCTGACGGGCCTGCCAAATTCGCTGTCGAGACCGCGTTGAAAGCGGGAAAGCCCGTGGTAACCGCAAATAAGGCATTGATCGCGATACATGGTCAGATGCTTGAGGCACTGGCGCAGCAGAATGATGTCGACCTGATGTTTGAAGCGGCTGTGGCTGGCGGTGTGCCAATTGTCCGGGTGTTAAGGGATTCGCTAACCGGTGTTTCGGTGCAGCGTGTTTCCGGCATCCTGAACGGCACCTGCAATTATCTGACAACCGAAATGCTTCGCTCAGGCCGGCAATATGATGAAGTACTCGAAGCTGCGCAGCGCCTTGGCTACGCCGAGGCTGATCCGACGCTTGATGTATCGGGAATGGACGCCGCTCACAAAATCGCAATTCTATCATCGATCGCCTTCACCGCAGATCTCGATTTTGACAAGGTTTCTGTGTCAGGTGTCGAAAATATTCAATTACCGGATCTGGTTCTGGCCGAACGGCTTGGGTTGCGCATAAAACTGATTGCCGAAGGCATGTTGACGGATGCCGGCATTGTTTGTCGGGTTGCAACCAAGGCGCTGCCGATTGATCATCCGCTGGCGCGGATAAATGGTGCTGAGAATACGATCCGTGTGGAGGCAGACACATTAGGGGCGGTGACGCTAACCGGGCCCGGTGCCGGCGCCGGGCCGACAGCGAGCGCTGTGATGGGCGATATTTCCAAGCTGTTTACGCCGACGGCGCGTTCCGCCTTCGGGCGCGCCGACCATCACCGTGTTCGTCACTTCGAGGCGGCCCAGCTTGATGAAAGGTCAGCTTTCTTTCTACGGATTAAATTATCCGACAAATCAGGAGCGCTGGCAGGGCTCACCGAAGCGTTGGCAACGCATGGTGTTTCGGTTGATAAGCTGGTTCAGGATTCTGCCGACGAGGCCGGGGTGTCGCCGGTTGCGATCGTCACGCATACCTGTAGCTGGAGGGATATGAATCAGGCCTCAGATCGTGTATCTGGGCTGGCATCAGTGATTGATGAGATGAGAGTGATTCCGATCGATCCAGTTGCAAGCTGACGCAAACAGGTCAGAGCCAAACTAATATAAAGGGAGCGAGAATGAGTGTTTTAGTGCCATATCTTTCAGACGCCATGGTCCGGGTGACCGAACTTGCTGCGATTGCTGCCGAACGGCTCGCCGGGCGCGGGGATGAAAAGGCCGCCGACGCGGCCGCCGTTGACGCAATGCGGAAGGCTTTCAACAATATCGATTTTAAAGGGCGTGTTGTTATTGGCGAAGGCGAACGTGATGAGGCGCCGATGCTGTATATTGGTGAGGAAGTCGGCACCGGCGTTGGCCCGGAGATTGATATCGCGCTGGATCCGCTGGAAGGAACAACGCTGACCGCGAAGGCGATGGAAAACGCATTGGCGGTTCTGGCAATTTCACCGCGGGGTGGATTGTTACATGCGCCGGATACTTACATGGACAAAATTGCCGTTGGACCGGGCTTGCCTGCCGACTGCATTGATTTAGATGCGACGGCCGGAGAAAATGTCGTCGAAATCGCGAAAGCGAAGGGTGTCAGCGTTGGCGAGATAACCGCCTGTGTGCTTGATCGGCCGCGCCATATGGACATTATTGAAAGCCTGCGGGCGGCTGGTGCGCGCATCTCGTTAATATCCGATGGCGATGTTGCCGGTGTGATCAATACCACTAATCCGGCGACCGGTATTGACCTTTATATTGGTCAGGGGGGGGCGCCTGAAGGCGTGCTGGCGGCAGCCGCACTGAAATGTGTTGGCGGGCAGATGCAGGGGCGTTTGCGGTTCCGCAATGATGATGAACGGAAACGGGCTGAGCGGGTCGGCATAACTGATTATAATAAGAAGTATGATCTGTCCGAACTGGCTTCGAGCGAGACCGTCTTTTGTGCCACCGGCGTTACCAAAGGCTGTCTGGTTGACGGGGTCGTCCGCGCCAATGGAAGGGTCGAGACCGACACGCTGATTATGAGCTCAGCAGATGGCATGATCCGGCGCATTCGGTCGTCTCACAGTATTGAATGACGTCGAAATCTCCCAATATCCTTTTCGAGAATAGTTTTTCGGGCCGCTACTGGACAATCGAGCATCCCGAGGAGGGCGATGTTCAGGCGTTGGCGCGGGCGCTGAATGGAAATGATCTATTGGCACGGCTTCTGGCGGGACGGGGTATTGCTGCAGATGATGTTGATCTGTTTCTGAAACCCACTCTGAAGGCGCTTTTTCCTGATCCTTCCTCTTTTAAAGATATGGACCTTGCCGCCGGTTTGATCCTTGATGCCTTAATTTCAGGAACCGCGGTCACCGTATTTGCCGACTATGATGTTGATGGCGGCACGAGTTCGGCGATTCTGACGCGTTATTTCAAAGCCTGGGAACGCGAATTGGGGCTGTATGTTCCAGACCGCGTAACAGAAGGTTACGGCCCCAGCCCGGCGGCATTTCGCGCGCTTAAGGCAGATGGTGCCGAACTGGTCATCACGGTCGATTGTGGTGCGGCAGCCAGCGACGCCTTGCGGACGGCTGATGAGATCGGTTTACCGGTTATTGTGGTTGACCACCATTTAATGGCGGCAGATGTACCGCCGGCAGCCGCACTCATAAATCCGAACCGTCCCGATGATGCCTCAGGGCAGGGGCATTTAGCGGCGGCTGGTGTTGTCTTCGTTCTTGTCGCGGCTCTGAATCGTGAAGCCCGTCGCAGGGGTGTGCAGCCGAAAGCGGGCTTGCCGGATATAATGCAATGGCTCGACCTTTGCGCCTTGGGGACTTTATGTGACATGTCGCCTCTTCGAGGTGTTAATCGCGCCTTTGTGCGGCAGGGACTCAAGGTTTTGTCGCGTGGCCATGGCACAGGCCTGCGGGCCCTTGGTCATGTCGCCGGTCTTGGGGTTATCGACAGTGTTTACCATGCAACTTTCGTTCTGGGGCCGCGATTAAACGCCGGCGGTCGAATCGGCGACCCATGGCTTGCTGCCCGCCTGCTGGCGACGGATGACCGTGCCGAGGCGCTGGCGCTTTCGGAGCGGCTGCACGCCCTGAATGAGAAGCGAAAAACCGTCGAGCGTGACATACTCGAGCAGGCGGTCGTGCAAGCTGAGCAGATATTGGCAAAGTCACCTGAAAGTGGCGTTCTGATCGTGGCTGGCGAGGGCTGGCATCCCGGTATTATCGGAATTGTCGCGGGACGCCTGAAAGATCGTTTTCATCTGCCAACAATTGCAATTGGCTGGGGACAGGATTTGGGGCCGGTCGCCAAGGGGTCGGCGCGGTCGGTAGCCGGCGTTAATATCGGCGACGCGATTGCAGAAGCCGCGCGGCAGGGGGTTATTCTTTCAGGGGGCGGGCATGCTATGGCCGGCGGACTCAGCCTGGACCCCGGCGACCTCGACAATCTCCGGGCATGGATGGCGGACCATCTTGCCGATTTTCACGTCGCGCGCCATGCCGCGCGCGGTCTGGCTGTCGATGCCGCCCTAAGCATTGGTGCGATTTCAATCGAGCTGTTCGACGAAATAGACTCGCTTGGCCCGTTCGGGCAGGCCGCGCCCGAACCGATTTTTGTTTTACGCGATGTTCTGATTAGCGATGCCCGGAGGATTGGCGAGAATCATCTCAAGATGACGGTCGAGGATGATCAGGGGCGGATAGAGGCATTGGCGTGGCGGTGTGTGGGAACGCCGCTCGGCGATGGTCTGATGAAACGCGGTCGTGTGCATCTGGCAGGGCGCCTGAAAGCGCAGGAGTGGCGGGGGAAAAAGCGTCTGCAATTCGAAGTCATGGATGCGTTGTCGGTAATGTCAGGTGCAAAAAATTAAGCTGGGTGCGCAATCTTGCTTGCATCCCCTTAAGAGCGCCGCTATATCGCCGTTTCGAACAGTGCGCTCCCTTCGTCTATCGGTTAGGACGCCAGGTTTTCAACCTGGAAAGAGGGGTTCGATTCCCCTAGGGAGTGCCATTCGTTCTTTTCCCTCAAAAACCGTCCCCATTGCACCGCTATTCACCGCTGGCCACGTGGCCGATATGGTTGAGCTGCAAGACAGTGTCTGCATCCTGCAGGCTGCCGCTTTTCTAGCCATAAGGCACGTGATCGCTATTTCTAGCGCTTAAGGCTTGTTACGACTTGGTTCGTGGCGATTAAAAAGGACGCCCGGCTGAGCCATAGCCGTCTGGGTATCCGGGTGGATGTGTCGATCGGCTATGTCGAAATCAACCGGTGCAGATTTGATCAATTGCCGAAATAGTTTGTCCACTCTAGACTGTCGCAATGCATATTTTATTCAGATTCATTTTTATCTTCGTTTGTGCGTCGGGCAGTGCAGTAGCGGCTGCTGACCCGATGCGTGTCGAGACGGTAAAAATCATAACCGCCAGTGCCGAGCATCGCTTTCTGGTCGAGGTCGCCGACGACGCCGAAGAGCTTGCATATGGATTGATGTACCGCGAGCATCTTGATGATGATAAGGGCATGTTGTTTGATTTTGGTCGGCTATATACGCCGCGTATGTATATGAAAAATACGCTGATCTCACTAGATATGCTATTTATTGATCCGGATGGCACGATCCAGATGATCGCACGCAATACCGTGCCCGGATCATTACGACAAATTTCGCCTCCGACGCCGATTCTCGGGGTATTGGAAGTGAATGCCGGACTGACGGCCGCTCTCGATATTCAGGCGGGCGATCAAGTTGTGCATGAGCTTTTCGTGACAGAGGTGTCTGCTGCGCCGGAATGAGACTCCAGGACCTGCCAGACCATTTGACCGTACCGGACGGGTTTGCGCTCACTAGTTCACGCGGGCTGTTTACGAATCATAATGGGCCGGTATTTGCAGCCACCGCGCCTGGCGATTTGCGCAGCGGCATGTTTGTTTTGGATCGTCATTGTAATGGTATGGGCTTTCTGCATGGCGGTATGGCCAGTGGCTTTGCCGACCGCGCATTAGCCGTCGCGGTCTGGGATGCGACCAATGCGCCATCTGTAACACTGAAATTAAGTCTCCATTTTTTTGACACTGTGCCTTTACATAGCTGGATAGAAGCGGTTCCCGAGGTTTATTCGGCCGCAAACGGGGTCGTTCAGCTGGGGGCTGAGATCCTGATTAATGGGGCTGTTCGGGTGGCGCGGGCCGATGCGACCTTCAGAACTATCAGTCGAACGAAGAAATAGACTTGAAAGCCCAGAATCCGGCTGTATACCGGAACGCCGGAGCGTGGCGCAGCCTGGTAGCGCATCTGGTTTGGGACCAGAGGGTCGTAGGTTCGAATCCTATCGCTCCGACCATTTTTTTAAGACCGCGCCTGTTCGTCAAGATGTATCGGAAGGTTTTGCGGGCTTTAGGGTGCCGATCATGGATGCGAAAATTTACAAGCCCGTGAAAACAGCGATGCAGTCCGGTCTGGGCGGAACGCGCGAATGGGTGCTTGAATTCGTATCAAGTGCCAAGCGGTCAAGTGACCCGCTTATGGGCTGGACCAGCATCAATGACACAACCGGCCAGGTTTCGTTACATTTTGATACGCGCGAGCAGGCAATCGGCTATGCAAAACGCGAGGGGCTTGTATTTACGGTGGAAGAGCCCCGTTTGCGTCGCCGGCTCGTAAAATCTTATTCTGAAAACTTTGCTGCCGATCGCCGTCAGCCTTGGACGCACTAGGGTTTGCAGGCGTGAATTTGCTGATACGCACGGATGCTGCGCGATCATTGCTTAAGAAAAAACCCCTTTAAAAAAATCGATAAGTCAATTAGTGCCCCCCCACAGGCCCCTTAGCTCAGCTGGATAGAGCACCCGCCTTCTAAGCGGACGGTCGCAGGTTCGAATCCTGCAGGGGTCGCCATTTCCGGCGCGGCTATTTGATGTCTTGTCGGCGAGCGCCTTACAGATCAAATTTTCGGCGCCGTTTATTGCTCAGAAAGCCCAGCGCATCCGGAACACCTGACAAACTTGCAAGAATTGCTATGAAGGCCAACGCGCCGACGACATAGGCAGCTGGTTGCGGCCATTGGCTTACAGTAAACCAGGTAAATACCACACTCAGGCTCGGACCGACGATCAGAACAATTAAAGCCTTAAATATCTGCCAGAACGAGCGCCTTAGTTTGGTTTGGGGTATGTCGGCCGGGAGCGTGTTGACCCCGAGGCTGCTGAGAACGCTGTCACCATTGGTGCCTGAAATCTGGTCGATTTGGTCTTTATTATCAATGATAAGATCGATGTTCTCGTCATGTTTGCTTTTGTCTTTTTTGCTTTTGTCTTTGCTCATAGACTTTATGCGTCCTCACAATTCCTTACCGGTTTCGGGCGTCGTCAGCTCAATCGCAATATCTGAGCGTAACGCCTTATCGTCGCAATTTGGATTTACTTTAAGAGAACGCTTCATTCTGTCGATACTTTTGTGCCAATTTGTTGGTAATCGTTCGAACACCCTGCCGGGGTCGAACCAGGAGTCCTTTGAGGTTGTATAGGGATGACGTTCGGACGGCAGCGAGTGAAAAGCGCGACTAAGCAACAGCTTTTCAGGTGTTGCGTTTGCGTCACGCGGCCCGACATAGTTGTTGTCTCGTAATTATTGCCGTTTCTTACAGGGCCTTTGGCGCTATCTTGTCGATCGGCACTAAGCAACCTAACCAGGAGAGATTCATGAAAAGACAATTAATGATGGGCGCTGCCCTATCAATGATAGTCACCAGCCTCGCGGCGGCCCCCGCCGTGGCGCAGGCGGACGAGGAAGCAGTTCAAGAGACTGTTATCATCACCGGTACGCGGCGTGGCGCGCGTTCAGCTGCCGATACGCCGGCACCTGTCGATGTTGTGTCGGGCGCAGAGTTGCTAAACCAGGGCGATAGCGACCTTTCGAACATAATCCGTACTTCGGTCCCGTCTTATAATGTCAATACACAGCCGATTTCTGATGCTGCGACACTGATTCGTCCGGCAAACCTGCGTGGCTTGTCGCCTGACAATACCCTGGTTCTGGTCAACGGTAAGCGGATGCATCGCGCTGCGGTTATCGCCTTCCTGGGCGGTGGCTTGTCTGACGGCTCGCAAGGCCCGGATATTTCAACCATTCCAGCGATCGCGCTGAAGCAGGTTGAAGTTCTGCGTGACGGTGCGTCTTCACAGTATGGCTCGGATGCGATTGCCGGCGTTATCAACTTCATTTTGAAAGATGACGCAGAAGGTGGTCAGATCGACGTCAAAGTTGGCGAAACCTATGAAGGCGATGGCGATTTCTATCAGGTTGCTGCCAATGTTGGTCTTCGCATCAATGATACAGGCTTCCTGAACCTCTCAGCTGAGTATCAGGAAACTGATGCGACCGTTCGTTCAGTTCAGCGTGGCGACGCCGCGGCATTGATCGCGGCGGGTAATACGGCGGTTGAAGATCCAGCCCAGATCTGGGGTCAGCCAAATGTTAATGGCGATCTCAAACTCTATGCGAATTTCGGCATGGATCTGGACGAGAAGACCGAGCTGTATGCTTTTGCAAACTATGCCGAGCGTCAGACCGAAGGTGGCTTCTTCTTCCGGAACCCGACTAATCGCGGCGCGGTTTATGACGGTCCTTCTGTAGATCCGGCGACGGGTCTGCCACTAGCTGCTGTTGACGGCGGCGTCGATTCGATTCTTGTCGGTGACCTGTCGGTTAATGACACCGGGGATTGTATTGCCGGGATTCCATTGCCAAACGGTGAGAATGGTGCGCCTGACGCAGCGATTGCGGCAGCGGTAGCGGCAGATGACAATTGCTTCTCCTTTATCGAGCTCGAGCCAGGCGGCTTTACTCCACGCTTTGGTGGTGACCTCGAAGACAAGTCGTTCGCCCTCGGTGTACGCGGTGAGATCGACTTCGGAACGGGCCTCCTGTATGATGTCAGCTATCGTTATGGCGAAAACCAGATCGATTTCTTCATCAACAATACAATCAACGCCTCTTTGGGCCCAGACACACCTCGGAACTTTAACCCAGGTGGATATGGCCAGATCGAGAACGTCTTCAATCTAGACTTCAGCTATGGTCTGGCTGTTGACGGCTTTGCGTCTGACCTGAACGTTGCTTTCGGTTACGAGTATCGTGAAGAGCAGTTCGAAGTACGTGAAGGTGACGGCGCGTCTTTCGAGATTGGCCCCCTCG
>Ga0213865_10001817_pt1 | contig 13696 bp, 9 predicted proteins | sample PICome_6_FD_160100 | JGI IMG/M metagenome (GOLD analysis project Ga0213865, IMG submission 160100) | Coastal seawater microbial communities near Pivers Island, North Carolina, United States - PICO282 | ecosystem: Environmental > Aquatic > Marine > Coastal | place: USA: North Carolina | collected...
CGCCGCCCGTTTGGGCCCCGAGGGGATCGATACCATGCCGCGCGGGGCTGGGGCCAATACCCGCTATGTGAACAATATTGCCATGGAAGGGCGCGATGTGGCCAGCAGCCTTTTGGTGACCGAAGTCTTCACGCCGCAGGGCAATTGGTCATCATACCCATCGCATCGCCATGATGTCGATAATTTTCCTGAAATCACTTATCTTGAGGAAACCTATTATCACCGGTTAAACCCGTCTCAGGGGTTTGGTGTGCAGCGCGTTTATACCGAAGATGGCAGTTTAGACGAAACCATGGCGGTAAAAGACGGGGATGTGGTTTTAGTGCCCAAAGGCCACCATCCTTGCGGTGCGCCCTATGGCTATGAGATGTATTACCTGAATGTGATGGCGGGCCCGCTGCGCAAGTGGCGTTTTCAAAATGATCCGGATCATGATTGGATTTATCAGCGCGATTCGGCGAAATAGGAAGCTTATATGTCTGCTCAAATACCTCAGAAATTCGGATCTATGCCCCGCCGTTTGCGTTTGGGCATGGTGGGCGGCGGCGCGGGTCTTATCGGAGAGGTGCATGCCAACGGGGCGCGGCTGTCAAACCGCTGGGAGCTGGTTGCCGGGGCGCTTTCGTCCAACGCAGAGCGCGCAAAAGCGGCTGGTAAGGCGTGGTTTTTGGCAGCAGATCGCTGTTATGAAAGCTATCAAGAGATGGCGCGTGCAGAAGCGCAACGCGCAGATGGCATTGATGCTGTAGCGATCGTAACGCCCAATCACTTGCACGCACCCGTGGCTTTGGAATTCATGGCGCGGGGTATTGATGTGATCAGCGATAAGCCCGTAACGGCGCGGCTCGATGAGTTGGGGCCCTTGGTCGCCGCGCAAGAAAAGTCAAAAGTGTTTTTCGGGATAACTTATGCCTATGCCAGCCATCCTATGCTGCGCCAGGCGCGTGAGATGGTGCGGGCGGGTGAGCTGGGCGATTTGCGGCAAATTCACGTAGAATATTTTCAGGATTGGGCGATAGATTTAACCGATCAGGCGGAGGAGATCCCCTGGCGCTTGGATCCGGCGCAAACGGGCAGCAGCTTTACGGTTGCCGATATTGGCACCCATGCCGAGCATTTGGCCTGCTTTGCCAGCGGTCTGCAGATCGAGGCGCTGCGCGCTGATTTTCATGTGACCGGCGCGGCAAAGTCGCTGGAAGATACCGCCTTTATGCAATTGCGCTTTGAAGGCGGGGTGCCGGGAACTTTGATGGTCAGCCAAGCGATGGCGGGCAGCCAATGCGGGTTGCGCTTGCGTCTTTGCGGTTCTAAGGCCAGCCTTGACTGGTGTCAGGAAACCCCTGAAAGCTTGTCCTACCGGGCGGTTGGCCAGCCAGAAAAAATATTAACCCGCGGCCATGGGGCGGGCATTTATCCGCCCGTTGAAAATCTGCTGCGCATGCCGCGTGGGCACCCCGAAGCACTGAGCGATGCTTGGGCCAATTTATATTTGGAATTTGCGATCGCAATTGATGCGCGTCGCCGCGGGGTAACCTTGCCAGAAAACCTGATTGCGCCACCAAATTTATCGGATGGCAAACGCGGTATGGAATTCGTCGAGGCCGCCGTCCGCTCGGCTCAAACCGGCGCTTGGGTTTCTTTTTAGGCTTAGAGCAGCGCCCGCCATCGCATCCCTTTGCGCCTGCCAGCATGGTGCATCATTCGGCGGCTTCGATCAGCCAGTCGCGGGTCAGCGCTGCCTTTTCTGAAAGCGGGCGCAGGTTGGACCAGACCAGATAAAACCCCATGCCTGTATGCCAGGCCCATTCTGATTGTGCTTCCAGCAGATCGGCATTGATCAATGCCCGCGTAACGTGTCGCCAGCCAAAGGCAAAGCCTTCGCCGGCCATCGCCGCTTGCAGCACCAAAGCATAATCATTCAAGCGCAACCCGCCGGTTAAGGTTGGAATTTGGATATTGAAGGCGGCAAAATATTGCGCCCAACCGGGTCGCTCACGGATCGGTTCCTCGAGGTGAATAAGCGGTTGCATGGCCAGCTCTGAGAGGTGTTTCAAGGGTTGAGCTGCCTGCATCACGCTGGGGGCTGCGATTGGAAAAATAACTTCCTGCGCCAGCAAATAGCTGTTGCAACCAGCCCAGGTTCCATTGCCACGGCGTATCGCCAGACTGATCCCTTCCCCATCGATATCGGGCTCGCGATCCGAGGTTTGCAGGCGTAGATCGATCAATGGATGGGCCTGATGAAATGCGCTAAGCTGGGGTACCATCCAATAATTTGCAAAAGCGGTTGAGGCGCTGAGCGTCACGTAATCTCGTTGACCTTGGGCGCTCAGATTGCGCGCGCTCTCCAAAATACGCTCAAACCCGGCAGCGACATCACGAAACAGATGTTTGCCCGCCGGGGTCAAAGTGACCTGCCGATGCTGTCGGTGAAATAAGGTTACGCCTAAGGCTGCCTCGAGTTGCCGGATCGCGGTGCTAATCGCAGGTTGCGAGACGTTCAGCTCAGATCCGGCCTTGGTAAATGATCGACAACGCGCGGCGGATTCAAACACCAGTAAATGGCGGGGTGAGGCGGTAAGTTTCCAGAGCTCTTGCATAATTTCAAATTATCCAAATCATTACATTTTTCAACCATTACAGCGCTTCTTTTTAATTCTATATTTTGTGAAACTATATGAAGGATCCCAGAATGGCCCGCCGCACCCGTTTTAAGAACCGGCGTGATGACGCCGCGGTTGCGTCGGTTGCGGCCGCCTATGTGAAACGGGATTTGCCTTTTTTTGATCCTTTAAATCCGGATGTGGTTGCCGGCTTAGAAGCCCAGGTGGATTGGATATTGCAAGAGGTGGGGATTGCGTTTCGCGATGATCCCAAGGCGCTTGAGATTTGGCGCAAAGCAGGGGTTAAGCCGGAGGGGGATCTGATCAAGGCGCCTGCAGATTGGATCCGCGCGCTATGCCGCAAAGCACCAAGCGAGTTTACCCAGCGGGCACGCAACCCTGAACGGTCGGTGCGCATTGGCGGCGCGCATCAGGTATTTGCCCCGATTTATGGCGCGCCATTCGTACGCGATCTCAAACAGGGCCGCCGCTATGGCGATTTGGACAGTTTTACAAAGCTGGTCAAATTGGTGCAGATGCTTCCAAGCTTGCATCATTCTGGATTGATAATCGTTGAGCCTTGCGATGTGCCTGTCAGCAAGCGGCATTTGGACATGGTCTATGCGCATATGCGATACACCGACAAACCGCATTTGGGCGCGATTACCGAACAAAGCCGGGCCCAAGACAGCGTGGATATGGCAGAAATTCTGCACGGGAAAGACGCGATGGACACGCAATGCGTGATCCTAGGTAATGTAAATACCAATTCGCCGCTTTTGGTGGATAAGGTGGTCAGCGAAGCCATTCGTACCTATTGCGGACGCGGGCAGGGCATTATCGTTGTGCCGTTTATCTTATCGGGTGCTATGGGGCCCGTCTCTACGGCGGCTTCGATCGCGCAGGCAATGGCGGAGGCGATGATCTGTTGTGCCTTTAGCCAATTGGTGCGCGAAGGGGCGCCGTTTGTTCTGGGTAATTTTTTATCCTCGATGTCGCTGAAATCGGGTGCCCCTACTTTTGGCATGCCAGAGCCCGTGCTTTCAAATTATGTGATTGGGCAAATGGCGCGGCGGCTTGGTTTGCCGTTGCGCTGCGGGGGATCGCTGACAGCAAGCAAGATAGAGGATGCGCAAGCCGCCTATGAAAGCGCTGACAGTATGCATTCTACAATGCTTGCTGGCGCGCATTTTGTGCTGCATGCGGCCGGATGGATGGAAGGCGGGCTGTGCACTGGGTTTGAAAAGCTGGTGATGGATGCGGATCGTTTGGGCGCTTACCAGAAATTTTTAAAAGGTCTGGATATCTCTACAGAAGCTTTTGCACGCGATGCTTACGCTGAAGTAAAGCCTGGTGGGCATTTCTTGGGCTCGGCGCATACGATGCGCAATTATCAGACCGCGTTTTACGAACCAGCTTTAAGCAATAGTGAAAATGTGGAAAGCTGGGAAGATGGCGGATCGCTTGATATGCGACAACGCGCCCATGAACGTTGGACGAATTTGCTAGACCAGTATGAGGCGCCACCGCTTGATCCAGCGATTGATGAGGCGCTGCAAGAGTTTGTTGCCCGGCGTAAATCAGAATTGCCAGACGCTTGGTATTAAGCCGCCAGAGTTCCAATAAAGGAGTTTTCATCAATGCCCGATATCCAAACACCAGACAAGACTCGCGACAAAAAACTGCCCAGTCACGCCAAGGTGGTGGTGATTGGTGGCGGGGTTGTCGGCTGCTCGATTTTGTTTCATCTGGCAAAATTCGGTTGGAAAGATGTGGTATTGCTTGAACGCAACGAGCTGACATCGGGGTCAAGCTGGCATGCGGCGGGGCAGATTCATACGATTTCCAGCGATCCCAATATCAGTCGCCTGCAAAGTTATACAATTGACCTTTATAAAGAAATTGAAGAACTCTCCGGGCATTCTGTTGGGCTTCATATCACGGGCGGGTTTTATCTGGCATCGAATAAAACCTGGTATGATTATCTGAAACGCGAGCGCTCGAAAGCGCGTTATATGGGGCTTAATCAAGAATTTATCAGCCCCAAAGAGGTGGCTGAACGGCATCCATTGATCGATCCTAGCCATTATCTTGCCGCGCTTTGGGATGATCAGGATGGGGATCTTGATCCCTCTGGCGCGACTTATGCCTTTGCAAAAGCCGCCCGCGTTTATGGCGCGCAATATTTCACGCATACGCCGGCCACTGCCACCGCGCAGCGCGCTGATGGCAGCTGGGATGTACGCACGCCCAAAGGGGTGATCAATGCCGAGCATATCGTCAATTGCGGGGGGCTCTGGGCGCGCGAAGTGGGGCATATGCAAGGCGTGCATTTGCCGGTGCAACCGATGGAACATCATTATTTGCTCACCGAAAAAATTGATGCGGTGGCCAATCATCCGACGCGTTTGCCCTGTGGTATAGATTATGAAGCGAATATTTATTTTCGTCAGGAACGCCAAGGCATGCTGCTGGGCACCTATGAGCCAAAAGGGACCCCTTGGAAAGTGGCTGGCACGCCTTGGGAGTTTGGCCATGAGCTGTTGCAACCGGATTTAGAGCGGATCGCGGATCGGCTTGAATTGGGTTTTGAGCGTATTCCTGCTTTGGGGCAAGTGGGCATTAAGGATGCGATCAATGGCCCCTTTACCTTTGGTCCGGATGGCAACCCGATGATTGGCCCCGTGCCCGGGATGCGCAATTACTGGGTTGCGGTTGGGGTGATGGCGGGTTTCTGCCAAGGCGGCGGCGTTGGGTTAAGCTTGGCTGAATGGATGATTGATGGCGAGCCTTCGATCGATGTCTGGGCGATGGATGTGGCGCGGTTTGGCGAATTTGCGACGCCTGATTGGGGTACTGTAAAATCAACCGAAAATTATGAACGCCGGTTTGTGATGACCTTTCCCAATGAGACCTTGCCAAAGGGGCGCGTTCAAAAAACCACAGCGCTGCATGACCGGCTTGTGGCCAAAGGGGCACGGATGGATCAAGGCTTTGGGCTGGAACATGCCTTGTGGTTCGCCAATAGCCCCGAGGATGCGCATGAAGATCCCAGCTTTGAGCGCAATCGTAGCCATGCTTATGTGGCGCGCGAAGTGGCGTCGGTGCGCAACGCTGTAGGGGGAATAGAGATAGCTAATTTTGCTAAGCATGCGTTTAAAGGCGCCGGCGCACGGGCCTATCTGAATCATATTTTGGCGGGGCATATCCCGCAACCCGGGCGATTATCATTAACCCCAATGCTAACCCCGAAGGGCAGGTTATATGGGGATTTGACGATCGCCTGCCTTGCGGAAGATCACTTTATGCTGGTTGGCTCGGGCAGCATGCAAGAGGCCCATCGGCGTTGGTTTGAGGCGTCGTTGCCAGGCAACGTTGCATATTCCAACGTGAGCGATTTATGGCATGGCATTGCGCTGAGCGGCCCGAAATCTCGCGATTTATTGGCTCGGATTTGCCGCGATGACGTGTCGGGCTTGGCCTTGAAATTTCGTGATACGCGGCACTGTTTCGTGGGCGGAGTGCCGGTGATCTTAAACCGCATCAGCTTTAGCGGTGAGCTGGGGTTTGAAATCTATTGCCGCCCGCATTATCTGCTGCGCCTTGCGCAGGCGATTGAAGATGCCGGGGGTGATCTTGGGTATCAGTGGTATGGCGCGCGGGCGCTTATGTCGTTGCGGTTGGAAAAGGGCTGGGGCGCCTGGGGGCTGGATTATCGCCCCGATTTTAATGTGGTTGAAAGCGGCCTTGATGAATTTGTGAATTGGAAGAAAGAATTTGTGGGCAAGTCAGCGGCTGCGGAACAAAAAGCCTCGGGTGCCCGGCGCAAATTGGTCAGTTTGGAGGTGGATGTTGACGGCATTGATGTTAGCAATGATGAAGCGATTTTGAAAAATGGCAGGGCGATCGGCTATGTCAGCTCTGGCGGATATGCCCATCACGCGCAAAAATCGATGGCAATGGGCTATGTAGAGATTGCCCATTCAGCGCCTGGCAGCCAGCTCGACATTGAAATTCTGGGGAAAATTTATCAAGCTGAGGTTTTGGGGGCGCCGATTTACGATCCAAATGGCGATAAGATGCGCGGCTAAATCTTAGGTATAAATTAAAAAAGGGGCCGCGCAGCCCCTTTTCTGGCTTAGACTGCCCAGTCAGAGACGGCCTTAATCTCAAGAAAATCTTCAATCCCCCAAGTGCCGGCTTCGCGGCCATTTCCCGATTGTTTCATTCCCCCGAATGGCGCACCCGCGCCGCGCGGCTTGCCATTCATTTCCACCATGCCCGAGCGCAATTTTCGCGCCATCCGATTGGCTTTTTGCGGATCTTGCGTTTGTACATAATTGGTCAGCCCATAGGTGGTATCATTGGCCATTTCGATCGCCTCTTCTTCCGTATCAAAGGGGATGATTGATAAGACCGGTCCAAAGATCTCTTCGCGGGCAATCTCCATATCATTGCGCACATCTGCAAAAATGGTCGGGCGTATGAAATACCCCCGATCAAAACCATCGGGGCGGCCGGGCCCACCGGCCACGAGGCGCGCGCCTTCGTCAATCCCCTTTTGGATCAGCGTTTGAATTTTGTTAAATTGCACTTCATTGACCACAGGGCCGATATGACGGCCTTCTTCATTGGCGGGGCCAATTGAAATACTATCGGCAGTGCTGATTGCGGTTTCAACGGCTTGCTCATAGATATCGCGCTGCACCATCATCCGGGTTGGGGCATTACAGGATTGGCCTGTATTGTTCATGCAATGCAAGACACCGCGCTTGACGGCTTTTTCATCCGCATCGGAAAACACAATATTGGCGCCTTTGCCGCCCAATTCCAGATGCACGCGTTTGAGCGTATCGGCCGCATTTTTGGAGATGATTATTCCGGCACGGGCTGAGCCGGTGAAGCTGACCATATCAACGTCTTTATGCACAGATAATTGGGTGCCTACGCCCACGCCATCCCCATTTATCAAATTAAAAACGCCGGCCGGGAAGCCTGCCGCATCCATACATTCTGCGAAAATCAGCGCGTTCAGTGGGCTTTCTTCTGAAGGTTTTAAAACCATCGTACAGCCTGCAATCGCCGCAGCGCCCACTTTAAGTGCGATTTGGTTGAGCGGCCAATTCCAAGGCGTGATCAAGGCACAAACTCCAACCGCTTCGTGAATGATCCGATCATTTGGGGCGTGATCGCCCAGCGCGTGATCAAATTGAAAGCTTTTGGCGGCGCGGATAAAGTTTTTCAAATGGCCGGAACCGGCACCAACTTGGCTGCTGCGGGCCATATCAATCGGCGCACCCATCTCCATGCTGGTGGCTTGTGCGAGATCTTCAACGCGGGTGAGATAGATATCTAATAGCTTTTCAACCAAGGCAATACGCGTTGCAACGGGGGTGTCCATCCATGCGGGCAAGGCGGCTTTGGCGGCACTGACCGCGGCGTCGGTATCGGCCTGCCCACCAAGCGAGATAACGGCGCATGGCGCTTCGGTGGTCGGGTTGATCACGTCATGGTCTTGGCCATCAAGCGGGTTTGTCCAAGCTCCATTGATATAGAATTGACGCTTTTCGATCATTGCAGATCTCCTATTCGAATAAATACATGCCAAAGCTTTGGCTTTGCGCAACTGTTTCAGGCCCGATTGAGATTAGCAAGAGCTGGCGTGTGAGGGAAGTCATATTGCTCGGATTGCCCAGCTTTATAGCATGTGACAAACCATCTCTTGGCGCAGCTATTTTGATGCGCTGGGCCTGCGTGGTTCCGTTTGCCGCAGGCAGCCGGTTTTGGCTCAAGACCTGATTGGGCGGTAGATTTTTCCGTGAATATGCATATAAATTTTTGGGCGTTAAGCCAATTTAATCTGGCAGGCGTTAATTGCTTATATACCGTTCTCATCAAGCTTTTAATGCTGTGGGTTCAGGCCTAAACACCAGCCAGGTGGGAAAGCTGTTTTGGGCCCGGCGTATAGCCAGGCCCAAAGACAAACATTATCCTGCAGACTCGTCTTTCTTTTCTTCAACGATTTCTGCGCCGGTTTCTTGATCGACCATTTTCATCGCTAAGCGAACTTTGCCGCGATCATCAAAGCCGAGCAGTTTGACTTTGACATCTTGGCCTTCTTTGAGAACATCTGACGGATGGTTCAAGCGGCGGTTTTCGATCTGGCTTACATGTACCAAACCATCGCGCTTGCCAAAGAAGTTCACAAAAGCTCCGAAATCAACGATTTTTACCACTTTGCCATCGTAAATCTTACCCACTTCGGGCTCGGCAACGATTGAGTAGATCATATCATAGGCTTTCTTGATCGACTCCCCGTCTGGAGAGGCGATTTTGATCACCCCTTCATCATTGATATCGACTTTTGCCCCCGAGACTTCCACGATTTCGCGGATTACTTTACCACCCGATCCGATGACTTCACGGATTTTATCCGTTGGAACGGTCATCGTTTCAATCCGCGGCGCGTGAACGCTGAACTCAGCGGCTTCGGTCAGAGATTTGGACATTTCATCAAGGATATGTAAGCGGCCCTCTTTGGCCTGCGCCAAAGCCTGTTTCATGATTTCAGGCGTGATACCGGCGACTTTGATGTCCATTTGCAATGAGGTGATCCCCTTGGCGGTTCCCGCCACTTTGAAATCCATATCGCCAAGATGATCTTCATCACCCAAGATATCGGTTAAGATTGCAAAATCTCCGCTTTCTTCCAAGATCAGACCCATCGCAACGCCGGCAACCGGGGCTTTCAAAGGAACTCCGGCATCCATCATTGACAAAGAGCCGCCACAGACGGAGGCCATGGAAGATGATCCGTTTGATTCAGTGATTTCTGAGACAACACGCACGGTATAAGGAAAGTCGGTTGCCGCAGGCAAAACCGCCTGTAGCGCGCGCCATGCTAATTTCCCATGGCCAATTTCGCGACGACCAGGAGGGCCCACGCGGCCCGCTTCACCAACCGAATAGGGGGGGAAGTTATAATGCAAAAGGAAGTTGCTGCGGGAATTTCCGTGCAACGCATCGATGATCTGCTCATCATCGCCCGTGCCAAGCGTGGTCACCACCAGGCCTTGGGTTTCGCCGCGGGTAAACAAGGCAGAGCCGTGGGTGCGCGGCAGCATGCCGGTTTCGCAGATAATTTCGCGCACATCGCTTGTGCCGCGCCCGTCGATACGTTTGCCTGTTTTTACCACGTCGCCGCGTAAAATGCCGGCTTCCAGCTTTTTCATCGCTGATCCGAGATTGGCATCGGCCAATTGCTCGTCGTTCAGCGCGGCCATGATAGTTGCACGCGCGGCCGAGACTGCGGCGGTGCGCTCTTGCTTATCGCTTAAGGCAAAGGCGGCGCGCATGTCTGCGTCACCTGCCGCTTTGATCGCTTCATAAAGATCAGCGTAATCGGGGGCTTCAAAATGGAACGGCTCTTTCGCCGCATCTTCTGCCAAATCGATGATCAAATCGATCACGGGTTGGATTTGCGCATGGGCAAATGTCACCGCGTTGAGCATCTCTTCTTCGGTCAGCTCATAAGCCTCTGATTCCACCATCATCACGGCGTCTTTGGTGCCGGCCACGACCAGATCCAAACGCTGATCTGGGTTATTGCGCAGATGATCCATATCATCCACGGTCGGGTTTAAAACATACTCACCATCGCTATATCCCACCCGGCATCCGGCGATCGGCCCCATGAATGGCGCACCAGAGAGTGTCAGCGCAGCAGAGGCCGCGATCATTGCAACAATATCGGGATCGTTCACTAAATCATGGCTCAGAACGGTACACATCACCAAGACTTCATTTTTGAAGCCATCTACAAAGAGGGGGCGAATTGGCCGATCAATCAAGCGCGCAGTCAAAGTTTCTTTTTCAGAAGGGCGCGCTTCGCGCTTGAAAAAGCCGCCTGGGATTTTACCCGCTGCGTAATATTTTTCTTGGTAATGCACGGTCAGCGGGAAGAAATCTTGCCCCGGTTTTTGCGCTTTTGCGAAGGTCACATTGGCCATCACTGAGGTTTCGCCGAGCGTGGCAATCACAGTGCCATCGGCTTGACGGGCCACTTTGCCCGTTTCGAGTGTCAGGCGTTCCTCGCCCCATTCGATTGATTTCGTCGTTACATTAAACATCTATGTTTCCTAATTAGGCCGATTGGCCATTTGCGTAGAGGGCGAATTCCCCCTGACCCCAATATCTTATATGTCGGGCGCTGGAGTCCGGGCGCCGGATTTCAGATAAAGGGCGTTTAGCCTAATTATGCAGTGATGGAAAGAGCTGCAAACGTGGTTTGCTTGGCACCAAGATTGCGCGATTAGGAGGCGCTTATCTTTGCCCTTATTATAGAAAAATGGCGCCTCAGAAGTGAGACGCCATTTGAAAATATCGTATCGTGAGCTTAGGTTTAGCGGCGGATACCCAAACGCTTGATAAGGTCTTGATACCGGCTTTCGTCTTTTGCTTTCACGTAATCCAGCAATTTGCGGCGCAAGGCGACCATCTTGAGCAACCCGCGGCGAGAATGGTTATCTTTTTTGTGGCTTTTAAAATGCTCGGTCAATGTCGTGATCCGAGATGTTAAAATGGCAACTTGCACTTCGGGTGATCCAGTATCGCCCTCTTTGGTGGCGAAGTCTTTCATCACTTTTGCTTTTTCTTCTGCAGTAATCGACATCGGGGTCTCCTTTGGTTAAGGGTTGATGGCGCAGGCCGGGATGTCGTCCAGCAGGGCCCGTGGAGTTCAGCCAAGCAGCGCCTGACTGAACCGGCGCTCTAATCGGTTTTGCTGCAAATGAAAAGCGAAAATTAGGCGTTTGCAGAACCATGGCGTAAAATAATGTGCGCCGCAGTCAGTTTTTCATCCGATAAAACCGATAGAATTGGGTTTTGATTGAGCCAAACCAAAGAGTGGCCAGCATTATTTTGGCTGATTTCTATAATTGGATCGGTTTGCTGCTGGTCGTTTATCCATATTTCGATATGGTCTTGGCGTGGGTTGAAATCGCTGATTTCGGTGAGATCTTCGGGCCCACTTGCAGCTGTGATGATTTGAAACAGATCCTGACCGGATCCGCCATGCAAGCTGTCAGCTCCGCCGCTTTGTAAAACATCATTTCCGGCGCCACCATTCAGAAAATCGGCAGTGGCTCGGGCTTCCTGCCCGATTAAAACATCATCTCCCGGGCCTCCAAACAGGCTATCGCTGCCCGCGCCACCCTCTAATCTGTCATCCCCATAGCCGCCCAGAAGCGCATCATTTCCCGCATCGCCCCGTAGATCATCATCGCCTTCGCCGCCTGAAAGCGTATCTTGTCCAGCTGCGCCAAAAAGCTGATCATCCCCCAAACCGCCAAAAAGCCTATCCGCGCCCGCGCCGCCGTTCAATATGTCATCCTCAGCATCTCCGCGCAGCTGGTCGTTGTGATCACCGCCCCAAAGGTGATCATTGCCTGCGCCGCCGATCAAAATATCAACACCAGCTCCGCCAGAAAGGCGATCATGGCCCGCATAGCCGTTGATCTGATCCGGGCCAATTGTGCCGGTAAGGTGATTGTCGGCGGCATTGCCAGATTGTATGCTGCCGGATGCGTCTGAACCTGTTAAAAAACGGCCTTCCTGCGTTTCGCGCGCGTCCAAGCCGTCATCCTCAAGGTCTTCTTTGTCTTCAAAGCGGCCATCGTCATCGCTGTCGATCATGACCACCAGACCGCTTAGCATCAACGCGCTGAAAATTCCTGCTAAGAAAAACATACTGCCCCTGAAGCTGCCCCCCGAGTATATTGTGCGGATTGGGGATGACGGATGCAATCTGAGAGTGAAACCTTGGTTAACGATTGCTTTCTATCTTCTGGATCGATTGCGCCGTCCAATCGCCCACTATCGGAATAAATGCAAATTGCGAGAGGGTTTGCACAAGCATGTAAACCAAAAAGCTTGCGCCCAGCGCCGAGTCAACTCCGAAAACCATGCTGCGCAAAAAGCAAATCCAAATGTGGTGAGCAATGGTGCTGTTCAGGTGCAAAAATGGATGGTTTGAAGGTCGTCTATGGTCTGAATGAGGCGTTTAATTCAGGATCTTGATGCGGCTTTTACGTGCTCCAAACTTCCGGTTGTTGCGCGTAGCTTAAATAGAGCGGGTGTTTTGGGTGGCCGGCTTTGGTCAATCCCAAATGATAGATTGGCATTTTTAATGTCCACAATAAGGTTTTGACAGCGGGTCCGCGCTGCAAATGCGCCCCATGCGTGCCCCAAGCTGCAATGATGTGATCGGCCCAAGCGCAGCCATTCAGGATTGCCGCATCATTTTCTGGCCCGATCGGGTTGGCGGCGGTGCGCATCTTTTTGGGATCTGTATCGCGCCAGGCAAAAATATTCGTCACACAAAACCCACCAAACCCCAGTGTTCGAGCGCGTTGCTCACAGCGCTCAACGGTGGGATCGTTTTGAAGTTCCGTTGCCGTCGATGGGTTGAGCATGATGAAATTTACTTTTGGCGCGCTGTCTTGCCAGGTTCTGGTCAGGCTGTAGCGATAACGCTCGCAGGGTGAATAAATGGCCTGTGAAAATGCGTCACCTTTTTGGTGCTGTCGTTTGATCATAGGTGTTTTTGGCTGTTGTTTTTGGTTTTTGCAAGCTTCTGCAGGCCGTTTTGCGCCCGCTTTGCACTTTGTGCTCTGGCCCCAGCGCAGCGGTTCGCCATTTACCGATCTGGCAGAAAAACGCGGCTTGGATAGAGCATACCGGCTTGATAATGCCCGATGGCGACAGGCTCATCCTCAAAGCTGGCCCAACATAAATCGCCATATTGAAGATTTTGCGCGATCACCAGTCCGGGGTTGCCATTGCGCAATTTGGCCGCTGATTCTGCGGTGCACCGGGCTTCGCTTACGTCGCTGAGCCCCGCTTTTAGCGGCAGTAATTTGTCATCCAGCTCGGGGGTTTTTGCAAGCGCTTCGAGCTGCTCGATGCTCACGGCTTGATCCAGATCGAAGGGCCCAGACCAGATCCGCCGCAATTGAACCACATGCCCAAAGCATCCCAGTTTTTGGCCCAGATCGCGCGCGATCGCGCGTACATAGCCACCTTTGCCACAGGTG
>Ga0213865_10001820_pt1 | contig 13685 bp, 10 predicted proteins | sample PICome_6_FD_160100 | JGI IMG/M metagenome (GOLD analysis project Ga0213865, IMG submission 160100) | Coastal seawater microbial communities near Pivers Island, North Carolina, United States - PICO282 | ecosystem: Environmental > Aquatic > Marine > Coastal | place: USA: North Carolina...
CCGAGCAGCTATGCCTGCCAGTCTGATTTTAGTGCCCTCTTCGCACCAGATAGGTCCATCACCATCCCAAACATGGGTAGGTGTGCAGTTGAAGGTTTGCCCCGAGGGGATCACATCAGCAGTTGCAACAGAATTTAGAATAGAAGCTGAGACTATTAAAAGCGTGAAAGAGATCTGTCCTAGACTCTTCATGTATTACAGACTTCGAGAAACGCTTAATTGAACCGCTAGCCCTTTTGAGGTCTGATTGAATTCAATAGTTCCACCATGACTGAGCGCTATCGAGGAAGCGATTGTAAGGCCCAGCCCGAACCCTTTGATTGGGGTTGCATTCTTTCCCCTCTTGAACGGAGCCATTGCCGCCTCAAGCTCTTCAGGAAATGATGCTCCACCCTCATCTTCAACAACTATACGGGCATAGCTTGCATCTGCCTTCAAATAAACATTAGCACGCCGGCCATATTTAACAGCGTTTTCAACTAGATTAGATACCGCTCGCCTTAATGCTACCGGTCTAGCCTTAAGAACTATTTGAGTTGTATCAGAGAGTTCTGTTTTTGACCTCCTTGTCATAAAGAGTGATGAACCCCCCTCAACTTTTAACTTCTGGCTTGGAATATACTCAACGGGCTGCTCGAAATCTTTAAAGTCAGAGACAATGGATTGAACAAGCGATGTGAGGGAGATTTGTCGAGGCTCTTCCACGCTTAGCTCTGCTCTCGTGAAAGTGAGCACACTCTCCAATATGCCTGTCATTTGGTCGATATCTTTATGCAGCTTAGCCCGAAGCTCTGGGTCTTCGATAAGTTCGGCCCGAAATTTAAGCCTCAGTGCAGGGGTCCCCAAGTCATGTGTCACGCCCGACAACACCAATGCCCGCTCTTCAAGGTGTTTTTTCTCCAATTCGCGGTAGTGGTTCATTGCCTCAACAATTGAGTTTAATTCAGACAGACCTGTTTCTCGGAAAGTTTCTGAAGCACCAATTTGACGGCTGGTGCGAAGGCGATCAGCAAATGCTGAAAATTGGGCAGACGCATTTAATATCAAACCAGAAAGAAGAAATAATCCGCTTAAAATTATAAATACGGCCAAGAGGCGTCTATCTACCGGAGAGGCCTCGCAGCCCCAGATCTCTCGTCCCTGAACTTGATGCCACGCAGAATTGTCGAGGCTAATAAACATTGTGGCGTCGCTGCAGTAACTTGCAATGAGCGCTGTTATTTTCCCTGACAGCTCACGTGCGGAAATTGTTTCATCTATTTCTAGTGCAGACACTGGATACTTAAGATCGGGGGAAATAATTACAAACCGATTCAATCCGGTCGACACTCGATTTACAATGTCTGCATTGAACGTAAGGTTGGTGGTTAATGCCGGCCTGGGGATATTCTGGATTTGCTCAAATTTTCCTTGGTTTGCCAAATCTTGACTAGATTGCGAGAGTAATGAGCTGTTCATTTTTACAGGAATTGAGGCACCAGATGTTAGCGAGTCAAACAGTGTTTGACCGGCGTGATTGGCTTGCACTAAATGTAGCTCCCACATGTGGCTAGATCGCAGCCAGAGCGCAGTGCCAATTGCACCTAAACAGAGCGCTACTATTAGAAAGATAAATCCACCAACGCGTACGCTATTGAATATAGAAATCACCTTTCTAGAGCAATCACTTCTGCCGCGAGAACATAACCTGTTCCACGCACAGTTTTAATCATTTTGGGCTGTTTTGGATCACCCTCAATCTTTGTGCGCAATCGCCCAACTAGTACATCAATTGCTCGGCCAGTTGCTTCTTCTGTTTTTCCCGTAACGTCCAATGATGAGGCAATTTCATTGCGCGTCAAAGGAATTTGAGGATTTGCTAGGAAGGTTTGTAAAAGATCTATTTCTCGCTGTGATAGAGCAACTTGATACCCCTCGGGCGAAATAATTTCTTTTAGGCGTCCATCATATGTCCATCCACTAAACTCGAGCCGAGAGAGCCGTTTTCGATGGGTTAATGAAGCCGTGCGCCGGGTGCGAGATATTACCGCTCTAATTCTTGCAAGTAGCAAATCTGGGTTGAATGGTTTGGATATATAGTCGTCTGCCCCAGCTTCATAACCAGCCATTCTTTGCTGGTCTGTAGATAGGGCAGAGACCATTATAATAGGAACAGAGTCGCGCGTGCGAAGGTTGGTGCAAATTTCAATTCCGCTCTCAGATCCAAGCATAACATCCAACAAGATTAAGTCGATCCTACCAGAGCTGATGTGCTTTTGTATCTCTTCCTCATTTTGTGCTGGCATCGCCATCATACCATTTTGTTGGAGATATCGCGTCAACATGAGGCGCATATCTTCATCATCATCAACAACTAATACTCTTAAAATTGACATGTGCGCGCTCCAGCGTATCCGTTGAACATAGTCTACTAATGTAACAAGTGGTAACGCCAATGTAACAAGCGGTAATAAGTCATTTAAAAAATCACCTGAGTCTTCATCTGAATACCATATTAAGCATTGCACCATTTAGCAGCAATCGTTTTTTAGCCGCCACGTACCAATCATGGTGCGACCTATGGGAGGTTTTAAATGAAAAAAACGATTACAACATCAATACTGGCACTTTGCACAGCAGGTGTCGCGTTCGCTGAGCCCCAAGCAGAGGTTCTTCACTGGTGGACTTCAGGTGGAGAGGCCAAGTCGGTCGCTGTACTTCAAGAAGAATTCGCAGCTAATGGCGGTACATGGGTTGATATGCCTGTTGCTGGTGGTGGCGGTGACGCTGCTATGCAAGCACTCCGAGCGCGTGTCCTGTCAGGCAATGCTCCAACAGCTGTCCAGCTTAAAGGCCCATCTATCCAAGAGTGGTATGAGGAAGGCGCGCTTGCTGATATTTCAGCAGTGGCTGAAGCGCAAGGTTGGGCTGACGTTCTGCCTGGATCGATTGCAGGCCATATGAAGTGTGATGGCTCTTGGTGTGCCGCTCCTGTTAACGTTCACCGCGTTGACTGGATTTGGGCAAACGCTGATGTACTTGAAGCTAATGACATTGATATGCCTAGTACTTGGGCTGAATTCAATGCTGCTGCTGATAAACTGCAGGCTGCTGGCATTATTCCATTGGCTCACGGTGGTCAGTCTTGGCAGGATGCGACTGTTTTTGAAGCTGTGGCTTTAGGCATTCTCGGCGCCAACGGTTTTCACAAGGCTTTTGTTGAATTAGACCAGGATACTCTGACTTCTGACGCCATGGTTGCGGTATTTGATCAAATGCGCACTATGACTGGATATCTAGATCCAAATTACCCCGGCCGTGATTGGAACCTTGCTACTGCAATGGTAATGAACGGCGAAGCCGCTTTCCAAATCATGGGCGACTGGGCTAAAGGCGAGTTTATGGCAGCAGGCAAAGTTCCTGGTGAAGATTTCTTGTGTCTATCAACTCCAGGCGAAGGATATCTCTACAACGTAGATAGCTTTGCAATGTTCGCGGTTGACGGGGACGACAAAAAAGCAGGTCAAGATCTATTGGCTGAACTAATTGTCGGCCAGAACTTCCAGAAAGTTTTCAACTTGAACAAGGGTTCAATCCCAGCACGCACTGACGTGGGCTTGGGTGATTTCGACACTTGTGCGCACATCTCAGCAGCTGACATGTCAGCAAGCTCATTGAGTGGTTCACTGTTGCCTTCTTATGCTCATGGCATGGCTCTTCGCGGAGCGCAGGCGGGTGCAATTACCGACGTTGTTACAGCGCACTTTAACTCAGACATGAGCTCTGAAGACGCAGTCGAACAACTTGCTGCAGCTGTTGCAAATAGCCTGTAAGAAAACTTGATATAGAGTTCCGCTACTAAGTCCAATTGTGGACTGGTGGCGGAACTTATCAACTTCAACTTAAGCTGTTCCTGTTCTGGACAGCTAAACCCTAAACGAAGCGCAAGCTTGCTATCCATAGCAGAATATTGGTTATTATGTGCCATGTTCGCTGATGGGCTGAGTAGGAAAATATGCAGTTTTTAGAGAAGCAACTCCCCAAGATTATGCTTGCTCCATCTTTTGTGGCAGTGCTGGTCTTTGTATATGGCTTTATAGCTTGGACCGCATGGGTTTCACTCACTAGATCGCGTCTCCTGCCGAAATATGATATTGAGGGGTTCATTCAGTATGAGAGACTTTTTTCCTCAATGCGTTGGGAAGTCGCATTTGGAAACCTGTTCATCTTTGGGATCTTGTTCATCGGAATCTCCATTATTCTTGGACTTATTCTAGCAATTTTTTTGGATCAAAATATCAGATCTGAAGGGGCGCTTCGGACAATTTATTTATATCCGATGGCTCTCTCCATGATTGTAACTGGAACTTCATGGAAATGGATACTTAACCCTGGTTTGGGCTTAGAAGCTATGGTCAAAGGCTGGGGATTTGAGAGCTTTTCTTTTGATTGGCTCGTCAACTCTGACATGGCGATTTATACTGTAGTTCTTGCAGGCGTTTGGCAGAGCTCTGGTTTTGTCATGGCCTTATTTCTCGCAGGTTTGCGTTCTGTGGATGGCGAGATAATTAAGGCAGCTCAGGTTGATGGTATACCGACATGGCGAATTTATACCGCCATTATTATTCCATCCATGGCGCCTATATTTCTTTCGGCTTTTATCGTACTCGCGCACATCGCCATTAAGAGCTTTGACCTCGTAATAGCTTTAACGGGCGGTGGCCCTGGCTATGCTACTGACTTGCCAGCAACCTATATGTTTTCAATGGCATTTTCGAGGGGGGACATTGGGCAGGCAGCAAGCTCTGCTATGGTAATGATGATGGTCGTATTTACTATTGTAGTACCTTATTTGTATTCTGAATTGCGGGCCAAAAATGACTGATGCTTTTAACATTAGGCCGTCCGTAAATGGGCCGCTAATCAACCTAATATTAAGGTGGGTTCTTTACGCCCTTTTGATTCTGTTTGCGCTTTTCTATCTGGTGCCATTAGTGGTAATGGTGATCACTTCGTTAAAGAGTCTTGAAGAGATCAGGACAGGTGATCTTTTATCATTGCCGCGTGAGGTTACATTCGATGCTTGGGCCACAGCATGGTCAAGCGCCTGCACCGGAATACAGTGCCAAGGCGTTCGTCCCTTTTTCTGGAACTCAGTAATGATTGCAGCTCCTGCTGTAGCGATTTCAACGGTAATTGGCGCAGTAAACGGATATATTACAGCGCAATGGCAGTTCCGAGGGGTAAACATTATTTTTGCACTTTTGCTGTTTGGGTGCTTCATTCCATTTCAGGTGGTCTTACTTCCAATGGCTCGGGTGCTTGGGTTGATGGGAATTGCGGGAACAATTCCAGGGCTGATATTTGTCCATGTTGTCTATGGATTAGGCTTCACCACCTTATTTTTCCGGAATTATTATGTCTCGATTCCACAGGAGTTAGTTAAAGCAGCTAAAATTGATGGAGCAGGGTTTTTTAGGATATTCTGGTCAATATTTCTTCCGTTATCGCTGCCAATAATTGTTGTGACAATTATTTGGCAATTTACTCAAATATGGAACGATTTCTTGTTTGGCGTCTCTTTTAGTCAGGCTGGCACGCAGCCTGTCACCGTGGCGCTAAACAACATCGTAAATTCAACTACCGGAGTGAAAGAGTATAATGTAGATATGGCAGCCGCTATCATTGCTGCATTGCCGACTCTGCTTGTGTACGTAATCGCTGGTAATTATTTTGTTCGTGGCTTGACCGCGGGCTCAGTCAAAGGATAGTTCAATGAATCCTATTTTAGAAATTAAAGATGTTGTAAAAAACTACGGTAATCTTGAGATACTTAAAAATATAAGTGTGTCGATTGACCCAGGTGAGTTTTTAGTTTTGGTCGGGCCATCTGGATGCGGCAAGTCTACCTTGTTAAACTGCATAGCCGGCCTTGAGCCAATCAATGGTGGAAGCCTGTTAATCGATGGACACGACATGAGTTCTGTGAGTCCAAAGGACCGAGATATAGCGATGGTGTTTCAGTCCTATGCACTTTATCCCACAATGACGGTTGCGAAAAACATCACTTTTGGAATGAAGGTGCGTGGTGTGGATGCGGCGCAGCAGGAGGCTAAGTTAAAGAAGGTTTCTGAGCAGCTTCAGATAGAGCAGCTTTTGAACCGGAAGCCTAGCCAACTGTCCGGAGGTCAGCGACAGCGGGTCGCAATGGGTAGGGCTTTGGTGCGAGATCCAAAACTTTTCTTATTTGATGAGCCACTCTCTAATCTAGATGCCAAATTACGGGTTGAAATGCGCACAGAAATTAAAGCATTGCACCAAAATCTCGGGGCCACAATGGTTTATGTTACTCATGATCAGATTGAGGCAATGACCCTCGCTACTAAAATTATTGTCATGAAAGGTGGTGTCGTTCAGCAGATCGGGACGCCCTCAGAAATTTACAATAATCCTGCAAATATTTTTGTTGCAGACTTTATGGGAAGCCCGGCCATGAACTTGATTCCAGCAAGAGCAACTCCCAACGGTAAAGGAACAAATATTGAAATTACTGTTCCTGGGGAAGGCGGTACTATTGTGCTGAAGGATAAGTTTACGCAAGACTTGGCTGGTGAGGTAATTCTTGGTGTTCGCCCTGAAGATATTTCAGAGTCAAAAAAGACTTCCGCGAAATCCAATCAATCTGCGACTTGTGGGATAGAGCTAGTTGAACTGGCTGGTGCTGATACGTTTGTTGTCACTTCACTCGGCGGCAAGTCAGTTACTGCTAGGCTTCATGCGGAGACTCAAGCTCAGCCTGGACAACCTCTTGACCTAGCCTTTGACCTGTCTAAGGTTTCTTACTTTTCACCTGAGACGGGTGAGCGCCTCAACTAGAAATAGAGCGTAAATTTATTGTTAGTAGGGGCTCTATGATACTCGGTGTTATGCAGATCTGGGGTGCGACATCCTGTTGAATTGAAGATAAACAACTGGACTAATCAATAATACGCCGATCAACATTGTCAGTAAGCCTGGGGCAATGAATAGTAAAGATACCAGGGCAATCCACCAGCGCTCCCAGTCACGCAAGGGCGCAATTAAATGCCCGGTGAAGGCAACGCCTAGAGCCGCAATACCCACCATCGCACCAATTAAGGTGGTACCAAATTCCGACCAGGTAAATCCATCAGCGACTAGCAATAACGCAGGAGAATACACAAAAACAAACGGCACAAGAGCTTTGGCTATACCTAGTCTAAATGCAGTGTTCCCTGTTTTAAAAGGGTTTGAACCGGCAATGCCTGAGGCTGCATATGCAGCAAGAGCCACAGGAGGTGTGATATCAGCTAGAACTCCATAATAGAACACAAAAAAATGCGCTACGAGTGGTTCAACTTGGAGTTGGGCGAGGGCAGGAGCGGCAACAGCAACCAAAATAATGTAAGTTGCCGTAGTTGGTATTCCCGCACCCATAATAATACATGAAACGGCGATCAGTATCAGTGAGAAGAAAAGTGTCCAAGAGTCTATGGCAATGTATGAAAGTGGCCAAAGACTCTGAACGAACTCGCCAATATCCATGGCTGTTTGCACGACGATGAACCCTAGCCTAAAACCTACGCCCGTTAGGGTTACTACCCCAACAACTACACCAACGGTTGCTGCTGCTGCTCCAACTGCTAGTGTGCTCTTTGCTCCGATTGCTAAGGATGTCCACAAATCTGCAAAGCTCAATCGGTTCGTAGGGTTTAAAAAGCCAACAACAACGCAAGCGATGATTCCGTATACGGCAGCAAAGTCAGGCGTCCTTCCGGTTAGGATTAGATAAACGAGAATAAACAGGGGAATGATCGACAACCAATGTTGTTTCACCACCGAGAGGATCTTTGGAAGCTCGTCAGAATTTAAACCTCGAAGTCCAAGCTTTTTAGCCTCGAGGTGCACCATGATAAAGATACCAAAATAATGTAGTAATGCAGGAATAAGCGCAGCTGCCAGAACATCACGAAGTGGGATTTCTAAATATTCCACCATAATGAATGCAGCAGCCCCCAATATCGGCGGAGTAATTTGACCACCTGTTGACGAGGTTGCTTCAACCGCACCTGCGAAATGGGGGGGATACCCCACACGTTTCATTGCTGGGATTGTTAGTGCTCCTGTTGTGACCGTATTAGCTATCGAAGATCCAGAAATTGTTCCCATAAACGCGCTAGAAAAGATCGCGACTTTGGCCGGACCACCTGCGTGACGTCCAGCAATTACCATGGCGAAATCTATGAAGAGTTGGCCTAATCCAATTCGAGTAGCTAAAACCCCAAAGACAATAAACAGAAATACGTATTTGGCCATCACCCCAATAGCTACTCCGTAGAATCCCTGATTGGTCATGTACAAATGGTTTATAAGAGCGGTCCAGCTGCTCCCGCCGTGTTTTAAAGCGCCTGGAGCATAGGGCCCATAAAGAGCAAAAAGTATAAAGATAATTGCTATAAGGGGTAACGTAGGACCAATTGAGCGACGGCTTAACTCCAAGGCTAGGACTAACAAAACCGTGCCCATAAGTACGTCGATTTGTGCTGGATTGCCAACTCGGAAAGCAACGATTTCGGGTGGAAGAAGAGGCAAATACATTGCAGCGCCAACTCCCGCGACGGCGAAGATAAGATCTAATATAGAAATTCCGCCAAGACGAAACCAAGCGGTGGAGTGCTGGTCGGCGGCCCTTGGTCTTCGCCATGAAAAAAGCAAGAAGCCTAGTCCAAGCACAAACGATATGTGAATTCCTCGATGGAGTAGCTCTCGAATAAGCCCAAAACCAGAGGCATAAAAGTGATAGGCTGTCATCGCTACCAAAATGGCGGATATCAACGCGCCAAGCCATTTGCTGACCTGGCGAAAGTTCATTTCAGGGTCATATTTGCTCTCAATTTCAGCTAATTGCTCCCTTGAGAGTGAGCCATTTTCTTGGTTTGACATCAGTGGTACCGGCGGTTTGTTCGACCCTTTGTTGCCAGTTCGAACGGGCTGTAGCGATTAGAAAAGAGAAGGCCTCCAGCACCTAAGTACAAGAGGCCCACTTCGGATTAATAGGCGTTAGAGCAAGCCAGCTTCTTTATAAAAGCGCTCAGCGCCTGGGTGCAATGGCACGCCTATGCCGTTGAGAGCTGAGTCTGGCGTGATTGTCTGACCTTTAGCGTGTCCAACATCTAGAAGGCGACGAGATTTCTCATTCCAAAGTGCTTTGGTTATCTCGTAAATCAGATCATCATCTTCGTTTACGTTAGTGAACCATTGTGCTCCCACTGACACCGTTGATACAGCGTCAACCCCTTCATACGTCCCTGCTGGGATTTCGCCCTGAGCGAAGAAACCATGTTCGGAAATTAACGCATCTGCTCCGGCACCGTCAATCGGAACAAGTTTGATGTCCGCAGCAGATGCTAATTCTACTAAAGATCCAGTAGGATAGCCTGCAACTACAAAATAGGCATCAATTTTACCATTGCGCAGCGCATCAGCAGCTGCATTTCCCTTGAGTGCTTCAGCGGTCAGGTCGTCAGCAGACAAACCATTAGCCTCGAGGATCAGGTTTGCATCTACATATGTTCCAGAGCCAGGCTCATCAAGCGACACCCGCTTCCCAGCAAGGTCCGCTACGGAATTGATGCCACTATCCGCTAGGGCTACGAGGTGAATATGCTCCTCGAAAAGCGCTGCAATGGTGCGAAGGTCGGTGGCTGGATCCTGCCCTTCCATGGTGCCGGTGCCCGTGTAAGCCCAGTAAGCCACATCGGACTGAGCGAAACCGGAGTTACGCAGGCCAGAAATAATTGCATTTACATTATCTACAGAGCCCCGTGAAGAAACAGCTGAAGCAATGAGGTTGGGAACGCCGCATGAACCGCCTGAGTCGCAAGCTCTAGAGCCTGGGGGGTTTGATATTGCATTAGCAATAACGCCACCTACGGGATAGTAGGTATATGCAGTACCACCTGTTCCGATTGTAAAGAACGTTAGGTCTTGGGCAGATCCTGTAGAAACAGCTCCTGTCGCTATTAAGGTGCTAGCAAGCACCATTTTTATGTATTTGAACATCTATTCTCCTCCTTGATTGGAGCAATCATTTTGCTGGAAACAAACTCATTTAACAACCCTGAGTTGGACATTTATTTTTTCGGAGACCACACCATAAGAGGCAGCTTAGGTTTTCGGGTCTTCTATGCTGTAGTTTAAGCTTATTTGATAAATTCAATAAAATCATAGTGTTAGATGCTATATTATCCGTTTATTCCATCAAGTTCCTGGAAGCAATTTGCTTGACGAGTTTAAAGATTAAGCTACTATTAACATGATACTTTAGAATTTAGAGTTTCATCCAGCTTTAAAAGTTGCTTTTTTTATATCTCCTCCCTCGCGCCCCACAATTAGATGTGGGGCGCACAAGGCTTCTGAGTTTCTTGTCCGATCACCAGGTTGAAGCTCTGCGGCTGCCGCCAGGTTAGGCTAGGCTACATTCCGAGGTGGTGTCCTGGAGAAGAGACTAATAAATCGCCTAAAGCCTTGTCCTGCAGGAGCTTATCAGGATATTTACGAACAGGTCAAAAAGGAGAGTGGTGCCCTGGAGAAGACTCGAACTTCCACGACCTAGCGGTCACAGGTACCTGAAACCTGCGCGTCTACCAATTCCGCCACCAGGGCACGAGGCGTAGGGCGGTGGGATTAGGCCTCGCCAATATTAGAGTCAACACAACGGTAACTATATTCAATCGTTCGGCAACGCACCTGTGCTAAAAGGAAGCTACCGCTTTAGTTGAGTGTTGTAGAGTGCCTTGCTAAGGTCGTGGTCGCAATCGGAGGAGCTTTATATGAGCCAACAACGCACGGCCCTTGTTTATGGTGGGTCTGGATTTATCGGGTCTCGACTTGTGGCTGCGCTAGCCAAGGACGGGTGGCGTGTTAGAGTGGCAGGACGTAACGTCCATAAAGCGCGGGCAGCACGAGTTTTTGGTGAAGTAGGTCAAATTGCAGCATTTCGAGCACCTCTGCAGGATGAGGAGAAGGTTCGAGCGGTTCTTAGTGGGGTTGATCTTGTCGTAAATTGCGTAGGGATTTTATCTGAATTCGGGAGGCAGAGTTTTTCTGCAGTGCAGCGTGATGGTGCGATCCGACTGGCTCGTCTAGCGGCTGATGAGGGTGCAAATGACTTTATACAAATTTCTAGTTTAGCGGCTGATGTGGACTCTTCTTCAGCCTATGCCCGAACTAAGGCCGAGGCTGAGGTTGGTATCCTTTCTTATGTGCCTCGCGCGACCATACTTCAGCCATCTTTAGTTTTTGGGCCAGAAGATCAATTCTTCAATCGATTTGCTGGTATGGCTCGATTGAGCCCTTTTCTACCAGTCATCGGGTCAGGTGATACTCGTTTTCAGCCCGTCTACGTAGGTGATGTTGTGGCTGCGGCGATGGCTGCCCTTAAGTTAGACGCAACTAAAGGTCAGAAATTTGCGTTGGGTGGTCCTGAGATTTACACTTTTAAAGAGTTGCTAAGTTTTGTTATTCGTACAATTCGTCGTCGTCGTGGTTTGATTCATATTCCAGAGAGTATTGCCGCATTCATGGCTATGCTTACCGATTGGGCTCCAGGTGCGCCACTTACAAGTGATCAGTTAATCTTGTTAAAAGACGATACGGTTGTAGGTGAGGGTCAAAAGAGCCTGGTAGACTTAGGAATAGAGCCTCGATCCATTGAAAGTTTAGTTCCAGCATACCTTGCTCAGTATCGACCTGGTGGAAGATTTGAGACGGAATTTGTGAAGGCTTAGGCTAAAATTGACCCATGCTACTTGGGAGCCAGCCGGTCGCTAATAGAGCATATATAGTAATGCCGAGCCCAATTCGATAAATCACAAAGGCGGTAAATGTTGCTCGTCTTGCTAGTTCCATCATAAAATGAATGGCCCCTAGTGCGGCTAGAAAGCTTATGAAAATTGCCCAGATCGCAGTTTGCGTGAGAGCAAGTTCGCCACGGCCCCATAGCTCCAATACGCCAAATATACCTGCGCCTAGTATAATCGGAATTGAAAGAAGCATAGAGAAACGCGTGGCAGATTCCCGGTCTAAGCCTATGAAGCGACCGGCCGTTATGGTGATCCCGGATCGACTAACGCCGGGTACGAGCGCAAAACACTGCATGATTCCGATCAAGAAAGCGCCACTAAGGCTTAAGTGCTTTAGCCTTGTTGTAGGCAGAAAAAATCTGTCCGCAACAAATAGAAGGCATCCAAATAAAATTGTTGTTGCAGCAATCAATCCTAAATCATTTTTATAGGTCTCTCTAAAGTCTGAGATAAGCATCCCTATCAGAAGCGCTGGGATTGACGCCACAATCAAACGAACGAATAATAGGCTTCGCGGGTCAGGTCTGTCAGATTGCCGAGTGAACAGAGCCAAGCCTCCTGAATACAGGCGCGTTACATCCCCAAAAAAATAGAGAACCACCGCCATTAGGGTTCCTAAATGCAAGGCTATATCTATAATCTGCTGGTCGCCGGTCGTTGGTGTGTTAAGTCCCGAAGCTTCAAGTGCTGCCCAGCCTAAGCCCAGGTGGCCAGTGGAGCTGACTGGGAGGAATTCAGTGAGGCCTTGTATCAGCGCTTGAATAATTAGCCATGGCTGTATCTCGAACATAAGAAGACCCATAATGAGTTAGTTCAAGCGGTCTATAAAAAACATTTTAGGTCAGTACTTAATGCCTAAATATATTTAATATTTTCCAAAAATGGAAACTAGTATAATGCCAACACTATATTAGGTCAGCATAGTTGACTTATAGGCTTGCCCTGGAGGAGAATCTCTTTTATGCGCGCTCCTCTTTTTACAAGATCACATCACTTTTCAGAATGGAGAGCGCGATGGCCACCCAAATGCTGCAATTCATAAAAACTGAGGGCAAAACCCCCCAGAAACGGACAGCGGATTCACGGTCTCAAGATTTTAATGAAATTTATACGGGATTTGATCCCGAGCATGCAGCCGTGCAGGCGTCTCGTTGTTCGCAGTGCGGCGTGCCATATTGCCAAGTTCATTGTCCGTTAACGAATAATATCCCTGACTGGTTAATGCTGGCCGCTGATGGTCGAATGCAAGAAGCCTATGAGATATCAAGCGCAACCAACAACATGCCAGAAATTTGTGGGCGCATCTGTCCTCAAGACAGGCTGTGCGAGGGCAATTGTGTGATTGAGCAAGCGGGTCATGGAACCGTTACGATCGGCGCGATCGAGAAGCATATTACGGAAACAGCATTTGCAAATGGTTGGGTTAAGCCCGTTATTCCAAATAATGAGCGAGAAGAAAGTATAGGCATAATTGGCGCTGGACCCGGCGGTCTAGCAGCGGCCGATGAACTCCGGAAAGAGGGATTTAAAGTGCATGTATATGACCGCTATGATAGAGTGGGAGGACTGCTGGTCTATGGTATCCCTGGCTTTAAGCTTGAGAAAGATATAGTTGCCCGGCGTGAGCAATATCTTCGTGATAGTGGCGTTGAATTCCACCTAAACTGTAATATTGGTACTGATCTAGAATTTAGAGATCTTCGCGACCGGCATGACGCAATCCTCATAGCGACAGGCGTGTACAAAAATCGCGAACTTGAGGTCCCAGGAGTTGGATCAAAAAATGTGGTTCCAGCTTTGGACTTTCTAACGCGATCAAATAGG